>Ga0068854_100000117_pt1 | contig 54967 bp, 45 predicted proteins | sample KBSCornC42_FD_66590 | JGI IMG/M metagenome (GOLD analysis project Ga0068854, IMG submission 66590) | Corn rhizosphere microbial communities from Kellogg Biological Station, Michigan, USA - KBS Corn C4-2 | ecosystem: Host-associated > Plants > Roots > Rhizosphere > Soil ... | reverse complement strand
CCGGCATGAAGGATTCGAAGACCATCGTCGCGATCAACAAGGATGAGGATGCCCCGATCTTCCAGGTCGCCGACCTCGGCCTCGTCGGCGACCTCTTCCAGATCGTGCCCGATCTGACGGGGAAACTGTAACGCAGGCGAACATAGGCCTCGGCAGGCGTGCGGTGCGGCCGGGATAAACTACCAGATCGGATATTTCAGGCCGCCCGTGTTAATCTTGCAGTATGCATGGCGGTTATAAGAAACCTGCCGTGTCGCTGAGCTTCTTTTCGCCCGCACCTCGCCCCGCCAATGAGCGTGAGCGCCAACGTGCTGTGGACGCGTCGGGCGTCCTGCGCGCGCCGCCCGACCCGGCGTTGCATCATCTGGTGATGAAGACAGCTCAATTGTTCGACGCGCCGATGGCGGGGCTCTCGATCATCGATCGGGACCGGATGTGGTTTGCGGCGCGGATCGGAATCGACATGCCCGCCACCTCGCGCGCAATCTCCTTCTGCGCGCATGCCATCCTTCACCCCGACAGGCCACTGGTGATCGCGGACGCGCTTTCCGACGAAAATTATGCTGGCAACCCTTTCGTGCAGAACGATCCGAATGTCCGCTTCTACGTCGGCATGGCGGTATTGGGATCGGACGGCCATCCGCTGGGCACGTTATTCGCGAGCGATGCGCGCCCACGCGAAGGCGAGCTGCCGCTGGCGCAACTTGTTCAGCTAGCCGAACATGCCGGCCAGGCCATCGCCGATCTCGACCGCAGCGAGGCGGCCGCCTGAGCAGCCAGAGCGCACGAACAACCACGCTCCGCCGACCAACAGCACGATCCGAGACTTACGCATCCGCGCCGAAAACCGTAGCAATGCGACATGGCTCCGGTCGAACCAGTCCCGAATGACGGCGGCCTGTCCGCGAACAGGGTCGCGATCCTGACGATCCTGCTGTGCTGGACCACGCAATTCGTGTTGCTGACCGCGCAGATGGCCGCCGCCGAGCGTGCGATGAACATGCCGGTGATGACGCGGTCCGAACTGACCGCCCGCGCCAGCATGTCGATCGTGGGCATCATCCTGTCGTTCGGCATCGCCTTCACGCTCAAGCGGATGCGAGCGACGCCGCTGGGCCCGCGCATCGCGGTCGCCGCGGCCGGATCGGTGGTGGCAGCGGTGCTGCACGCCTTCGCCAATTACGGGTTGTTCTCGTTGTTCATGTCCGAAGCGTCGATGCAGCATGCCACGGTCGCCTCTTATTTCGCGGCGACGACGGTGTGGTTCTGGACCTACGGTACGACCGGCGCCTTGCTACTGGTTATCTATTATCATGCCGATTTGCGCGAGCGCGACCGGCGGCTGACGCATTTGCGCGCGGTCGCGCAGTCGGCGCAGATCAAGGCGCTTCGCTACCAGCTCAACCCGCATTTCATGTTCAATACGCTGAACTCGATCGCCTCCCTGGTCGGCCGAAAGGAGACCGAGGAGGCCGAAGCGATGGTCGAAAACCTGTCCGACTTCCTCCATACCACGCTTGAGCTCAATCCGGAGGACGACATCACGCTCGCGCGCGAGCTGGAGTTGCAGGAACTTTATCTCAGCATCGAAACCGCGCGTTTTCCCGACCGGCTCCAGGTCGATGTCGACGTGCCCGCGGAGTTGCGCGAATTGCTCGTGCCAAGCCTGATCACTCAGCCTTTGGTCGAGAATGTGATTAAGCACGCGGTGCGCAAGAGCACCAAGCCGGTCTCGCTCCATATCGCCGCACGGCGCGACGACGATATGCTGGAGCTCACGATCCGCAACAGCTTTGGCGACATGGAGGGGCCGAGACGCGGACCACCCGGCATCGGCCTTTCCAACGTCGATGAGCGGCTGAGCATGCGTTATCCAGGGGTGAGCCGCTTCACCACGGTGGCGGATGCGGCGGGCTTCTATGTGCGCCTATCGCTGCCTGCGATCCATGCGGAGGCGCGGGCATGAGGGTCGTAGTCTGCGACGACGAGATACTCGCGGTGGAGCGTCTGGTCCGGATGCTCGACAAGATTGACGATGTCGTGATCGAAGGGACCGCGCAGAATGGCCGCGACGCGCTCGCCTTGATCGACCGCTATTCGCCCGATGCGCTGTTCCTCGATATCGAGATGCCCGCGCTCGATGGTTTCGACGTGGTCGAGGCGCTTGCCGCGGACGCCAAGGCGAGCCCGCCCCTGATCGTGTTCGTGACCGCCTACCCCCAATTCGCGGCGCACGCTTTCGATACGGGCGCGATCGATTTCCTGATCAAGCCGGTGCGCCATGCGCGGCTGGAAACCGCGGTGGCGCGGCTGCGCGACGTGATCGAGCAGCGCGACGCGCGACGCCGCCTGGCCGAGCTTGCCAGCCAGATCGACGCGCTCCGCGCCGAAGGCGGCGCGGGCGGCGCGCCGTCCAACGAAATCTGGGTCCACCGCCGCGCCGAACGGGTACGCGTCGATCTGGATACGGTGGAGATGGTCCAGGCCGAGGGCGAATATGTCCGCCTGTTCGTGCGCGACCAGAGCTATCTGCACCGCGCGTCGATCGGGTCGATCGCGGCGCGGCTCGACCCCAATCGCTTCATGCGCGTGCACCGTTCCTACGTCGTGCGGCTGGATCTGATCGCGAAGATCCGTCGCAAGACAGCAGGCGGCTATTCGTTACTGCTGACAGGCGGGAACGAGATTCCGCTGGGGCGGCTCTACCGCGCCGACCTCCTGCGGCACGCGCACGGTTGAGTGCGCCTCAATCGGGCTTCGAAAGCACTTCTTCGGTGCGCGTATAAGCGGAGCGTTCGGGCGCTTCCTCGAGCGAGACGTCGGTCGCGAAATAGGCAACGCCTTTGCCTGATCGGGGATCGATCCAGAGACCGGAGCGCAATCCATAGGCATCGCCCGCGTGGCCAAAGCGGCGCCGGCCATCGCCGAAGGGATCGTCGTGGCAGCCGGCCTTTCTGGTCGCGAGCAGCATCGTCGCGATGCCATAGCTGCAGATGAAACCCGCCTGGCGGTTGCCCGCCGGATCCTCGCCCGTATCACCATTGCTGCCGTCATAGATCCAGAGCGGCGTTTGCAGAGCCGCGACCGAGGCCGGGCTTAAAAAGGGCATTCCGTCCGCCCTGCCCCGATTGAGCAACATTCTTCCGAGTTCGGCGAGGTCGCGTGCGGAAATGTAGAGGCCACCCTGCGGCGAGAATATCGCGCCGTTACGACCCAGCGTGTAGCTGGCAAGATCGCAGCTGCCATCCGCCGCCCGCGTCACCGGACAGGCGGGCCGGACCCCATGATTGTCGTCCCGCGTGACCCGCCCCTTGCGATACTGAACCACGATCCGCGCCACCGCCGCGTCCGAGCAGGTGGTGAAGTTGTAACAGGCATCGAGTTTGAGCGGCGCCAGCACCAGGCGATGCATCAGCCGGTCGAAGCGTTCGCCGGATGCGCGCTCCATGAGCGAGGCCACGATCGGGAAATTGAGGTTGGTGTAGCGGAAGAAGCTGCCCGGGGCGTGCTGGCTATCCCAGACCTTCGGGTCCCGCAGGACTGTACGGAGGTCCGCATCAAGCGGGAGGACATAATCGATCCCGTCGGTCAGGCTAGACCGGTGCGACAGCAAGAGCCGCAATGTGATCGGCATGTCGGGGAAAGCAGGATTGCGCAGGCGGTAGCCGAGCAGATCGGAAACATCCGCGTCCAGATCGAGCTTATGCTGCTCGACCAGCCGCATCACGCCGATCGCGGTGACGAGCTTGGAGATCGAGGCGACCCGGACCGGATCGTCGGCGGTGACCTTACGGCCCGCGCCGATATCGGCCAGGCCGGCGGTCTGGACCGACGTTTCGCCGTGCCGGTCGAACGCGACGCGCACGCTGGCGGCGGGCTGGCTGAACGCGGCGAGGAAGAGAAGGAGAAGCACGGCCGAGAAAGCGGCGGGGCCACGGCCAAAGCCACGGCCCCGCCAGAAGCCTTAGAACTTGAGTTCGACCAGGAAGTTGAACGAACGCATGCGCGGATCCGCCACACGCGGCTCCCAATTGCTGCCCGAGCCATTGTTCGAATCGTAGGAGATAGCGAATGGCGGCTTGGTGTTGAGCAAGTTCTTAACGCCCAGCACAAACCTCATGTGATCCACGCCGGTGTAGCTGGCCGACAGGTTATAGACGATATAGTCCTTCACCCGCGTCACGTCGTTCGACGGATTAAAGGTGCCGGCGAGAACGCCCGGGAGAACCTGATTCTTATAGCCCTCGCGGAAGATCTGCGTGAGCGACAAGCTCCACGTGTTGGCGGCGTAGCTGACATAGGCATTATGCTTCCAGCGGATGCCGAGATCGGCAGCGAGCGAATAGACGCCGAGTTCATCGATCGTCACGGCGGCAGCATTCACCTTCTCGTTCTTCTTGAGCAGGTAGGTGCCGTCGATGCCCGCGCCGACTGTGCCGCCGAGCGCCCGGAACGAACCGCGCGCGGTCACGTCGATCGCGTCGGTGTGCGTGCCGCCAGCGTTGGCATAGGTCTGATCGACCGCCAGCAACGTGCCCGATCCGTCACGGATGAAGCGGTCCTGCAGCGCGCTGTAGTTTTGGAAGATATACTGGAGAGGCAGAACCTGGATCGTATTCTTGCGGTTGATCCGCCACCAATCGACCGTTGCGCTGAAATGCGCGGATGGCTCGAATACGACACCGGCACCATATTCCTTCGCGGTTTCCGGCCCGAGCTTCAGATTGCCGCCGTTGATGATGTCGATCGAACGCGACAGGGACGGGCAGCCCGCGGCTTCGTTGACCTTGCCGCCGGGGCAGTTCTTCGGATCGGCGAAGTCCGCGCCCGTGTAGAGCGCCGACGTGTCCGGATTGAAGATCTGATTGAACGCAGGCGCGCGGAAGGCCGTATTGTACGACGCGCGGAACATCAGCGACTTGATCGGCCGGAATTTCAGGCTGAGGTCGGGATTGGTGGTCGTGCCGAAGCCCGAATAATGGTCGATACGCGCCTTGGCATCGAATTCGAGGCTGGTGAGGATCGGGATCAGCAATTCCGCGTAGGCAGCCTTGATGTCGCGGTGCACGCCGTTGAGCGCGTTGCCGTTGTCATAGGGCGCAGCGATGACGACGCGCTGCACCGTGCGTGGATCGCCTGTGAACTTATATTCCTCACGGCGGTAATCGACGCCCGCCGCCATCTTGACCGCCCCGCCGGGCAGATCGAACAGCGAGCCGCTGACCGAACCATCGGCCTGCTTGACCGAATATTTGCCGGCATACAGGACCAGTCCCTCCGCCGAAGCTGCGGCAATTGCCTGCCGGCCAGCCACGCTTTGTGACTCGCCCGGGAACAGGAAAGGATCGACCGCGCCGCTGTTGAGCGCCGCGACCAGGGCGTCCTGATAATAATAGCCGGTGCCAAGCGTCGAATGCGACTTGCTCTGCGCATAGGACACGCCGGTATCGTAATTCCAGTCGCCGAAACCGAGCGGACCGGTCGCCGACAATTCCGCGCGGAAAGTATTGGTGTTGGTGGTGATCGCGCGTTCGCCGCACTCCATGCAGCGCCAGCGATAGGCGAAGCCGCTGCCATAAGGCACAGTTGTGGCAAGCGTCGGGAAAGTCCCGATCAGGGTGTTGTAAATGCGGGCGTAGGCGGCATCGTTCACGCCGCGCACCAGCTTGTATGAATAGTTCTGCGAGGTGGTGTTGGGCGTGATCTGCACCTGCGAGAAGCGCTTTTCGGAATCCGCATCGGACCCGGTTAGCTCGAGCGCGAATTCATGCTCGCCGAAGCGCGCGGCAGCGCGACCATAATAAGTGAGCGTATTGAGCTTCTGCTGCAGGTAGACGTTCTTGCCCGTGTCGAACGAGCAGGCGAGCGCATTGCCTGGCGCGCCCCATACGTCCTGGTCATAAATGTCCTGGTCGGGGATCGCATTGCAGCCAGCCTGGCCCGGTAGGCGCAATAGGTTGATGCCGCCCGTAGCGCGCTGCGTGGTGCTGCCCGGAAGGAAGGGGAAGGCGCTCGTCGCGGGGAACGCCGTGCCGGCGAGGTTGACGATCGTCGCGAACGGCGTGCCGCGCGTATCGACACCCAAGCCTTTATCGTGCTGGAACGTGTTGATCCAGCTACGCGAATGCGCTTCGAGTGGCGCCACCCAGCTATAGCCGACGGTGCCCATGATGTTGAAATGCTGCTCGTCGAGGTCGCCATAGCCGGCGATCGCCGACAGGCGGTAGATCGGCGAGTCGCCATATTGCGACACGTCGGCATAGCCCGATGCGCCGAAGCCCTTATAATTCTTCTTGGTGATGAAGTTGATCACGCCACCGATCGCATCGGTACCGTAGACGGCCGACGCGCCAGCCTTGAGCACTTCCACATGGTCGATCGCCATGAACGGGATCTGGTTAACGTCGACCGCGGCGCCCGTCGTGCCCTGGGCCGCGACGCGGCGGCCGTTGAGCAGGACAAGCGTGGCAGCCGAACCCTGGCCGCGCAGATTCGCGTAGGATGCGCCATTATTGCCGCGCCGTTCGGCGGTCACCACGTCCGAGTTGGACGCGAGATTGTCCGAGGCATTGCCGTTGTCGGTCAGGAAGGAAATCAGCTGTTCGGGGCTGGAGATGCCGTTGCGCTGAATCTCCTGGGTGGTGATGATCTGCAGCGGCAGCGCGCTATTGTTCGGATTCTGGCGGATACGCGAGCCCGTGACGATCACCTCGCCCGCGTCGGCCCGCGCGCCCGTCGGAGTGGCGGCCTCTTGTGTGACATTGGCATCCGGAACGGTCTGCGCGGACGCGGCGAAAGGAATGGCGACGGCCAGCGCGAACAGCGCTGAGCCGGAGATCAGGGAAAGCTTGGATGTGGTCATGTCGGTGCCCCCTTCTGTCCACATGTGGAAATCAGACGTTCATGGAACTGTAAGGAAGGCTAACATGCGATTCCCGGTGCGCCAGCGATTATGAAGCCGGTTCCATCGCGGGATTGCTTCCGTTGCAGGGGCGCAACACCCCCGGTTGACGGATCCTCGTGAGCAAGCGAGCCTGCGTTCGAAATGACGGCGGATCAATTTCTTATCGGCGCATACCACTTTGGCTGAGCCCGCTATCGCGCGGCGGCTGCCGCTTGGCCGGCTAGCGCTCTATCTGCTGCTCGGTTTTTCGGCCGGCCTGCCCTTCTACATGTTCAATGCGGTGCTGCTGCTGCGGTTGGCGCGGCACGATATCGACATCGTCCTGATCGGATTTTTCGCGTGGGTGGCCTTGCTGCCGACCTTCAAATTCGTTTGGGCGCCCCTGCTCGACCGCTTCGCCATACCAGGATTCAGCCGTTTCTGGGGCAACCGCCGCGGCTGGATCATGCTGTCCCAGCTCGGCATCTTTCTCTCGATGGTCGCGATGGCGGCTACGTCAGGCGACAAGAGCCTGCCGCTGACCGCGTTGTTCGCGGTTTTGCTCGCTTTCTGGACGACGACGCTGGAGGTCGCCGCCGATGGCTGGCGGATCGAGCTGGCGCCGAGCCAGGCCGAGCAGGGGCCGATGGTCGCCGCCAACCTCTGGGGCTATCGCGGTGCGATGGTCGCGGCGGGCAGCGGCGCGGTCTATGTCGCGGGTCAGCTCGACTGGACGTGGGCCTATCTGGTCATCGCCGCGGCCGCCTTCCTGCCCTTCCCGATCCTGTGCGCGATGCGACCGACCGAACCGTCTCGGGCGCGCGGAAGGAGACGTAACGTCGCCGATCGGTGGGCGGCGCTGGCGACGGGATTGATAGCGAGCGTCGCGATCCTGCTTTTATCGGTGGCGGCGACGGCCGCGATCGGCTGGGTCATGCTCGCTGCCGCCGCGCAAGTAGGGATCAGCAGCAAGAGCAATGTCACGCCGTTCGTCCTGGCGATCGCCTTGCTGCCGTTCGTGGCGCTGGCGCTGGCACTGCCGCGCATCCGGCGAATGTCCCCCGACGCGCCCGCGCTGCGATCGGCCGCGATCGGGCCCTATGTCGATATCTTCTGGCGCTATGGCTATCGCGTGCTGCCCTTATTGGGGTTCGTCGCCATCTATCGGATGGGCGATGTGATGACGCTCACGCTGTCGCACCCGTTGTGGAACGCGCGCGGCTACAGCCTCAACCAGATTGCCTTCGCGGATGGGTGGATCGCACTCCCCTCCAGCATGGTCGGCGTCACGGTTGGCGGCTGGCTGGCAGTGCGCTGGCCCCTCCGACTGGCGCTGACCGCAGCCGCGCTCGGATCGGCGATCGGCAATTGGGTGTTCGTGTGGCTGTGGAAAGTGCCGCCCAGCAACTTCGTGATCTACGTGGCGGCCGGCCTGGACCAGTTCGCGCACGGGCTCGAAGGCGCGGTATTCGTGGTCTATCTGTCGATGCTGGTGAACCCCCGTTATCCCGTTGCCCAATATGCGTTCCTGTCGGGCTTCGCCTTCCTGCTGCCGCGGCTGGTGGCGGGCGCGAGCGGCGCGATGCAGACGCGGATGGGCTATGACGGTTTCTTCTGGCTGGCGGGCGGTCTGAGCGCGGCGGCGATCCTGATCCTCCCCTTCATCGCCAACCTCAAAGCGCGGGCGAACGCCGCATGATCGACGCCGCCTTCGCCCCCGCCGCCGTTGCCATCTCGGAAGGGCGGATTCCCTGCGCGGCGCTGGGTATCGTCCATGCGGACGGGCGGCGGGAAATGCGCCATGCGGGCATGGCGTCGCTGGTGCCCGCGGCTGAGGCGCTGACCGCGGAACATTGGTTCGACCTCGCGTCGCTCAGCAAGGTGATCGCGACCACAACCATGATCCTGACGCTGGCCGAGCAAGGCCGGATCGATCTCGACCGGCCGCTGACCGACGCCATCCCGGATCTGCGCCAATATGACGTCGCCAATGCTGCCGAGCGCCGGCTGACCTTCCGCGACTGCCTGACACACAACACATTCCTGCCCGCGGTCGAGCCGATCTATACCTATGGCGGCGATCCGGATCGGCTGCGCGCTTTCGTGCTGCAGCGCGAATGGAAACATGGGCCGCCCGTTTATTCGGACATCAACTTCATCCTGCTCGGCATCGCGTTCGAGCGTCTCACCGGGCGGTCGCTACGCGATTGGCCGCTGGGCGAGGGCCTGAGCTACGGCCCGCCGCCCGGGCCTGCGGTGGCGACCGAGGCATGCAGCTGGCGCGGGCGCCTGCTGAAGGGCGAGGTGCATGACGAGAATTGCTTCGCATTGGGCGGAGCGACGGGCCACGCCAAGCTGTTCGGCACGATCGCGGGCGTGCTCGATTTCGCGCAAGGCCTGCTCGAGGGCAGCGGCGCCTCGCCCTTCATGCTCGACGAAATCCGCACGCCCTATCGCGATCACCGCACCTGCGGCTGGGAGAAGAAGTTCGAGGGCTGGCACGGCGGCGATGCCTGTTCGGCGGAGACGATCGGCCATACCGGCTTTACCGGCACAGGCCTGTGGGTCGATTTCGAGCGCGGGCTGGCATGGGCCCTACTCACCAACCGCGTCCATCCGACGCGGCATCGCGAGACCGGCATATCGGAGCTGCGCCAGGCGACAGGCGATGCGGTGATTAACACGTCGTGACCCGCAGTCTGGCAATCCGGCTCGTCTATGCGGCTTGCCTGATTGTGGCGACCGGCATCATGCGCTGACCCTCCTCCGGCATGGCTTGTTCTGGGATTATGGCGGGATGCCTCCAGCCAGTGCCGTCTTCTGGACGTCGCTGACGTTCCTGGATCCGATTGCCGCAATGCTGTTGCTGGTGCGGGCGAATATCGGTGTGGGTATGACCGCCGCGATCATCATTGCGGATGTCACTCACAATCTTTGGATCAGAATACACTATGCGCCGCCGGCTGCCGACATGGCGACGCTGTTCGGCGATCCCTTTCTGCTCTGCCAGATCGCGTTTCTGATCTTCGTTACGGTGACGATGCGGTATGCGCGGATTAATTCTCCGCCGCGATCAGGTTGAGCGCCGCGTCGATCGCGCGCGTGGCGTAAACGCCGTCAGGCACATCGTTGGCGAACGCCGAAAAAGTGAGCGTTTTCCCGCTCTTCGCGATCATGTAGCCTGACAAGCCATTGCTCTGGTTGAGCGTGCCGGTCTTGGCGAAGAGCTTGCCCTCCAGCGGCGTGCCGCGGAACCGCCGGCCGAGCGTGCTGGGTTCGCCGCCGACGGGTAAGGTCGCGCGCCATTGGGCGCCCCAGGGTTGGGCCACGACCCAGCGCAGGAAGATGACCGCGCCGCGCGGCGCGACGCGGTCGTAGCTCGACATGCCCGAGCCATCGGCAAAATCGTAATCGGCGCGCGGCACGCACGCTCTGTCGAGCATGGCGCGCACGGCCGCCAAGCCATCGGCTACCGAGCCGCTGCCGGCCTTATAAGAGACGCGGCGCAGGAACAGTTCGGCGTGGAGGTTCTGGCTGATCTTGTTGGTGCGGACCATGTCGTCATAGAGCGGCGGCGGGGTAAGTTGCGCCAGCACGGGCTGCTGGGGTGCGCGCATCGGCGGGGCGCCGTTGCGATGCGCGCCGTCATCGGACCACAAGGGCAGACGATGACGCACATCAATCGTGCCGCTGACCTTCACGCCACGCGCTTCGAGCAATGCCTTCATTCGCCAGGCCGCGTATCGCGCGGGATCGTCGATCCCCATACGGAACAGCTCGGGCTTGGCTGAGGCGCCGATCGTACCGAGCAGCCGGACCTGATAGCCGTTGGGCGCGCGATCATAGGCGAGATCGATCTTGTCACCCGCGATCGTCACCGCGCGATTGTCGACGGTGTAGTAAGGCGGGAGCTCGAGCGTCGGAGGCTTGCCGAGCGCGCCGGGCGACACTGTCAGCGGCACCTCATTATCATCGAGCGTGAGCGCGGAGATGTTGGTGCCCGAGCGCGTCGGAATATTGTTCCAGCTCATCCCCTGCGGCCAGCCTTCGAACGGGTAGAGGCTGTCGTCGCCGATCACGTCGTGCACGCGCTTCGTCTTCGCCGCGACCGCGTCCGCGAGCGTAGCGAGACAGTCGGTTACGCAGTCCGGAGCGCTCGACAGGCGCGCATCGCCATGGCCTTCGAGCACCACGTCGGGGGCGCCGGATCGATAGGTTTCGAGCCGGACTGCCGCGCCGCCGGTCGTGTCCGGCTGGTCCAGCCCGTCGAGCGTCGCAAGGGCGGCTGCGGTAGTGAACATCTTGGTGTTGGAACCGGGGATGAAGCGCTGATCGGGGTTGATCGCGACAATCTCCTTGCCGCTCTCGTCGGCGACGACGAGGCCCCAGCGCGGCCCCTGCCCTGCCGCCTGCAACACCGCTTCGACACGCGGCTGGAGCGGCTCGCTTTTCTGCGCATATGCCGCACCCGAGGCCAGCAGGGCCGCCGCGAAAATCCCGATCCCCCGGTTCATTCGGGCGACCCTAAACACGCTATCGACCAACGCAAGCAATGGCTTGCGTGGAGGCGTAAGCGGTCTCACAAGTGCCGGCGATGACGATGGGATCGGCGTGGATATTGGCTCTCGGCGCGGCGCTTTCCGCCGTGTCGCCCGCCTCCGCCGAGGATATCGCCAAAACCCTGTCGCTACCGGTCATGGGCGGATTGGTCGGCGCGAAGGTTATAGCGCGCTTTGCATGGGTCGAGAATGAGGCGGGCGTCCGCAACATCTGGATCGCGGACAAGGGCAGCCCTGCGCGCCGTATCACGTCCTTCACCGAGGATGACGGGCTCGAAATCTACGATCTGGAATATGCACGCGACGGATCCGCTCTGGCTTATGTTCGCGGCGGCGATGCCGAATTTCCGGACATGGAGGATGTCCCCAACCCGGCAAGCTTCGCCAGCTGGCCCAAGCAACAATTGTTCGTCACCGCGCTCGACGGCGGCGCGCCGATCCTGATCGGCGAAGGGCATTCGCCGGCCTTCTCCCCCGACGGCAAGAGCCTCGCTTTCACGTATCGCGGGTCGATCTGTCTATGGCAACGCGGCGGCGAGGCGCGTCGCATCGCCAAAGTTGCAGGCGAGGTCGGCAATCTGCAATGGGCGCCCGACGGAACCAGCCTGCTCTTCACCGACAATCGCGGCAGCCACAGCTTCGTTGGCATGTTCGCGATCGGCGCCAAAGAGGTCCGTTATTTCCAACCCGAGCTTGGCTTTTCGGACGAACCCGTCTTCTCGCCCGACGGCAAGCAGCTCGCCTACATCTTCTTCATCGAGCCGCCGGCCGGCGCCGCATCCGATGGCGGGCCTTATTGGTCGTTGCGTATCGCCGACGTCGCGAGCGGTATGGTGCGCACGCTCTGGTCAGCGCCGCAGGGCCGCGGCGGACATTATGCCAGTACGCGCGGGCGCAATCTCCATTGGGGCGATGGCGGACGTATCATCTTCCCCTGGGAAGCGAACGGCTTCATCCATGCCTTCGCGATCGACGCCGACGCAAAGCGTGCGCCAAGCGATCTAACGCCCGGCGCGATGGAGCTCGATACCTACACGCTCAGCCCTGACCGTAAGAGCCTGGTCTTCACCACCGACACGGCCGACGAGACGGACCGCCATCATCTGTGGCGCGTGGGTGTGAACGGCGGCCCGCCGATGCAATTGACCAAGGGCAAGGGCATCGAATCCTATCCCGTTTTCGCCGCCGATACGCTGGCGGTGACCGCGACCGACGTCAGCCACCCGGCCTATCCGGCTTTGGCCGGCAAGACACTCACGCCGCTCGGCCCAGCGTCCACCGCGCATGGCTTCGTCGCACCCGAACCGGTCACGTTCAAGGCCGAGGACGGACTGATCGTTCACGCGCAACTTTTCCGCGCGAAGAAGCCCGGCAAACATCCGGCCCTGATCTTCGTCCATGGCGGGCCGCGGCGGCAGATGCTGCTCGGCTTCCACCCCTCGGGCTATTATTCGAACGCTTATATCCTCAACCAGCATTTCGCGGCCGAGGGCTATGATGTGCTGTCGGTCAATTACCGCAGCGGCACCGGCTATGGCGGTGCCTATCGCGACGCGCCGAATATCGCGCGCGAGGGCGCGGCCGAATATCGCGATGTGGTTGCGGGCGGTCGCTGGCTGGCCGCGCAAGCCGACGTCGATCCGGCGCGGATCGGCATCTGGGGTGGAAGCTGGGGCGGCTACCTGACCGCGCTGGCACTGGCGCGGAACAGCGACATATTTGCGGCGGGAATCGATTTCCATGGCGTACATGCGATGGTTCGGCCGGTGGAGAATGATCTTTCGCCCGACGCACAGGCAGCCGCCCATCAGCTGCAATGGCAATCCTCGCCGATGGGTTCGATCGACACATGGCGTTCGCCGGTTCTGCTGATCCATGGCGACGACGACAAGAATGTCGATTTCGGCCAGTCGATGCTGCTCGCGCGCGCGCTGGCGGCGCGGCACATCCCCTATCGCGACCTGGTTTTCCCGAACGAGCGCCACGGCTTCCTGCGCTATGGCGACTGGTTGACGGCCTATCGCGCGGCGGACGGCTTCTTCCGCGCGATGCTGGCCAACAAGCAGGTGCGATGAAGTTAGCCGCCGACGGGCGCGGCACATTCTTTTACGTTTTTGAGGCTTCCCAAAATCGTAATCGCGCGACACATCTTAACATGGATTATCTCCGCGTTGGTCGGGCGGGGATGACCCGGTGGAAAGGTCGGCTGGGGCTTCCAGGGGCGATTCCACCGCTGAGCGGACCGGGAGTGGCGTCAATCTGGTTTCAAACTTCATTGACGTAACAGAAGCTTAAGCGTGATCCGGCAGAAGCGTATCGGTGCGGGAGGTTTTGAATGCCGGACAAGAAGTTGGTTCTGCTGGTCGAGGACGAGTTCCTGATACGGGACCTTGTGCAGACGTCGCTGGAAGATGCCGATTTCGCAGTGGTTACGGCCGGGCACGGCGGTGAGGCAATTCATGTTCTGGATGGCGACCAGCGGCCCGTTTCTGCCCTGATTACCGACGTAAGATTGGGGGAGGGGCCGGATGGATGGGCGGTTGCGCGCTACGCCCGCAAGCTGCGGCCCGCTTTGCCGATCATCTACTTCAGCGGCCATAGCGCGGCCGACTGGCCCTCCGAAGGCGTGCCGAACAGCGTCTATTTGCAAAAGCCGCTCACCGCACCGCAGATCGTGAAAGCGGTCAAGGCAGCAGTCGTTTAAGCCGATCGTCAAACGTAATGGGGTTCGCCGCGCTCGCGTAAAGCTTCATAATGGACCAAAGCCGGCTCCGGCCCGAACGGTACAGGCTTTCCGTCACGAAATGCCCATTCGCCGCGATCGCAATCCTCGGCGCGAACATAGCCGTTGATGTAAAGCCGCCTTCTATGATCGGACCGGTTGGCCCCCGATCCGTGCACCAGATACGGGCTCCAGAAAGCGAGGTCGCCGGGTTCGAGGATCACCTCGACCAGATCGTCGGGCGATAGACCCGCGCCCTCCAACACCGCATCGCTCATCGACCGCCCCAGCACCTCCGCCTGCGTATCGAGATCGAGATCGCCGCGCGTGTGGCTGCCGCGGATGAACTTCATACAGCCGGAATCGGTCGTGTGCGGATCGATCGCCAGACCAGTCTGGACGTAAGAGGTGGCGAGGTTTCGGTAGGCGACTGCTGGCAGGCGGAAACGCGCATCCTGATGCCAGGCGAAATCGCCCTTCGCTCCCGGCGTCTTCCAGTGGATCTGGTTGATGATCTGCTTGAGGTCCCGCCCGAGCAAGGGTTCGAGAATAGCCGCGAAACGTGGGTCGAGCCGCACCGCGTTGAGCGCGGGCTGGTGGTAGGAGATCCACTGCGCCATCCGCACCAGCGGCGTGCCGCTGTCGTCCGGCGCGATATTGTAGAAGAGATTGCCGTGTCGGAAGCTGCGGCCATGCGCAATCGCCTCCTCATGCACTTCATCGATCGCCCTGCCGATCTCGGCGATTTCCTCGGGGCCGAACATGCCGCGCACGATGACGTAGCCGTTGCGGGCATAATCGGCTTTGAGGTTATCGGGCGTGGTCACGGACAGGTTCCAGGGGACGGCCTGTGTGCAAACGCCCGTCCTGCCGCAACACCGGTTAACCGGCCCTGATCTACCGCCAATTGGCCGTTGACGAGCAATGTCCTGACGCCCGCCGCAAACAAGGTCGGCTTTTGATAGGTAGCGCGGGCGGCGTAATTTTTGGGATCGAACACCACTACATCGGCGAAGGCGCCCAGCCTGAGATGTCCGCGCCCGGCGAGGTGGAACCAGTCGGCGGTCAGCGCAGAGCTGCGCTCGATGAACTGACGCACCGTGATGACATGATCCGCCACCGCATATTTGGCATATTTGCGCGCAAAGGTGCCATAGACGCGCGGGTGCCCGGGCGACGCATCGGAATCGGTCATCACCCACGGCTGGCGCATGAAGGCCGCGATGTCGGCCTCGCTCTGGTTGAACGAGACCACGCCCGAATCCTCGATGCGGATCGCGGCGATGGCGGCGTCGATCGGCGTCTTGCCCATCGTCTTGGCGACATCGGCCAAAGTGTGGTTCCGATACGGGCCCTCGACGATCAGCAATGTATCCGCGCCTCCGCGCTTGCGGAGATTCTCTGCCATGTCGGCGTGGAGCTTTTGCGTCAGAGCGGGATCGTCGAAGCGGAGGAGCAAGGCCGTGCGCCCGCCGTCCTGTGCCCAGAGGGGGATCAGCGAGGCGACCAGGCTCGTCCCGCTTGCAGACCAGGGATATTGGCTCGCGGTGATGTCCATGCCCCGTGCGCGGGCGGTATCGATCTTCGCGATGATCGCGGGGGCTTCGCCCTGCACGTCCACGCCCAGCGCCTTGATGTGCGAGATGTGGATCGGGAGATGCGCTTCGCGCCCGATCTCGATCGCCTCGTCCACCGCCGCCTTGAGCCCGACCGTGTAGGAGGATTCGTCGCGGATGTGGCTGTCATAATAGCCGCCGCGCTTCGCCGCTTCCTTCGAGAGCGCCACAACCTCGTCGGTCTTCGAGAAGCTTTGCGGCGCGTAGAACAAACCGGTCGAAAGGCCGAGCGCGCCCTGGCACATGGCTTCGCCGACCATCGTCTTCATCCGCGCCAATTCCTCTGCGGTCGGCGCGCGATTGGCCATACCGATCACCTTTTCGCGGATCGTGCCGAAACCCGTATAGGTCGCGAAATTTATCCCGACCGGCTTCGTCTTCGCGCTGTCGAGCACCGCCTTCACGTCGATCGCGCCACCACCGTCATTGCCGATGAAGGCGGTGGTCACGCCCTGCATCAGGAAAGCCGGTACCAGCCGTTGCCGGGCATCGTCCGACGCGAGATCGCCGCCGACATGCGTGTGCGGATCGATGAAGCCCGGTGCGACGATCATGCCCTTGGCGTCGATCACACGGCGGGCGTTGATCGTCAGATGCCGGGCGACGCCGCTGATATGATCGCCCGTCACCGCGACATCGCCGACGAACGGCGCGTTCGATCCGGTATAAACCCTGCCGCCGCGGATCAGCAGGTCGGCGGTCGCCGCATGCCCCTGGCCGACAAGGAAAAAAGCGCACAAACCGCCCACCAGGGCGCGTGTCCGATAGCTCATGATGCGATGCATAGGCCGGTCCAAAAGTTTAGGAAACCGGTTACGTCATCGATCCGCAACAAAGTCGCGCAATCGGGGCTTATCATACGGGAGGCGAATTGGATGCGGGCGGGAAAGTGGATTGCAGCGGCCTATGCGATGGCGGCGGTCTGGGGCGCGGCGGAGGCTGCTCCGGCCCCGCCCGCGCCGAAATTGGTGGTCGCGATAGCGGTCGACCAATTCTCCGCGGAACTGTTCCAGCACTATCGCGCCAGCTTCACCGGTGGATTGAAGCGTCTATCCGACGGCATCGCCTTCACCGGCTATCAGAGCCACGCCGCGACCGAGACCTGTCCTGGCCATTCCACCATCCTGACCGGCCGCCACCCCGCTGCGACCGGGATTGTGGCCAACACCTGGTTCGACGTGAAAAGCGGCTCGAGCGTCTATTGCGTGGCCGTGCGCGGCACCGCCGATCCCGACGCACGCGGGCCGCAGAATCTGCGCGTGCCCACGCTCGGCGAATGGCTGAAGCAGGCCGAGCCAGAGGCGCGCATCGTCTCGATTTCCGGCAAGGACCGCGCCGCGATCATGATGGCGGGCCACCATCCGGACGCGGTTTATTGGTGGAATGACGGGGTCGGCTTCACCACCTCCTCTTATGCCGGCCCGGCGACGCTGGCGGTGCGCGCGCCGGCGGAAGCTTTCGACAAAGCCCTGTTCGCGCGCTGGAAGGCGAGCCCGCCCAAGCTCTGGCCGAGCGATATTGCCGCGACCTGCCGGGCGCTGGTCGCGCCGCATATGTTCGGCGAGCTCAAGCTGTCGGGCGAGGTGCCGCCCGATCTGTCGCTCACGGTCGAGAGCGGCGACTTCCTCCACCGCACCGATTTCCAGGACCAGCTGCGCGTCTCGCCGATTTTCGATCCGATGACGCTCGATTTCGCCGGCCAAACGATCGACCGGCTCCATCTCGGCCAGGGGCCCGCGACCGACCTGCTGGCGGTCAGCCTGTCCTCGACTGACTATATCGGCCATCGCTACGGCAATGGCGGGGCGGAGATGTGCGTGCATCTGGCCGCGCTCGACCGTGCGCTCGGCGATTTCCTCGCCAAGCTCGACGGCCTGCACGTGCCTTATGTGGTGGCGCTCACCGCCGACCATGGCGGAATCGACGCCGCCGAGCGCGTGAGCGAGCATAATATCGCCGCACCGCGCATCGATCCGGTCGCGTTCGTGAAGCGACTGAACGACGCGATCGGCAAGCAACTGGGCGTCAATTACGAGACGATCGTCGGCGACGACCCGCAGCAATTGAGCATCAATGTCGGCCCCGACGGAGCGTTGCGCGCGAAGGTGCGCAATGCGGCGCTCGCCTGGCTGCGGCAGCAGCCCGAGGTCGCGCAAGTCTATACCGCCGACCAGACCGCGGCCGCGGCACCCATACCGGGCAAGCCAGCCGATCAGTTGACTATGCTCGAACGCTTCCACGAGAGCTATGACAAGGATCGCAGCGGCGACATCCAGGTCCAGTTCCTCCAATATGCGACGATGGGAATGCCGCGCGGACCGGGGGACACGGTCGCGGGCCATGGGTCGCCCTGGGATTATGACCGGCGTGTGCCGATCCTGTTTTGGTGGCCGGGCGTAAGCGCGGACGATCGCAAGGAGCCGATCGAGACGGTCGATATCGCGCCGACGCTGGCCGGAATCGCGCATGTTCCGGCACCGCAGGTGGACGGCAAATGCCTGGAGGCGGTGGCGGCGATCTGTCGGTAGCCCCGCCTTACCCGCCGGAATTTGACTCTCGCGCGGCTGCGGATCAACGCTGCCGCGCATGAGCCACTACAAGAAAGAGCTTGTGGAGCTGCAAGTGGCGCTGGTGCGGACGCAGCAGGCGCTGATCGCGAGCGGCGCGCGCACCGTGCTGGTGCTCGAGGGGCGCGACGGCGCGGGCAAGGATGGCAGCATCAAGCGCATCACAGAGCATCTCTCGCCCCGCAATACGCGTGTAGTGGCGTTGCCCAAGCCGTCGGACCGCGAACATTCACAATGGTATTTCCAGCGTTATGTCGCGCACCTGCCGGTGGCGGGCGAGCTCGTGATCTTCAACCGCAGCTGGTACAATCGCGCCGGCGTCGAAACGGTGATGGACTTCGCCACACCGTCCGAGCAGGCCGAATTCCTGCGCGACGCACCCGATTTCGAGCGGATGCTGATCGAAAGCGGGATCACGATGATCAAGCTCTGGCTCGACATCTCCAAAAAGGAGCAGGCCGACCGGCTCGAAGCCCGCCGCACCGATCCGCTGAAAACGCTCAAGGTCTCCGATCTCGACGTCGTCGCGCAGAAGAAGTGGAAGGCCTATTCCGCCGCGCGCGACACGATGCTGGAACGGACCCATAGCTCGATCGCACCGTGGCATTGCGTCCGCGCCGACCACAAGAAGCCCGCGCGGCTGGCGATCATCCGCCACCTGCTCCAGCGCGTCGCGCCGCCCGAAGTGGTCGCCGCGATGGATCCGCCCGATCCCGACATCCTCTTCCCCTATACGCCCGAAGCCGCGGCCGATGGACGGCTTGCGCCCTGATGCGGGACGAGGGCATGGTCCGTTGAGGCCAGCATAAGAGGGATAGATGGGCAGGGAATCGACCGTCGCGCATGGGCCCGAACACGGGCTTGAACGGCTGATCTTTTTTTCCGATGCGGTGTTCGCGATCGTGATCACCCTGCTGGTGATCGACATCCACGCGCCGCATCTGCGGTTCGGCTCCCCCGATCGCGATTATTGGATCGCCCTCATCAACCTCACCCCCGAATTCCTGGGCTTCTTCATTTCTTTCTTCGTGATCGGCTTCTTCTGGGCGGGGCATCACCGCACGCTGTCACTTGCCGCGCATTATTCGCCAAAATTGTTATTCCCCAACCTGATGCTGCTCGCCGCGGTCGCGGCGATGCCTTTCTTCACGGCCTTCGCCAGCGCCAATCCGATGATGCGCGTGCCGGTATTCTGCTATTGCGCGTGGCTGGTCGTGGCGGCCGTCCTCAACCGGCGGCTGCAGACGCTCGTGACGTCGCCGCCCGTGGTCGACGAGCATGTCGCCGCCGAGACGATCCAGGTGACGCGCGACCGCGGAACCGCGGTAATCCTGGGCGCGGCGACCGGCATGGTGGTTAGCGTGTTCGTGCCCGTAATGGGGCAGATCATGCTCTGCACGATTCCCCTCTGGCGGCTGGCGCTGCGGTATCGGCCCGGTCGGCTCGGCGGAGCCGGTCCCCGCGCTTAAGCGGCGCGACGGAATTCGGGGGTGTCAGACATGCTCAGCCCGGCCACGAACTGATCGGTGCATGCATCCCAGCTGTAGCGCCTGCCCTCGGCCGCGCAGGCGGCGGGCCGGGCGGTAAGCGCCTTGCGGATCGCCGTGCCGAGATCCCCGTCCATCGCGCCAACCATCCCCGTCGCGTCGCCGACGACGTCAAGCGGGCCATGGACCGGAAAAGCCGCGACGGGCGTGCCGGCGGCGAGCGCTTCGATCATTACCAGCCCGAACGTATCGGTCCGACTTGGGAAGACGAACACGTCCGCCGAGGCATAAGCCGAGGCCAGCTCCGCGCCGTGCAGCGCGCCCGGGAAATGCGCCATCGGATAGCGCTGCATGAGTTGCGCACGCGCCGGCCCGTCGCCGACGACGACCTTGGATCCGTTGACCGGGGCATCGAGAAAGGCCTCGATATTCTTCTCGACCGCAACCCGCCCGACATAGAGCTGGATCGGGCGCGGCAGCCCGGCCATCGCGGCCAGGATCGGCGCGTAGGGGGTAAAAAGCTCCAGGTCCACCCCACGCGACCAGCGATGGGTTTGCTTCAGCCCCTGCCCCGCCAGCTCCTCTGACAGCATCCGGGTCGCCGCCATGATGCGGATTGCGGGCGCATGGAAACGGCGCACCACCGGCCAGAACCAGCTTGGCGGCAATCCCGTGCGCAATGCGACATAATCGGGGAAGCGCGTGTGGAACGAGGTAGTGAAAGGCATCCCGTGATCGAGACACCAACGCCGCGCCGCCCAGCCGAGCGGGCCCTCGGTCGCGATGTGCACCGCATCGGCATGGAAGGCCGCCAACCGCCGCGCGACCTCGCGTCCCGCACCGATGGCAAGGCGGATTTCGGGGTAGGACGGACAGGGGATGTTACGGAACAGGTCAGGCGTGATCGTCTCGACCGTCCAGCCGCGTTGACGCAGCTTGCCGACCGTCGTCTCGAGCGTGCGGACCACGCCGTTGATCTGCGGGCGCCATGCGTCCGAGACGAGCGCCAACTTCATGCCGGCACCAAAGCGAGGTTGGAAGTGCGCGCCGGCGCTTCGCTCGCCGCGATCGCCTCGGCCCGCTTGCGTTCGGCCCAGTCGATGATCTCGATCCGGCCGTCCGCATGCTCGACCAAAGCTGTGCAGCTCTCTACCCAGTCGCCGTCATTATAATAAGTGATGTCGCCGAACTGGCGGATCTCGGCCGAGTGGATGTGGCCGCAGACCACGCCGTCGACATGGCGCTCTGCAGCGGCGCGGGCCACCACCTCCTCGAATTTGGAGATAAAGGAAACCGCGTTCTTGACGCGCTTCTTCATGTGCGCGGCGAGCGACCAATAAGGCAGCCCGAAGCGCCGCCGGAAGAAATTCACGACGCGGTTGGCCTTGAGCAGGAATTCGTAGGCACTGTCGCCGAGGAAGGCCAACCACTTCGCGTAGAGCACCACGCTGTCGAACTGGTCACCGTGCAGCACCAGCAGGCGGCGGCCGTCCGCTGTCTCGTGCACTACCTCCCCCGCCACGGTCACGTCGCCAAAGGCGAGCCCCGCATAGTCGCGCAGCACCTCGTCATGGTTGCCGGGCACGTACACGACGTGTGTGCCGTGCTTGGCCATCTTGAGAATGCGACGGACGACGTCGTTGTGACGCGCCGGCCAGTACCAGCCCTTGCGCAGGCGCCAGGCGTCGATGATGTCGCCGACCAGATAGAGTGTCTCGCACTCGATCGACTTGAGGAAGTCCATCAGCAAGTCGGCATTGCAACCGGGCGTGCCGAGATGGATGTCGGAGATCCAGATCGTGCGGAAGTGCATACGCTGCCGGGGCGCGGGCCTGGGATCGTCCTCGTGGAACCAGGCGGGCAAGCCGGCTGGCGCGGAGAAAGGTCTTTTCGATCCCGTACCGGGGCTACGCAACGCCAGCGGCGGAAGGTCAAGGAGGGAAGCCAAGCGAACGCTCCTCGCGTCGTTAATCTTGGCTTCGAGCCTCTACGCAAGGGCCATGAAGCAAGTGGGTCAGTTCGATGGCAGATCGATGACCATCGTCCTTTGACAGGCTTCGGAAATCCGTTTCATGACTTGGGAGGGAGGCAATTCTTTGAACCAGCGGCTATATCTCCTGCCTGGCCTGCTATGCGACGCCGCAATCTGGCGCCCCCAGATCGCGGCACTGTCGCCACGATACGACGTGCGCGTGCCCGATTTGACGGGCCTCGGTTCGATCCCGGCGATGGCGGCGCATGTCCTGCAGGACGCGCCCGAGCGTTTCGCGGTAGCGGGGCATTCGATGGGGGCGCGCGTGGCGCTGGAGATGTGGCGCCAAGCCCCCGAGCGGGTGACGCACATTGCGCTGCTCGACACCGGCGCCCACGCCGCCGATCCGGACGAACCCGAGCGGCGGCGACGCATGACCGATCTGAGCCGGACGCGCGGCATGCGCGCTCTGGCCGATGCGTGGCTGCCGCCGATGGTCGCACCCGCGCACTTCCATGGGCCGCTTAAGGACGCGCTCTATGCGATGGTCGAACGGATGACGCCCGACATCCACCACCGCCAGATCGCGGCCCTGCTCGACCGTCCCGACGCGCGCCCGCTCCTCAGCGGCATCCGTATACCGGCGATGGTCGGCGTCGGTGGCGAGGATAGGTGGAGCCCGCCCGCGCAGAACCGCGCGATCGCGGATGCGATACCCGGCGCGCGTTTCGTTCTGTTCGAAGGGAGCGGGCATATGACCCCAGTGGAGGCGCCGGAAGCCGTGTCTGCCACAATCGCGCAATGGCTGGCCCTGCCGCCGGCGGAGACGACGATGCTGTAACAAAAGCGGCATCGAGCCGTCGCGCGTCTGTCGCGCAACTGACCCATAGCAGCCGGAATCATGGGAGACCGGCATATGGATACGGCGATGCAGACCCAGGCGGTGGCGGCGGCTTACGACCGCTGGGCGCCGATCTACGACCTTGTTTTCGGGGCCGTCTTCCGCCGCGGCCGGAGCATTGCGATCGAGGCCGCCAACCGGATCGGCGGGCGCGTGCTGGAGGTCGGCTGCGGCACAGGGATTTCGCTGCCTTATTACAGCAAGCGCTGCTCGCTCTACGGCATCGACATTTCCGACGGTATCCTCGCCAAGGCACGTCTGCGTGCCGCAAAGCTCGCCAATGTCGAGGCGATCGCGGTGATGGACGCCGAAGCGCTGCAGTTCGACGACGGCGCGTTCGATGTAGTGGTGGCGCAATATGTCATCACCGCGGTCCCCAATCCGGAGCGCGCGCTCGACGAGTTCGCGCGCACCGTGCGGCGTGGCGGCGAAATCATCATCACCACCCGGATCGGCGCCGGCGAGGGTCTGCGTGGCGCGATCGAAAAGGCGCTGATGCCGATCACCAGCCGCCTCGGCTTCCGCACCGAATTCCCGTTCGAGCGCTATGCCGACTGGGCTGCGGCCAATGGCTCGATTGAGTTGGTCGAGCGGCGCGCGCTTCCCCCGCTCGGCCATTTCGAGCTCCTCCGTTTCCGCAAGAACTGAACGGGCAGGTCATGACCACGACGACCAATACCACGAAAATCCGAAGGGCCGGTGGCGCGCTCAAGCAGAAAAGCGGCGCGATCAAGGCGAAGGGCGGTGAGAAGATCGCGGCCTTCAAGGAGCAGCTCGACGAGCAGCGGTGGGACGATCATCGTTATTATCATCACAGCCTGATCAACCAGAGCCTGCACTTCCTGAGCGCGTCGAGCTTCATCGGCGCCTATATATTGCTGTTCCACGATCCGGCGCTGGCGAGCCTGCTCGGCTGGTGCGTGGCGATGACCAGCCGCCAGGCGGGCCACTTCTTCTTCGAGCCCAAGGGCTATGACGAGGTCAACCAGGCCACCCACCGGTATAAGGAAGACATCAAGGTCGGTTACAACCTCGCCCGCAAGGTCGTTTTCATGTCGATCTGGGCGCTGATGCCGATCCTGCTGCTGATCAGCCCGACTTTGTGGGGCCTGTTCACGGCCATCCCGGGGCCGATGGGCTTCCTGCGCCACGTCGGCCTGATGTGGCTGGTATTGGGCGCAGCCGGGCTGCTGTTCCGCACCTTCCAGCTCTTCTTCGTCCGCGACGTGCCAACCGGCCTCGTCTGGGCGGCGAAGATCATCACCGACCCCTTCAACGACTTCAGGCAATATCGTCATGCGCCGGCGCGACTGCTCAAGGGCGAGCGCTTCGACGGCGGCATCGCGGCGCGCTGATAATATGTACCTCCGTCACCCCGGGCTTGTCCCGGGGTCCACCGCGCCGCAAGGGATTCCCGCGTGGATAGGTGGATGCCGGAACAAGTGCGGCATGATGATCAGATATTCAGCGCCCCAGCCGCCTCGCGATCAGCTCGCGCAATATGCCGCGACGGATGCCCTTGTTGGTCGCATCGGGCGCATGCCACCACCAGCCATTGGCCGCCATCCGCTCGCATGCGCGGGTGAAGCGGGTGACGACCTCGTTAAAGTCCGCGTCCGTGTAATTGAGGCTGAAGATCAGACGGCCGGTGCCGACCCAGCTCAGCAGCAACCCTTCCTCGCGCAGATAATATTGCAGCATCCAGTTGAAGCGCGACGGCACCTGATAGAGCACGGTCCAGATCGACGAGAGATTGGCAACGCGCACCGGTATGTCGGCGGCTTCCAGGCTGGCATTCATCCGGGCCGCCCGCGCGTTCCAGCGTTCGTCGAGCCCAGCGTAAAGCGCAGCGGTATCCGGCTCGTCGAGCTTGCGCAGGAAGGCGTTCATCGAGGCCATCACGTAGGGATGCGCGTTGAAGGTGCCGCGCGCGAAACAGATATCGACGGGCCGATCCTCGCGGAAGCGCTTCATCAGATCGGCCCGGCCGATCAGCACGCCGTTGGGCAGCCCGCCGCCCAGCGTCTTGCCGAACGTGACCATGTCGGGCTGGATACCGAAATATTCGGCTGCACCGCCACGGGCGAGGCGGAAACCGGTGAAAACGTCGTCCAGGATGAAGACGATGCCGCGTTCACGGCAGACCTCGGCGACCTTGTGCAGCCATTCGGCATAAGCCTCGCGATCGACGCCGGCGCGGCGACCGCCGTCGACCAGGGTATTGTCGGACGGCGCCGCGCTGTTGGGATGGAGCGCCTGGAGCGGGTTGATCAGCACACAGGCGACGTCGTTGCGTGTGGCCAGCGTCCGCAGCGCCTTTTCGGACATTTCGGCGAGCGTGAAGGTGCGTTCGGCCGGGACCGGGTTGCCGATCCCCGGCTGCACATCACCCCACCAGCCATGATAGGCGCCGCAGAAGCGAACGACCTTGCTGCGGCGCGTATGATAGCGCGCGAGCCGGACTGCCTGCATCACGGCCTCGGTCCCCGACATGTGGAACGAGACTTCGTCGAGTCCGGTGAGTGCGCGCAGCCGCGCGACATTGTCCGCGACGACGGGGTGCAGCTGGCCCAGCACGGGACCGAGATCCGATACCTGTGCGACCGCCTCGGCGATCATGCTTTTGTAGACGTCATAGCCGAGCAGGTTGACGCCATAGGAGCCGGTCAGATCGAAGAAGTCGTTACCATCGAGGTCGGTGAGCACGACCCCGGCCGAGCGTTCGGCAAAGGCGCCGACGGCGAGATTTTCCTTCACTTGGCGCGCAAACTGGAAAGGCACGCGGTAGCTGCCCGTGAATTGCAGGTCGGACAGACCGGGCCGCGTCTCGGCGGTGAGTGCGCGGCCTTTGGCGAAGCGCTCGGCGAAGACCGCCGCCAGCCGCTCGAACCCCTGTTCGCGCCGCGCGACCACATCTTCCGGCGCGCCGTCGCAGCGGAAGAATGTGTGCGCGTCATAGTCGATCGACGGGATCAACCCCGCGATCCGGCGCGACCATTTGCTATGGCCCGCCAGCGAGCGGTGCTTGGCTTGGGACAGAAGCAGGCGGCGACGGCCGGCGGTAGCGCCGATACCCGCCGATCCCGCCGCGATGAAAGCGAGAGACCAATGCATGACTTTTGCTACCGCGTTTCGGCAACGGGATTATGACAATGCGGTCGGCGATCGCGCGCCTCGTCGCCAATGAGGACATCAACTTTCTGCTGACAAATCGCCTGCCGCGGCGGCTCGCGACCGACTTCGTCGGCTGGTTCAGCAAGATCGAAAATCCGGTGATCGCACGAAGCTCGATCGCCTTGTGGAAACTTTTTTCCGACGTCGACCTGGCCGATGCCGCCGAGACCCAATTCCCGAGCATGCACGCCTGTTTCATCCGCACGCTCAAGCCCGGCGCGCGGACGGTGGATGCCCATGCGGACGTGATCGCCAGCCCCTGCGACGCGATTGTCGGCGCACACGGCGCCATCGACGGGGACGTGGTTCAGCAGATAAAGGGAGCGCCCTACAGCCTCAGCGATCTGCTGGGTTCGTCAGAAGCGTCCCAAGCTTATGACGGCGGCCTCTATGTCACCCTGCGTCTGACGGCTGGCATGTATCACCACTTCCACGCGCCGCACGATCTGGCGGTTGATCAGGTGACCTATATTTCGGGCGACTGTTGGAACGTGAATCCGATCGCGCTGAAGCGGGTCGAGAAGCTGTTCTGCAAGAATGAGCGCGCGGCGATCCGCTGCCGGATGGATGACGGCACGACGATCATGCTGGTCGCGGTGGCGGCGGTGCTGGTTTCGAGCATCCGCCTCTCCTTCCTGGACACCACGGGGTCGCTGCGCGTTGGCGGGCCGCGCATAATCCCCGTCGAGGCGCAGGTCCGCAAGGGCAAGGAAATGGGCTATTTCGAGCATGGCTCGACCATCGTCATGCTGCTGCCCCGGGGCTTCGGCTTTGCCGAGGAAATCGAGACGGACGGGCGCATCCGTCAGGGACAGGCTTTATTCGTGCGGTGCGATACTTAAGACCGGGCGACGCCCGTCAGGAAGCGGCGCAATATCTGGCGATGAAGTCGCCATGCGGGGTCATATGCTGGACCGCGGCCCTGGTCACCGCCGCGATACGCTCCAGCCGCGCGCGCGCTTCCTCGACAGGCATGGCGCTGGCGAGCGGATCGTAGGATCTGGCCCGCAGGCCCTGCCCCTCCATCACCGCGAGCCAGCTCGTTTTGGTGAAAAGGTCGTCGGCCTCGCGGAATATGCGTCCGGTTTCCGCATAAATCCGCATCCGCTCCTGCAGCGATTCCGGAACCGGCATTGTGGCAAGGTCGCGCCAATAAGCGGTGTCCGTGCGCTCCGTCGCGTGGAAGTGCAGGATCAGGAAATCGCGGATGCTTTCAAACTCCGCGGTCATGAGGCGGTTGTACCGGCGGGTGTCGGCGGGCTCGAAGCGGCGCGTCGGCAGCATTTCCAGCAAGCGCGCGATACCCGCCTGAACGAGATGAATACTGGTCGATTCCAGCGGCTCCATGAACCCGCTCGCAAGTCCCAGGGCGATGCAATTCCCGACCCAGAAAGCTTCGCGCCGCCCGGTCTGGAAACGCAGCATTCGGGGTTCGGCAAGCGCCTCCCCATCAAGGTGGGAAAGCAGAACCGAAGTTGCCTCGTCATCAGAGAGATGCCGGCTCGAATAGACATGGCCGTTGCCGGTGCGATGCTGGAGCGGAATGCGCCATTGCCATCCCGCGCCATGCGCGGTCGATCGGGTGAAGGGCGTCGGTGGGCCTGAATTGGCGGAGGGCATCGTCACGGCGCGATCGTTCGGCAGCCACTGGCCCCAGTCCTGGAAACCGACACCCAGCGCATCCGCGATGAGCAGGCCGCGAAAGCCTGAGCAATCGATATACAGATCGGCCTCGATCGACGTGCCGTCGGCAAGCTGCACCGCCTCCACGTGACCCCGCTCCGCGTCGCGCCGTACGTCGACGACGCGGCCCTCGCGCCGCGTGACGCCGCCCGCTTCCGCATGGCGCCGCAACAGGGCGGCATAGAGGCCCGCGTCGAAATGGTAGGCATAGCCGATGTGGGTGAGCGGGTTGTTGCCGCCCGGCTGCGGCCGCGCGAAGCGGCCCGCCGCCGCGCCCATCGCGCAGATGGAATAATGGTCGAGCGGTCCAGCCTGCCCGGATTGGCGCAGGCGATGCCAAAGCCCTTCGAAGGGAATCGCCCCGAAATCGTGGCCGTAGACCCCGAATGGATGGAAATAGCGGTGTCCGGTCCGCCACCAGTCGAGGAATTCGATCCCGAGCTTGAAGCTGCCTTTGGTCGCACGGACGAATTCGGTCTCGTCGATGCCGAGCAGCGCGTTGAACGCCTGGATCGGGGGGATCGTCGCCTCCCCTACCCCGATCGTCCCGATCTCTTCGGATTCAACCAATGTGATGGCGACCGCATTCCGGCCAAGCACGCGGGCGAGCGCGGCGGCCGCCATCCAGCCGGCGGTGCCCCCGCCGATGATCGCAATAGTGCGGATCTGGTCGCTCATGGCGCGTCTTGCCCGATCATCCGTCTCTCCCCGAAAAAGGGTCCGGCGTGCTCCCCGAGGAGAACACGCCGGCAGGCGGGAAGAGGATCAGTAGGTAATACGCAAGGACAGGCCGTAGCGGCGGTCGTTCAGCGTGTACTGAAGCGGCTGATCCGGAACGTCGATGTAGGTGACGTTCATGCGATTGAGCAAATTCACCGCGTCGAACGAAACCGCCATATGCTTGCTCAGGTTCACGCTGATCGAGCTGTCGAGCGAGGCATAGGGCTTCTGGAACTGGGTGGTCCCGTTGGCGCCGCTGCCGGTGGTGGTGTCGAAATATTTGCCGCGCCAGCTCCACGCCAGTCGCGCGGTGACCGGGCCCTTTTCGTAAAGGCCGACCAGATTGTAGCTATGCTTGGAGAGCTTCTCGAGCGGCACCGATTTCGGAATGGTCGAATTCGCAGCCGCGAACGGATTGGTCACGCTGCTGTCGACATAGGTGTAATTGGCCTGGATGCCGAGCCCGCTGAACGGACCGGGCAGGAAATCGAAGAATTGCTGGTAGGCGATTTCGAAGCCCTTGACCTTGCCCTTGCCGGTATTGACCGTGGTCCCGATGTCGTAGGCGACGCCGTTGAACGTACGCACGTCGGTGCCGCCCGCAAGGAAGCCGTTCACGTTCTTGTAGAAACCGCCCACCGTCAGCGAGCCGGCCTTGGCGAAATACCATTCGAGCGTCGCGTCGAAGTTGGTCGACTTGATCGGCTTCAGATACGGATTGCCCGATCCGCCGCTGGGATGGCCGGTCAGCGGATTGACCTGCGTCGGCGGCCCCAATGAAACGTTGGTCGACATCTGATCGAAGTTCGGCCGTGCGAACGATTTGGAGAAGGCGAAGCGCGCCTGAAGCTTCTCGGCGAGGTGAGCCCGCAGATTGAAGCTGGGAAGCGCGCGGGTATATTCGCGGTTCACCGTCAGCGGCGCCATCGTGCCGTCACTGTTGAACACCGTGCCGCGCGAACCGGTCTTGGTCCGCACCAGACGGACGCCGGCATTGCCGTCGACGTCCAGCCCCAACAGCGATCCGCCATAATCTGCGGTCAGATAGCCCGACAGGACCCGTTCGGTCTGATGATTAAGGTCGCCGGGCGTGAACGCGGTCTTCGGCGTCGCGCCGAGCTTGGCTTCCGACTTGGTCAGGCTGTCCCACAGGCTGCTGCCCGGTTCGAAATCCGGATAGACGATGCCGCCGCTGAGCGTCCGCCCGTCGAAGAAGACGTGCGAAGGACCGGCCATCGCCATTTCCGGGAATTGGCTGACGCGAACGAACGGCGTGCCGGGGGCCGACGAGCAACTGAAATTGGGGCCGCTCGGTAGAAGGCAGAAAGCGTTCCAGGTACCGCGCAGGTCGACCGTCGTGTCCGCATAACGCACGCCGGCACGCAACTTGTGGAGAAAGCCGCCCTCCACGTCATATTCGAGGTCGTAACGCAGCGCGAGCTGATCCGCATCGTTCCGCTGGAGCGAATCCGCCATGTAGGTGAAAGCGTAATTGTTCGGATCGGACAGCAATCCGGCGTTGTGCACGTTCCAGACCGGCTTGGATCCGCGCAGGTCGAAATCGACGATGCTCTGGTTGGGCGCCGTATAGGGCGTCTCGTTCGTCTTGTCGTAGAGGGAAACGACGAAGCCGTTGCGATCCGCATTGTAGGACGACTTCATATACTGAACGTCGAACGTGGAATGCAGGTTGGACGCCATGTCCCACTTCACGTTGAACGTGTAGTTTCCGTTCTTCTCGGTCAGATCCTGGTCGAAGCGCGCGGATTCGAAGACCTGATTGGCGAGCGATCCCGACGTGGCATAGCCGTTGTCGTCGAACGTGAAGGCAGCCCCGGCAAGTGGCGTGGTCACCTGATTGCCGTTGTTGTTGTAGTAAAAGTATTTGCCCTGGCGGAAGAACTTATAGCGCGAATAGAGCGCCTGTGCGGTGATCAGGACATTGTCCGCCGCGCGCCACTGGAAGGCACCCGACAAGCCCAGGCGCTTGCGGTCGCCGCCATCGTCATAGATTTGCTCGCCGAACGGCACTTTCGCGCCAGCGGGCGCGCCGGGAATCGTAATTCCCGCCGGGATCGGCCCGAAAGCGCCGATCAGGATCGCATCCTGGCGATAGCTGCTCTTGCCGTAGCTGGCGTTGAGCAGGAAGCCCATCTCGCCCAGGCCTGTCTCGAACCGATTGCTGTAGAGCGCCGAGCCCGAGCCACCGAACTTCTGCGCGCGATCGTAATAGTTGGCCTTGGCGGTGGCGCTGATCAGCTGGCCTGGCTGATCGAAGGGCAGCCGCGTGCGGATGTTCACAACTCCCGCCACGTCGCCTTCGATCGTGTCGGCCGGCGGGTTCTTGTAGACGTCGATGCCGGCGAGCAACTCGGGTGGGATCGCCTGCAGGTCCAGGCTGCGGCTGCCAGCAGCCGAAAGCGCTTGCCGGCCGTCGATGAAATTGCTGACCTGGGTCAGGCCGCGCACCGTGATCGCCGGCTGCGTGCGATGATCGAAATCGGTATCGCCCTCGCCATAGCGGCGCTGGATCTGCACGCCGGTGATACGCTGGAGCGCCTCGACCGTATTCGCGTCGGGCAGCTTGCCGATGTCCTGCGCCTGGACCGAATCGACGATCTGGCTGGCGTTGCGCTTGATCGCCTGCGCGGAACTGAGGCTCTGGCGCACGCCGGTGACGACGATGTCCTCAGACACGGGGGCCAAGTCGGCGGTGGCCGTCGGCGGCGTAGCCGCCTGGGCCAGGGCAGCTGACATCCCGAACGGCGAAACGGCCAGGGCGAGGCCCGACACGCCCACCAGCAGGCGGATTTGGTTGAGCTTCATGCAAGCACCCTCTCATGTTGTCTTATATTTGTTATAGGATTGCAGCCTCTTATTTGTATGACAATAGACAATCGCTCGCAGGGGTAATATTTCTGATAAATAACTGCGGCTGATTGAATTTTTGACGAACGGTTCGTCGCAAACGAGCCCGCCGACGGCTGAACGGGCGATTCGTGCACGGAAACTCTGCATAATAATCAGATAGTTGATTAATCACCTGACGTGGCGGAGGCAGGTTGACGCGCGGGGAAGCGGTTGACGGCGCGGATTTCCGCGCTGCGATACCGTTACGGACCCGTAAAGTAATCTTGCTCAACTTCGAGAGGTATCTTGCCGCGTCGATCGTCTTTGGTAATACCTATCCGAAGCAACAGCAGGATTTGACATGACCATTTTTCGCACTCTTTCGATCGCGACGATCCTGCTCGGGACTCCACTCGCCGCGCAGGACAGCCGGTTCGCTGCGACGCCTGCCGGCAAGCCCCGGCTCGTGGTGGACGGCAGGCCGTTCCTGGTGATGGGCATCCAGCTCAACAATTCGAGCGGCTTTCCGGCAATCCTCCACGAGCTCGCACCCGCCATTGCACGCAGCCACGCCAATACGGTGATGGCGCCGATCGGCTGGGAATCGATCGAGCCGGAAGAAGGGCGTTTCGATTTCTCGGTCGTCGACGGGCTGATCGCCGAAGCGCGCGCGCAAAAGGTGCGGCTTGCCCTGCTGTGGTTCGGTACCTGGAAGAACGCCAATATGAGCTATGCGCCGGCCTGGGTTAAACGCGATCCCGTGCGTTTTCCCCGCGTCATCGGCGCGGACGGGCATGCGATCGAGGTGCTGTCGCCGATCGCCGCCGCCAGCCGCGAGGCCGACGCACATGCCTTCGCCGCGCTGCTTGCCCACCTTAAGACGACGGATGGCAAACAGCGCACCGTGATCATGGTCCAGGTGGAAAATGAGGCGGGAACGCTCGGCGCCGACCGCGATCATTCGACCGCCGCCAATGCATTGTTCGACGCACAGGTTCCGGCCGACATGCCGGGCGCGAAGCCGGGCAACTGGACCGCGAATTACGGCGAACGCGCGCCCGAAGCGTTCATGGCCTACCACACCGCCCGCTATATCGGCGCCGTCGCCGCGGCGGGCAAAGCGGCTTACGACCTGCCGCTCTATGCCAATGTGTGGCCGCGCGAGCAGCCGGGCCTGCTGCGGCCTGGCGATAGCTCGCCATCGGGCGGCGCGGTGTCATGGCTGTTGCCGCAATGGCGTGCCTTGACCCCGGCGATCGACGTGATCGGCGTCGACAATTACGACACCAACGTCGCGCCTTATACCGAGATCGCCCGCGCCTACGACGTGCCGGGCAATCCGTTGTTCGTGCCCGAGACGGGCGGATCGATGGCGCACGCCCGCCACGCTTTCTGGACGATCGCGCAGCCTTATTCGGTCGGCATCTCCAAATTCGGCATCGACCGCGATTTCGGATATAAGGACGGCAAGGAAGCCGAAGAGCCGATCGCGCGCGATTATCGCCTGCTGAGCGGCGCCGCGCCGTTCCTGCTGCCGCTGCGCGACGCCGGGCATGTCCGCGTCGCCGTCGAGGAAGACGGGATGGCGAACGTCCCGATGGAGTTCGGCAAGGTGGACCTCGTCGCGCGTTTCGGTGAGGTGCGCGATGGCTATGGCGGTCCGCGGGGTCAGGGTAATGCGGACCTGTCGGGGCGCGCGCTCGTGGCCGAGGCAGCACCCGATCGCTTCCTGATCACCGGCGCATCGGCCAACATGAAATTCGCGACCAAGCTTGGGCAAAGCGGCACGGTGCAGATTCTGACGGTCGAAGAAGGTCATTTCGACAATGGCCGCTGGGTGCGCGAACGGCTGCTCAACGGCGACGAGACCGCTTTCGGATTGATCCTGCCCACCGAAGGGCGGTCGATGATGGTGACGATTGCCGTAAACCCGTGAACGCCCGCCCCGGCTTGTTCGCGCTGGCGGCGCTGATGTCGGGCGCCACACCCCTGCCAGCCGCCCCCGCGGCGGAGGTCACGATCGCCATCCGTCCAGCGCTGGACCGGCCGGGTCCCGTGTTCGAGGGGTGGGGCACGGCGCTGGCCTGGTTCGCGGAGGTCACGGGCGGCTGGCCGGATGCGGATCGGGAGCGTCTCGCCGACCTGCTTTACGGCCGCGCGGGGCTTGGGTGGACGATCGCGCGCTACAATATCGGTGGCGGCAATCCCCCCGATATCGCGCCTTATTTGCGGCCGGGCGCGGCGGTCCCGGGCTTTTGGCGTCAGGCTGCCGGCACGCCTTTACGCGGCTGGAACCCCGACGATCCCGCGATGTGGGACTGGTCCGCCGATGCCAATCAGCGCTGGTGGCTCGATGCGGTAAAAGCGCGCGTCGCGACGCCCATCTTCGAAGCTTTCTCCAACTCGCCCCCCTGGTTCATGACCGTCAGCGGGCGCGTATCCGGCGCGCAGATCGGGAGCGACGACAATCTTCGGGCCGGCGAGGAGCCGCGGTTCGCGGACTATTTGGCGCGCGTGGTGAGCGAGCTTCAGGATCGCCATAGACTGAGCTTCCGCACGCTTTCGCCGGTCAACGAACCGAATACGGAAAGCTGGTTCGCGGCCAATCGGCAGGAAGGTTCGCATTGGAGCCCGGCCCGCCAGGCGGCAATGATCGACGCCACGGCCACCGCGCTGGCAGCCTATGGCCTCAGGACGCAGGTCAGCGCTCCCGACGAAACCAACTCGCATATTCTGCTGCAGGACTGGGCCGCTTTCCCCGACGCAACCCGCCGCCGCATCGGCCAGATCAATGTCCACAGTTACGGCACGCTGCATCAGACCGCGGTCCGCGACATCGCGCGCGCCGCGCATATCCGGCTTTGGATGTCGGAGAATGATACGCCGCTCGCCGACGACCCCGAGGATTTCACGGGCATGGCCTCCGCGCTGGCATTAGGCGAACATGTCGTGCTTGACCTGAAGCGGCTCGAGCCCGCCGCCTGGATCTTTTGGCAGGCGGTCGAGGACCTGAGTGCGCGCGAGGGCGCGAAAGGGTCCAACTGGGGATTGATCAAAGCCGATCTGCGCGCGCTGCCCGACGCGCCCCACCCGCTTCACGTCACATCAAAATATTGGGTGATGGCGCAATTCAGCCGCTTCATCCGCCCCGGTTATCGACTGGTGCCGGTGGACGATGCCGATACGGCCGGCGCACTGTCATCCGACGGGCGCACCTTGATATTGGTCCATGTGAATGGCGGACTGACCCCGCGCCGGCTATCGATACCGCTGCGCGGCTGGTCGGCCGCCGCTTATTTGACCGACGCGCTACATCATGCCGAGACAGCGCCCGCGACCGTCGCCCCGCCGCGATCCGTAATCACGCTGATCCTGCGCAAAACCGGCCGAGGCGCGCGGCGGTAGAAGGGGCAAGCGGCCGCCCGGCAAATCCTCTATCGGCGCCGAATGGCGAAAAAGAGATTTTACCTGACGGCCACCCTGCCCGATGGCTACGTCAAGACGATCGGCCCAACCGCGACCGAGTTCACCCATTATTGGCGGATTGTCGCGCATCTGGGCGGCGGCAAGACCGAGGTCTTCTGGGGCCACACCAAATCTCTGGCCGAAGCACGCAAGAAGAAAACCGCCGCGGTGGACGCTGCCACCAATCGCGGCTGGCAAAGCTATGACTTCGATATCGTCGAGGTGACCCGTACGTCCTAGCGCGGATGCCCCTGCGCCAATGCGATCCCGGCCAGGTTCTTGGAACGGGGCGTGTAGCGGAGATGGACTTTCGGGATCGCGGCGGCGGCCTGTTGGTATGCGGCGAGATGCTGGCGCGACCCGGCGTCGCGGCATTTGGTCACGCCGGTCGCCTGGTTGATCACCGATTGCGAATCACCCACGAGCTCGACATCGGCCGCGCCGAGCTGGACCGCGATCCGGACGGCATGGAGCAAGGCCTGCCATTCGGATTCCTCGCTGCCGCCATGGCCGATGTCGCTCTCCCGATAGGTCACGCCGCGTGCGACCACGGCGATCTCCATCGTGCCCGGATTGGGCCGGCAGCCTCCGTCGAAGAAGATGCGCAGGCGGCCGGTTCGCATTCCGCTTTCTAGCCATCCGGATAGGTTCAGGCGAGCCGCTTCTTCAGGATGAACTTGGTGTGGCCTGGTGGATAATCGTCGATCTGGCCACACAGCTCGTAGCCGAGGCCTTCGTAAAAGGGGCGCGCCTGGAAGCTGTAGGTTTCCAGCGTCGATCCGATCGCGCCACGCTTAATCGCATAGGCCTCCGCTTCCCCGATCAGCCGCGATCCAAATCCGCCACCTCGCGCGGGCTCGGCCAGCCACAGATATTGGACGTGCAGCCAACGCCCCCAGACATAGCCGAGCAGCCCACCCAGCACGTCGCCCGCCTCTCCGCGCACCACGAAGTTGGTGGGGTAGGAATCGATTAGGCCGGTCGTCACGTAATTGAAGGCGTGCAGCCCCTCCATCACGTAGGTGCGAAGATCATCGCCGATCAGGGGTTCGAACGCGATCTCAAGCTTTTCCATCATTCCTCCGCAGCTCTGTTAGAGCGGCCGCCACGGCAGCGCGTCATGCCCGCAAAGCGGATCTCTATTTGCCGGCCTTCACATATTTGTCGAACCAGGCGACGGTGCGCTTGCGCATGTCCGCGGCATTGGCCGGATCACGCAGGCGGTGCCCCTCGCCGGGATAGATGACCAGACTGACCGGCACGCCCATTTCCTTGAGCGCGTGCCAATATTCGATCGACTGGGTCGGTGGAACCTCGATATCGCGTTCGCCGACATAGATGAAGGTTGGCGTCCTGGCCTGCCTGATGAACTGGATCGCGGACACGTTCCAATAGGCCTTGGGGTCGTCGTACATGGATTTGCCGAAGAAGGGGATCATCCACTGGTCGATCCCGTTCGTGCCATAATAACTGATCCAGTCGGACAGGCCGGCGCCCGCGACGATGCCCTTGAACCGGTTCGTCTGGGTGTTGGCCCACATCGCCATGAAACCGCCATAGCTGCCGCCGATCAGCCCGAGCCGGCTTTCGTCCACGGGGGCGATTTTTTCAACCGCGTCGACCCCGGCAAGGATGTCCTTGAGATCGCCGCCACCGAAGTCGCGCTTGTTGGCTGCGGTGAACGCCTCGCCCTGGCCGAAGCTGCCGCGTGGATTGGGGTAGAAGACATAGTAGCCCGCCCGAACCAGATCGGCGGTTATCCCGCCTTCCGCGATATAATTGGGCGTGGACGCCCCCGACGGGCCGCCATGAACATTGACGATCATCGGCGCGCGAACCGCCGGATCGGCATTGGCAGGCGCAAGCAGCCAGCCCTGGACGGTGAAGCCGCCATTGCTCCAGCTTACGCTCCGTGCACGGACCAGAGCCGGCAGCGCATCGTTGTCGTGCGTGATCTGGCCGAGCGTCGCGGCCGGGCCGGCATAGACGGCCGAGCCATGCTCATAATCCTGCACGACAGAGGCCGCAGCGCGACCGTCAAGACTGAAAGCCGCCTTGGCATCGCCCGCCATCAATCCGGCCGGCTTGCTCCACAGCGCGGTTACCGCGCCGTTGCCGTCGATCCGCACCAGGAAGGCATCGGCGCCGGCGAGCATCGTGCCGCGCAGGCCGTCCTTCAACCAGACGAGCGAGGTGATCGTCGCCTTCAGGTTGAAGGTGCGGTCGATCGGCGTGCCGCCCGCGAAAGGAACGGTCCAGACATCGCCGCCGACCGAGCCGTAGTCGCTCATCAGCCCCCCGACATAAGCCACCGTCTTCCCGTCGGGCGAAACGCGCGGAAACCGCATCTGGGTTGAAGGTTTGGCGATCGGGCGGACCGCGCCGGTCTGCGCGTCGATCGCATCGATCGTCGCCACCCACCAATTGTCGTCGCCATTGCCGAGCGCGGTCGAAGCGACGAAGCCCTTGCCGTCGGGCGTCCAGGCATATTCGTAGACGTAGCGCCCGGCGGGCGAGACCGGCCTGACCGCGTCGCCCGCAACCGTGGCGGCAAGGTCGAACACCGCGAGCCTTTTCTCGTCATTACTCTCGCCGATCTCGCCGACCTGTCGCGCGCCCGCTTGGGTGGCACCCGTTTCCTTGGTCGCGTTGAGCGTGACCAGCAGCGCGATACGCCTGCCGTCGGGTGCGAAACGTGGCGCTTCAGCGAGGCCTTTGACGGTAGCGACCGTGCGCAAATGTCCGCCGGAATCGGCCAGATTGAGCGATACAGTGCCCGACGCACGGTCGCGGCTCAGGAAAGCGAGCCGGCCGTCGGCAGCGAAGACCGGATCGGAATAATCGCAAGCGGCGCAAGGGTCGATCGTGCGCAGCACTCTGCCATCCGGAACGTGACGCAGTACGATCGCGCCATGAGCGCCCGGGCTGTCTTCCAGCTCCACCGCGGCGACGGCCTCGCCCTTGGGCGACATGGCGAGATCTTCGAACTTGTGGGCGGCAGAAGCGGGCGCGGCGGCCAGGAGCAGGCAGAACAGGGACGGGCGCATGGGATATCCGATTGAAAAGATGTGCCTAGAGCCTGATCGTTTTTGGTGGAAGCGCTTCGCGCTTCCGCTAAAAGCGTGAATCAGGCTCTTTCAGATATTCGAGACCTTGATTCACGGTTCAGGCTGATTCAACCTGAACCGATCAAGGTCTAGCGTGCCGGGGCCGGCGAAGCAAAACGGTGCGCAATGCAGACCGCGCGCAGGTCCGGCAACCTTGGTTAAATCATGGTATAAATCGGGCGGCGGGCCTTCCGCCTGGCGCGGTCGTCTACTAGAAGGGGCTGATTGCCGCTCGGGCGGACAACGTAGGTGGCGGGGATTTTTCGTTCGATGGAATTGACGTCGTGAATTCGGGGCAGCTTGAGGCCTGTATGGCTCACCTCGAAGCCGCCGAGGCGATCATGATCGAAACGAGCGACCTCGCCGGCCTCACCCGCCTCTCCCTTGTGATCGAGATGCTGCGCCGCGCGCACGGAATGCCCGACCGGCCTATCGATCTGTCCGAATTCTCGCTCGGTTCGCCAGGTGTGGAGGGCAACCTCTCGTGAGCACGCGACCGGCCGGCATACCGGTGCCGGCCGACGATGCAATCAGCGAGGCCGACCTGCTGCAGCTCGCGCGGAGCATCAGCCATTGGCGGCGCAAGCGCGACGCGATGTTCGACCCGGTAATCTTCGCCGATCCCGAATGGGACATATTGCTCGATCTGTTCACGCAAGGCGGTTTCGACCGCCGGGTAAGCATGTCGAGCCTGTGCATAGCCGCATCGGTGCCGACCACGATCGCCATGCGCTGTATCAGCGCAATGGTCGAACAGGGCGTCCTAGCCCGGTCGCGGGACCCCGGCGATGCGCGGCGCGTGCTGATCGAGCTTACCGAAGAAACCCGCGCCAAGATGCGCACCTGGCTATTGGGCGTCGCGCGCGCTCAAACGCGCTGACCTGTCCCGCGCCGCGCGCGCGGAAGCGTGGATCGTCCAGCGCGCGGACAATTCCACCTGATCGAACAGATGCCGCCCGAACACGGCCAGCGCCGCGCCCGAGCTCGTGACGACCATGCCGATCAGCGCCAGCAGATAGGGCAAGGCCCTGAATTTGGCGGTCGGATCCGCCGCGGCGAACAGATGGCGCCAAATCAGCCCCCCGATTCCGAGAAAGACCAGACCGGCGAGGCGCAAGGACAGGTTCGCATATTTCCGTTCGTGAAAAGACATGGCGGCAGCTCCCGATCGGGAATCCACCTATGCTGCGCCACATAAGGATTCGAGGCGGGCGCGGAGCCGTTCGCATAGGCTTTGCGTAAGCTGCCCCGCCCAAAAACATATGCAAAACATATGCGCCGGGCAGCTTCGCCCCCTCGAAAGCCTATGGCGATAGCGCCATCGGCTATGCGCGGGCTGCGAACCGATCCGCGTCCTTGAAAGTTGCTTACCGATGATCGCCGCCGCATTGCCTGAAGAGACGCCGCAGGCGCATGACGCGCACGAGCAAGAGCCTTTGCCGTTGCTCGCGCTGGGTGCGCTTGGAGTCGTGTTCGGTGATATCGGCACGTCTCCGCTTTACGCGTTGAAGGAAAGTCTTGCCGGACCGCATCCTCTACCGGTCGATCAGCCGCACATCTTCGGCGTACTCAGCCTGATCTTTTGGACGATGATGCTGATCGTTACGACTAAGTATGTCTTCATCATCCTGCGCGCGGACAATCACGGCGAGGGCGGCAGTCTGGCCCTGCTCGCCTTGATCGCGCGACGGCTGGGAGCGCGCCGCTGGACGGCAGGTATCGTCATGCTGGGCGTTGCGGCGACCGCGCTCTTCTATGGCGATGCGATCATAACGCCCGCCATCTCTGTCCTGTCGGCGGTCGAAGGGCTGAGCACGGTCAGCGATGCGTTCACCGCAATGGTGCTTCCCATTTCGATCGTGATCCTGATCGGCTTGTTCGCGATTCAATCCTACGGAACCGCCAGGGTTGGCGCCTTATTCGGTCCGATCATGGTGTTTTATTTCGCCGTGTTGGCAGTGCTCGGGCTGGCCAGCGTAGCCACCCACCCGGCCATTCTCGGCAGCCTCAATCCGATGTGGGCGGCGCGCTTCTTCTTCGTCGACCCGAAGCTCGCTTTCCTTGCGCTGGGATCAGTCGTGCTGGCGGTGACCGGAGCCGAAGCTCTTTATGCCGATATGGGCCATTTCGGCAGACGCGCGATCAGCATATCATGGCTCTACATCGCTATGCCCTGCCTGGTGCTCAACTATATGGGCCAAGGCGCGCTGCTGCTGGCCAGTCCGGCCGCGATCGAAAATCCCTTCTATCTGATGGCGCCCGATTGGGCGCGGCTGCCGCTCGTCCTCCTCGCCACGGTGGCGACCATCATCGCCAGCCAAGCGGTCATCTCCGGCGCTTTCTCGGTCACGCAGCAAGCGATCCAGCTCGGTTTCCTGCCGCGGCTACGCATCGTCAACACCAGCGCAAAGGCCGCGGGACAAATCTACGTTCCGTTCGTCAACATGGCGTTGTTGCTGCTGGTGATCGTGATCACGATCGGCTTCGGAAGCTCTACCAATCTGGCGGCGGCCTATGGCGTCGCCGTCACCGGCACCATGTTCATCACCGCGTGCATGTTCGGTGTGCTGTCTTATTCGGTCTGGAACTGGCCAAAGCCGATCGCGATTGGCGTCACCGGCGCTTTCCTGATCATTGACGGCGCCTATTTCGCCTCGAACCTGACCAAGATTCCCGATGGCGGCTGGTTCCCGCTGTTGGTGGCGGTGGTGGCCTTCACGCTGCTGACCACCTGGGCGCGCGGCCGCCAGATCGTGCGCGAGCATCTCAATCAGAGCGCGATGACGATGGAGATGTTTATCGGCACGACCGTACGCTCGCTCAAACGCGTCGCGGGCACTGCGGTTTTCCTGTCCGCCAGCGCGAAAGGAGTGCCCCCCGCCCTGCTTCATAACGTCAAGCACAACAAGGTGCTGCATGAGCGGATCGTGATCCTGACGGTGCACATCCAGGGAGTGCCGCAGGTATCCGAGGAAAAACGCGTCGAGTCAGAGGCGCTCGACGAAGGCTTCTACCGCATCATCCTCCATTATGGGTTCATGGAGGAGATCGACATTCCAGCAGCGCTTGCCCGCGCCGAGGGTTGCGGTCCGGTCTTTCGGCCCATGGATACGAGCTTCTTCCTCGGCCGTCAGACGCTGATCCCCTCATCCAAGCCGGGCATGGCGATCTGGCGTGAGAAATTGTTCGCGTGGATGGTTCAGAATGCCGAGAGCGCGATGGAATTCTTCAAGCTGCCGATCAACCGCGTGGTCGAACTGGGTAGCCAGCTGGAAATCTGATGAGACGCACCGGCCCGTTTCGGAGGGCACGGTGCAGCAGTGAAAACCGAGACGGGACCGCATGCCCTGCACGCGGTCCCGTCAGCGCCGGCGGGCGGAAGTGACGCCGCCATTCCCGGGGGAACGACGGCGCCCTTTCCCTGACCCGCCCGGGTCAGCGCTGGAAGATGTAGCCGAAACCGCCGCGCTGGCGCTGCGGTGCGAGGCGGACGGTGATCTGGCCGTCATCCTGCTTGACACGCGCCGCCTGCTGGGCCGTCTGCGCAATCGGGGCTTGCTCGACCGGACGGCCGGCAGCAGCCGCCTCGCGCTCGCGCTGGTCGAAGAAGCTTGCGCGCTTCAGGCGACGTTTGAGCGAGTAAGAGGGGTTGTCGGGCGTCGGGCCCACATAGGCAGCCTGGGTGTGACGACCGAAGCGCGAAATATCGAAGCCGTTGGGCAGCGTCCGGGGCATCGCGCCGGCGGATGCCATCGCGACCGGTGCCATCGTGGGAGCGGCGATGACCGGCTCGGCTTTCGGAGCCGCAACGGCCGCGACCGGTTCGGGCAGAAGCTCTTCCTCCTCATGGTCGCGACGGCGGCGACGGAGCGCATAAGCGGCGCCGCCGAGGGCGATCACAGCCAGGCCGATCCCGCCGGCAATCGGGAGCGTTTCGTCATCGACACTGCTGGTATGCATGGTTTGCGTAACAGCCGCTGCCGGCGGCGCCGCTGACGGGGTGGTGGCCGCAACTTGTGCAGCGGTAGGGACATTCTTCGCAGCAGGAGCCGGCAAGGGCGCGGGCGCCGTCTCGACCTTGGTCGTCACGACTTTTGCCGGAGCAAGAGCCACCGTCGCCTTCGGCGCCGACGAGCGGGCGGCCGGCGCGCTGAGGGAGCGCTTGACCGGGGCGCTGCGCGCCGGTGTCGCCGCCGCCTCGGAAATATTCGGGGCCGTATCGGCGTCATGCACGACCGGCGTGCCGACTGTCTTCATCGCCGGCGCAGCGGCGGGTGCGGTATCGACTGGCGCAGCGGCCGCAGGTTCAGCGGCCGCCGTCTGGGCCGCCGCGGGGGGAGCCGCCACGACGGGCGGTGGGGCAGCGACCACCGGCGCGGCCTGAGCGGCCGTGCCGTCGGTTGTCTGCGCCAGCAGGGGGGTGGAGGACAAAGCGATAACGGCTGCAATCGCGGTCATCGCTGGGCGGAGCGGGGAAAGGTTTGTGCTCATAGCTCCAAACCAATTCGCCAGACCGGATGAAAGTTCGCCCTCCAGCGACAAAACGCCGACAATTCGGGACGAACCGAGCCCGTTAATATACAGTACAGGATCGATTAATCTGGGGTACAGCTAATTTAATTGCCCTAGCGCAAATAGTAAAAGAAATAATGGCTGCGTAACATCCGGCCTCTATGACTTTCCGGCAACACTTTATGGTGGATCTTACTTTGATGGCTGCCAGGCCGGCACGCCCGAACGCCAGAGGATGAAAGCCGTGATATCCGCTTCCTCAATGTCGCGCGTTCCTTTGGTCGTACCCAGGCCATGCCCGGCTTTCTCCTCGAGCCGGTACAATATCGGCCGATGGCCCGGCATCTCTTGCAATCGGGCCGCGAACTTGGCGCCCTCCCACGGTTCGACGCGGGGATCATTGAGGCCGCCGGTTATCAGGAAGGCAGGGTAGTGCGCGCCGTCCACCACATGCTGATAGGCGTCCATCGCATAGAGATCCTTGAACCCCTGCGGATCCTTGACCGTCCCGAATTCAGGGATGTTGGCCGGGCCGGCCGCCATCGTCTCCATGCGCAGCGCATTGACGTCGCCGACCCGCGCGATAGCGCCCGCGAAAAGATCGGGCCGCTCGGTCGCGGCACGGCCGACCATGATGCCGCCCGCCGAGGTGCCGGTGATGAACAGCAAATCGGGGGTCGTGTAACCCTTGGCGATCAGCTCCTCGGCGCAGGCGATGGCATCGCGCCAGGTGTTGGGCTTGGTCGGCCCCTTGCCGCCCAGCCGCCAGGCCTCGCCGAACTCGCCACCGCCCCGCACCGCGCATTCGGCGCGGCTAACGCCCGCATCGATATAGGGCATAGTGCGCGTGCCAAAGAACGGGAAAGCGGAAATGCCGTAGGCGCCATAAGCGTCGATCAGCATCGGGCGCGGCCTGATCGGGCCGGACGGGCCGATCACGGTCAGCGGCACCTTGGTGCCGTCCTTCGCGGTCGCCCACAATTCCGAAACCTGGTAGCGCGACGCGTCGATCGGCGGATGCGTGTCCAGCTTGAGGTCGACGAGCTGCCGGCTTGCCGGATCATAACGATAATGCGCAAGAGGGCTCGCCCAACCGTCGAGCGCGACGATCGCGCCGGCATGGTCGACATCGGTCGATAGACCTTCGATCGAGCCGCGTATCGGCAGCGCGATCTCTTCAACCGCACCGTCGTTCGAGACATGGAGCAATTTGCTGTAAAGGCCGACACGGGTCGCGACATAGAGGCCGTCCGACGCTGCGCCGATATTTTCCACCAACTGGTCGTCGCGTGCCGCGATCACCGTCCGCGCGTCGGCCAGGCTGCCGCCGATCGGCAGCGCCAGCACCTTGAAACGCGGCGCATCCTTGTGGCTCATCAGGAACAGCATCTTGCCGTTGCTGTCGAAGCGCGTGACGCCGTCGGCCGGGCTGACGAGGGGCGCCCAATCCTGCGCGCCTGCCCGGATCGCCTGGCGCTTGCCCCACCACATGGTGAGCTCATTCTGGACGCCGTTCTGCTCGATCAGCAGCATCGTGTCACCATGCGGTATCTGCCAGAGCACCGGCGCGGCATCGACGTTGGTGATTGGTCCTTTCTTGAGCCCCGGCCCGACCAGAGGCTGAGTCTCGCCCTTCAGGTCCCAAAAGTCTGCGGTGATGTTCTGATACTTGTCGGTCGGCTTGGGATTGGCGCCAAGCTTCTGCAGGCGCGTGAAGAACAGGCCCGAGCCATCCGCCAGCCAATCGACCCCGCCGAATTGCGCGCGATCGACGGGCCCGCCGATGGTCTCGCCCGATGCTGCATCGAGGATCGTCATCACCGAGCTCTCGGAGCCCCCGCTCGAGATACCGACCGCGACCTTGTTGCCGTCGTGAGAAGCCTGGAACCAGTCGACCGCATAGGGCGTGCCCCCATGCGCCTTCATCAGCGCGGCGGTATCGACCAGGGTTCGGGGCTGCCCATGATCCAGCACGCGCAGGTTGAACTGATCCGCGCCTGGTGCGCGCTCAAGATAAAAAACGCGGTCGCCTGCCATCTGCGTGGTGCCCACCAGCCCGAACTGGCTGCCGAACGCGCTCATAGCCTGGAGATAGGCCGCCTTGGGCTTGATGCTGTCGAGTATATCATGCGCCCACGCGCTTTGCGCCTTCATCCACGCGGTCGTCTCCGCGTCGCGGCTTTCCATGTAGCGAAAGCGGTCGGTCACCTTCGTCCCGAAATAATCGTCGGTGACGGGCCGCGCGACCGCGGCGGGCGGCTGCGTGGCCGGCTCGACCGGCGCAGCTGCCAAAGCGGGAATCGCGGCACCGGACGCGAGCAACGCAAACAGAATGCGGTTCATGAGAGCTCCCCTGCAATGACCGGAGCCTACACCGTCCCTTCCGGGCGGCAATCGCTTTTAGCTGGCCACGCCCATCAGGCGATATCCGACGCCCAGTTCATTCACGATCACCGAGGGCGAGGCGGGATCGTCTTCGAGCTTCTGACGAATATTGCGCACGATCACACGCAGATATTCGATGTGGCGTTCATAGTCGCGTGGCCAGACCGCGGCCAACAGCTTCTCATGCGTGATAACGCGGCCCGGAAACCGCGCTAGTTCGGCCACGACTGTGAATTCCTTGGGCGTAAGATGCACTTCCTCGCCCCGCCGATGGATCCGGCGCTGGACGAGATCGATCGAGACCTCGCCCGCCTCGATCTGCGATTTGCCGCCGTCGGCAACGAGCCGGCTGCGCAGCGCGACACGTACCCGGGCGAGCAATTCCTCGGTATCGAACGGCTTGGTGACATAATCGATCGCGCCGAGATCGAGCGCGGCGACCTTCTCATCCGTTGCCTCACGCGCCGACACGACCAGCACCGCCGCCTTCGATTTCAGCTTGATCAGGGGCAGCAACTCAAGCCCGTCGCGGTCAGGCAGGCCGAGGTCGAGCAACACCACGTCGGGCGGGCTCGCCTCGATTTCCGCCAAAGCCTGTCGCGCGGAACCGGCCTCGCTCACCCGATAGTCCGCGCGCGTCAGCGTGCCGTGGAGCAGGCGGCGGATATGCGGCTCGTCATCGACGATCAGAACGGTCGCGGCTTCCTTCATCGCTCGTCCATTCCCTTGACCAAGGCCGCCTCCGGGAAGCGGATGGTGAAGCGCGCGCCGACGGGGGTGCCGCGATTGGCGGCTTCGACGGTCAGCCCGAGCGCTTCCGCAAAGCCTTTCACGATGGCGAGGCCGAGGCCGGTGCCAGTCTGCTTGCGGTCGGACCCCTCGATCCGCCTGAACGTTTCGAACAGGTCGCGCTCGCGGCCGGGCGGCAGGCCCGGCCCCTGGTCCACCACCGAAAGCGCCAGACTATCCGGCGTGCGCTCGGCCTGGATCGCGATCGGCGTGTCCGGATCGGCGTAACGCCCCGCATTGTCGAGCAGGTTGATAAGAATGTGGTGGAAGAGCTGCGGATCGACCCGCACCAGAGGCAGATCGGGCGCCACACCCAGTTCGATCGCATGTCCGTCGAGCGCGCGGCGCGTGTCGTGGACCGCGCTCGCGATCGCGTCGGCCAGATCGACCGGCTCGATCTTGAGCTTGAGCGCACCCGCCTCGACCCGGGCCATGTCGAGCAGGTTGGCGACGAAGCGGTTGAGCCGCTGCGCCTCGACCTCGATCGTGTCGATCGTCTCCGGCGCCACCTCGCGTCTCAATTCGCTCGCCGCCGCAAGGATCGCGGTCAGGGGCGTGCGCAGATCGTGGCTGACGGAAGACAGAAGCGCGGCGCGCAACCGATCGCGCTCCTTCAATTGCGCCATGTCGCGCATCTCGTCGGTCAGGCGTGCGCGTTCGATTGCGAGCGCGGCCTGGTCGAGCAAATTCATCAAGAGCGGCAATTGATCCGACGTGACCGGCTCGCTGCCATCGTCGCGGCTCATGCCGATCGCGGCCAGCGTCTGCGAGGCGCTGCGCAACGGATAGAAGAGCCAATCGGAAGCGGTGAGCGTATCCGACCCTCGCCCCGCCGGTACACCGCGCTCCAGCACCCAGCTCACCGCCGCAAGCTCGATCGTATCGAGCCGATCCTCCGCCGGGTTGGCCGCGCGCACCTGCGGTCCGTCGGGCGACTCCGTGAGCAGGACGGTGCGCACGTCAAAAATGCGTCCGATTTCGCCGCAAATCGCCTGCGCCAGTTCCTCTTCCCCGGTCGTCTGGGTGAGCTGGCCGAGGAAACCCGCCAAAGCCGCATTGGCGCGCGCGCTCGATTGCGCGAGGTCCGCCTGCGCACGGGTGCGCGCCGCGAACTGGCTGGTGACGAACGCCACCCCCAGCAGCACGAAGATCGTGACGACATTTTCGGGATTGTTGATGGTCAGCGTGCCGGTCGGCGGCAGGAAGAAGAAATTGTAGGCGAGGCTGGACAGCAGTCCCGCGAACAACCCCGCGCGCAGCCCGAACAGGCTCGCCGCCACCATCACCGGCAGCAGATAGAGAAGCGCGATATTGCCGAGATTGGCATGGACATAGCTGAGACCCGAGCCAAAGGCGGTCACCGCCGCGACCATCAAAAGCGCCCAGAGATAGTCGCTGCGCGTGCCCCAATTGCCCGGCCGGGGCTTGCGCGCGCGCTGCTGGATCGGTGTCGGATCGTCCATCGGCAGGACGTGGATCGCGATGCCCGAGGTATCGCGCACCAGCCGATCAACCACCGACCCATGCCGCATCTCGAACCAGCGCGAGCGGACCGACTTGCCCACCACCAATTGGGTCGCACGCGCCTCGATCGCGAAGGCGGTCAGCCCCTCGATCACCGACATGGCGGGCACGGTGGTGACGCTCGCGCCCAATTGGCTGGCGAGATTGAGTGTGGCGGCCAGCCGCTTCCGGTCGTTCTCGCCCAGCGTGCGCGTGCGCGGCGTCTCGATATGGACCGCCGTCCAGGGCGCGCGCAGCGTGTCGGCGATGCGCTTGGCGGTCCGCACCAGCCCATCGGCGCCCGCCAATTCGCTAACCGCGACCACGATCCGTTCGCCCCCGGCCCAATTGCCCGCGAGCGCGTGGGCCCGGACATAATCGAGCATCTGCGCGTCCACCGCCTGCGCCGCGCGCCGCAGCGCCAGCTCGCGCAAGGCCGACAGGTTGGACTTGGAAAAGAAATGCGACAGCGCGCGCGTCGCCTCGTCGGGGACATAGACCTTGCCGTCCTTGAGCCGCTCGATCAGCTCGTCGGGCGGGATGTCGACCACCTCGATCTCGGCCTGTTCGAGGATACGATCGGGGATGGTTTCGCGCACGCGCACACGGGTGAAGGAGGCGACGACGTCGTTGAGGCTTTCGATATGCTGGACGTTGATCGTCGAATAGACATCGATCCCCGCTGCCAGCAGCTCCTCCACATCCTGATAGCGCTTGGGATGGCGGCATTCGGGAGTGTTAGTGTGGGCAAGCTCGTCGACCAGCACGAGCTGCGGTTTGCGCACGAGGATCGCATCCAGATCCATCTCGGCGAGCTTGCGGCCCTGATAGTCGATCGCCTTGCGCGGGATCACCTCATGCCCGACGACCAGCGCCTCGGTCTCCGCGCGGCCATGTGTCTCGACCACGCCGATCACCACGTCGGTGCCGGCGCGTTCGCGCGCGGCGCCCTCGCTCAACATCTCGTAGGTCTTGCCAACCCCGGGGGCGGCCCCGAGGAAGACCTTGAGCTTGCCGCGCGTCTCCTGCTCCGCATGGCGGAGCAGGGCGTCCGGATCGGGGCGATCGTCGCTTGCGCTCACTCGGGGAGTCTAGCGCTTTCTGCGTCGAGCTGTCGATTGAGCATCAGCACGTTGACGCGATCCTCGCCAAGGAAGCCCAGCAATGGATGCGCCGTGGCCCTCATCACCATCAAGCGCAGTCGATCTTGGTCGATCCCCCGCGCCCGGGCGACGCGCGGCAGCTGATACAAAGCCGCCTCGGGCGTGATGTGAGGATCCAGGCCCGAGGCGGAGGCCGTAACCAGATCCAGTGGAACCGGAGCCCCTGGTACGGAAGTCCTGAGCGCGCGGACGTCGCCTGCGATGCGGTCGTGCAGCGCCTGGCTGGCCGGACCGAGATTGGAGCCCCCGGAGGCAAGCGGGTCATAGCCCTTGCCCGCTGCCGAGGGGCGCGGATGGAAATAGCGGTCCGCGGCGAAACCCTGGGCGAGCAATTCCGAACCGATGATCTTCCCCTTATCCACGATCAGGCTGCCATTGGCCTGATGCGGAAAGACAAGCTGGCCGATACCGGTGAGCGCAAGCGGATAAGCGAGCCCCAGGAGTATTGCGAAGAGCAATGTCATCACAATGGCGGGACGCAGCGAAGATGCGAAATCCTTGCCCATAATATTATGTCCTCAGGCGAGATGCAGGCCGGCGACGGCGAGATCGATGAGCTTGATGCCGACGAACGGCGCCACCAGCCCGCCCAGACCGTAGACGGCGAGATTGCGGCGCAGCAGCGGCCCCGCCCCCATCGGCCGATAGGCCACTCCTTTGAGCGCGAGCGGCACCAATGCGGGGATGATGAGCGCGTTGAAGATGATCGCCGACAGGATCGCGCTGGTCGGTGAAGCAAGATGCATCACGTTGAGCACCGCCAGCCCAGGATAGAGAACCAGGAACATCGCCGGGATGATCGCGAAATATTTGGCGACGTCGTTTGCGACCGAAAAAGTGGTGAGCGCGCCGCGCGTCATGAGCAACTGCTTACCGAGACCCACCACCTCGATCAGCTTGGTCGGATCACTGTCGAGGTCGACCATATTGCCCGCTTCGCGGGCGGCCTGCGTCCCCGTGTTCATCGCCACGCCAACATCGGCCTGAGCAAGCGCAGGCGCGTCATTGGTGCCGTCACCGCACATCGCGACCAATTTGCCGCCCTGCTGTTCGGCGCGGATCAACGCCAGTTTGTCCTCCGGAGTCGCCTGGGCGAGAAAATCGTCCACCCCCGCCTCCGCCGCGATCGCGGCAGCGGTCAGCGGATTGTCCCCGGTGATCATCACCGTGCGGATTCCCATCTTGCGCAGTTCGCCGAAACGCTCGCGAATGCCGGCCTTGACCACGTCCTTGAGCGCGATCGCGCCGAGCAGCCGCCCGTCCTTGGCGACCGCCAGCGGGGTCATGCCGGCACGCGCGATCTCGTCGGTCACGCGGCGCAATTCGGTGGCGACAGCGGTCTCCCCGGCGGCGGGATTGGCGTTCAGCACCGAATCCGCCGCGCCCTTCTGAATCAGGGTCGCGCCGAACCGGACCCCCGAAATGCGCGTTTGCGCGGTGAAGGGGATGATCTCGGCATTGTCCGGCAGCGTGGTGGCCTTCACCCCGAACTTCTCGCGCGCCAATTGTACGATCGAGCGGCCTTCGGGCGTCTCGTCGGCGAGGCTGGCGAGCAAAGCGGCTTGGGCAAGCTCGGCGATCTGCACGCCGCCGACCGCGCGGAACTCACTTGCCTGGCGATCGCCGATCGTGATCGTGCCCGTCTTGTCGAGCAGGAGCGTGTCGACATCGCCCGCCGCCTCGACCGCGCGGCCCGATTTGGCGAGCACGTTGAAGCGCACAAGCCTATCCATCCCGGCGATGCCGATCGCGGACAGCAAGGCCGCGATCGTGGTCGGGATCAAGGTGATGAGCAGAGCCGCCAGCATTGCCACGGGGATCGATCCACCCGCATAGGATGCAAAGCTGGGGATCGTGCCGACCGCGATCAGGAAGATGATGGTGAGGCCGACCAGCAGGATCGTCAGCGCGATCTCATTCGGCGTCTTCTGCCGCTCGGCGCCCTCGACCAAGGCGATCATGCGGTCGAGAAAGCCCTGGCCGGGATTGACCGTGACGCGCACTCTTATCTCATCCGAGATGACACGCGTCCCTGCGGTCACCGCCGAACGGTCACCGCCCGCCTCGCGGATCACCGGCGCGCTTTCGCCGGTGATTGCGGCTTCGTTGACCGACGCGACGCCTTCCACCACCTCACCGTCGGAGGGGATAAGATCGCCGGTCTCGACCAGCACCACGTCGCCCATGCGAAGCGCGCTCGCGGCTACGGTTTCGGTGCCCGATCCCTTGACGCGCTTGGCGGTGAGCTCGGCCTTGGCGGCGCGCAGGCTTGCCGCCTGCGCCTTGCCCCGCCCTTCGGCGAGCGCCTCGGCAAAGGTGCCGAACAGCACGGTCAGCCACAACCAGACGACCAGCTGGAGCTTGAAGCCGAGCGTCAGCGGATCATGCCCGACCGCAAGCAGAACAGTCAGCAACAGCGCAACGCCGGCGGTGACGAACATCACCGGATTGCGGACCAGCTGGACGGGCGAGAGCTTGAGAAAGGCCTGGCCGATCGCGGGCAGCATCAGTTCGGCGGTGAACATGGATTTGGTGGCGGTGCGGGCCATTGCGCGCGTCCTTGGGATCAGGAGAGGTGGCCGCCGAGCATCGCGAGATGATCGGCGATGGGGCCGAGCGCGAGACTCGGCAGGAAGGTCAGTCCGCCCATGATCAGGATCACGCCGATCAGCAGGCCGACCCACAATCCCCCCGTGGTCGGGAAGGAGCCGGCGGTTTCAGGCGTATATTTCTTGCCGGCGAGGCTGCCAGCGATGGCCAGCATCGGCACGATCATGAAGAAGCGGCCGATCCACATGCATACGCCCAGCATGCCGTTATAGAAGGGCGTTCCCGCGCTCAGCCCGGCAAAGGCCGAGCCGTTGTTCGCGACCGCGCTCGAGAAGCCGTAGAGGATTTCCGAGAAGCCATGCGGCCCCTTGTTGAGCGGCCCGGAAAGGCCCGCCGGAGTGACGCACGCAATCGCCGCCCCGCCCAGTATCGCCAGCGGCAGGATCGCGATCGCGAGCACGGCAAGCTTCACCTCGCGGCTTTCGATCTTCTTGCCGACATATTCGGGCGTCCGGCCGACCATCAGCCCCGCGACGAATACCGCGAGGATCGCGAACAGCAGGAATCCATAAATGCCCGCGCCGACGCCGCCGACGACGATTTCGCCCAATTGCATGTTAAAGATCGGCACCAGCCCGCCCAGCGCGGAGAAGCTGTCGTGCATCGCGTTGACCGCGCCGCACGAGGCGTCGGTCGTCACCGCCGCGAACAGGCTGGAGGCGGCGATGCCGAAGCGCACCTCCTTGCCCTCCATGTTGCCGCCATGCAGGCCGAAGCCATGGAGCATCGGCGTGGTGTGAGCCTCCTGCCAATAGGCCATGGTGGTGCCAGCGAGAAACAACATCATCATCGCCGCAAGGATGGCCCAGCCCTGCCGCGTATTGCCGACCGCCTTGCCGAAGCACCATGTCAGGCCGACACCGACCGCCAAAATCGACAGCATCTGAATGAAGTTGGTGAGCGCGGTCGGGTTCTCGAACGGATGCGCGCTGTTAGCGTTGAAGAAGCCACCGCCATTGGTGCCGAACATCTTGATCGCTTCCTGGCTCGCGACCGGGCCGAGCGCGATCGTTTGTCTGGCGCCTTCCAACGTGGTGGCGTCGACCTGCTGAACGAGCGTCTGGGGTACGCCGCTGGCGATCAGGAAGAGCGCGTAGACCAGGCAGGCCGGCAGCAGCAGATAGAGCGTCACCCGCGTGCAATCCGCCCAGAAATTGCCGAGCGTCGCCACCTGCCGTCGCGCAAAGCCGCGAAAGAAAGCGAAAGCGAGCGCGACACCGGTCGCGGCCGAAAGGAAATTATGGATCACCAGCCCCAGCATCTGGCTGAGGTTGGAGAGCGTGCTCTCGCCCGCATAATATTGCCAATTGGTGTTGGTAGCGAAGCTGACCGCAATATTGAACGCACCGTCGGCGCCGACATTCGCGAATTTGGGCGCGTTGAGCGGCAAGACGGCCTGCAGCCGCAAGACGGCATAGGTGAAGAGCATCAATGCGACGTTGAAGATCAGCATATGCACGGCATAGCGGCGCCAGCTCATCTCCTCGTCAGGATCGATGCCGGACAGCCGATAGAATCCGCGTTCAACCGGCCCCAGCACCGCGTGAAGCGGCGTCCGCCGGCCTTCGTAGAGCGCGTGCAGCCATAACCCCATCGGCTTGGCGATGGCGACGATCATGGCGGTGAAAGCGAGGATCAGGACCCAGCCCTGGACAGTCATGACACGCCTCCCGTCAGAAGCGCTCGGGCCGCAGAAGCACGGCCACGAGATAGAGGAGCAAGCCGATCGCGGTCAGGCTCGCCAGCCAGAGATCGAGGGTCATGATTCAGCCCTCACGCATTGTCGCACAGCCGGACGTAGGCGAGAGTCGCCGCCGTCAGCCCGAGCATGATCGCCATCCAGATTATGTCCTGCACGTGTCCGTCCCCGTCGAATGTCGAGGATGCGCCATTAAGACCGCGCCGCGTTGGGATGCGAGATGGATGACCGGGCGGCGCTATATGTTTTGCATAGAGATTTGCGCGGCTCCCTTTTTCGGGACAGGAAAGCCGCATGATCATCCGCAGCGACGAATATGAGGATATCGCCGTCCCTGGCTACGGCACGATGCGCGTGCATCTGTTCCGCCCGGCCGTGGAGGGCCGCTTTCCCGGCGTGCTGTTCTTCTCGGAAATCTATCAGGTCACGGGGCCGATCAGGCGGCTGGCCGCGCTGGTCGCGGGCCATGGCTATGTGGTGGGCGTGCCGGAAGTCTATCACGAATATGAACCCGCAGGCACCGTGCTGGCCTATGATCAGCCCGGCACCGACCGCGGGAACGAGCTCAAGTTCGCGAAGCCGGTCGCCGCCTATGACGCCGACGCGCGCGCCGCGCTCGCGTGGCTGGCCGGGCACCCCGCCTGCAGCGGCAGACTCGCGACGATGGGCGTCTGCCTCGGCGGGCACCTCGCCTATCGAGCCGCGCTCAATCCCCAGGTCTTGGCCGCCGCCTGCTTCTACGCGACCGACATCCACTCCGGCACATTGGGCGAAGGAAAAGCGGACGACAGCCTCGCGCGGATGGACGAACTCAAGGCCGAGGCGATGTTCGTCTGGGGCCGCCAGGATCCGCACGTTCCGTTCGCCGGCCGCGAGGCGATCCGCGCCCGGCTGGAGGAGGTCGGCGCCAAATATGAATGGCACGAGGTCCATGCGCAGCATGCTTTCCTGCGCGACGAAGGCCCTCGCTATGATCCGGCGTTATTCCTGCAGGCGGTCGGGTGGATGCTGGCCCTGTTTAATCGCGCGCTCCGCTAGACCTTGATCGGTTCAGGCTGATTCAGCCTGAACCGATCAAGGTCTCAACTATTTGAAAGAGCCTGATCCACGCTTTCAGCGGAAGCGCCAAGCGCTTCCACTAAAAACGATCAGGCTCTAGCACCCGCAAATTTGCCCAGCTTCCGTGCAGGCCGAGACAATCGACCTATATAGGCCGGAACACAGGATCGGAGCGAAACGTGAGCGGCCAGACGGTCATCGAAGAGGCACAGCTGGAAAGACTGATTCCGCATTTCTACGGCATCGTGCGGGCCGACCCTCTGCTCGGCCCGGTCTTTAACGATGCTATCCACGACTGGCCCGACCATCTCGAAAAGCTTGCCGCGTTCTGGTCGTCAGTGATGCTGACCACCGGCCGTTACAAGGGCAATCCGATGGCGGCGCACCTTAAACATGGCGGGCGGCTCACGCCCGAAATGTTCGATCGCTGGCTTGCGCTATGGGCAAAGGCGACGGCCGACATCGTGCCGCCCCAAATTGCCGGCGCGCTGCAAGCCAAGGCTGCGCGCATCGCGGAAAGCCTTAGCCTGGCCCTGTTCTTCAGGGTCGGCCCCACCTCCCCCGGCGGCCGCGTATAGCGTTATCGAGGGAGCCAGATCCGGTCCACAACCACGCCGGGGTTCGCCGTCGCGATACGGAATATATGGTCGCCGCCGCCAGGCGCGGGCAACGGCACGGACAGGCGGACATAATTGTCCTGGACGGCGACGGTGCGGATCCGTCCGTTTTCATCCTCCGACCCGCCCGAGCCGGGTATTTCGTAAGTGGCCGGCGCCTGCCCATCGACGCTGATCGCTACCGACAATTTCTGTCCCGGATAGAGTCGGAAGGAGGGCAGGAAATCGACATAGGCGCGCGCCGCGCCCTCACCGTTGGTGAAGCGATATTCGAGGGAGGGCTCGCCTTTGCGCGATCGGGACGCGGACGATCCGCCGGGCGCGGCGCGAACCGCCATCGCGCGCGCACTCGGGCCGAGGCCGGTTACCGACACCCAGGCATTTCCGTTCGCGCCCGCCTGCCGGTCGAAGAGTGCGGCATCGCGCCAATTGGCTTCGGCCGGCGCGGCTGCCGCGACGGAGGGCTGGCCGCCCGCCCCCGCCTTTTCGCCCCACGGCCAGCGCACCTGGCTGGACCATGAGGTCTGGTCCTGCGCAGTCTCCAGGCCGGGCATCATGCCTTTCCATTTCCCGCCCGCGAGCTGCGTGTTGTAGCGATCGACCTCGTCGGTCAGCCTTTGCCGAAGCGCCTCCATTTCGCGCGCGCTCGCCGCCGGATCGATACCGGACTGGATATCGCGGTCCGCGAGGAAGATGAGACCCGTCATCGCCAGCACGCGGGCGGGGAAGCCGACCGTCTCCACATAAGCGTCGCGCGCCGCGGGGTCGACCGCGGCAAGCAGCTGCGCCTCGCGCGCGAGCAGCGCCCCATAGGATCGCCGCAACGCGCCCGCGCGTTCGGGGGTCAGCGAAAGCGCCCAGGCGCGGTTCATCAATTCGGGTTTGTGAATCGTCCCCAGCCGGTAAAACTCGGCCAGGAACGTC
>Ga0068854_100000116_pt1 | contig 54986 bp, 61 predicted proteins | sample KBSCornC42_FD_66590 | JGI IMG/M metagenome (GOLD analysis project Ga0068854, IMG submission 66590) | Corn rhizosphere microbial communities from Kellogg Biological Station, Michigan, USA - KBS Corn C4-2 | ecosystem: Host-associated > Plants > Roots > Rhizosphere > Soil ... | reverse complement strand
TGTCGGCTCGTCGCATCCTGGGGCTGGAGTAGGTCCCAAGGGTTGGGCTGTTCGCCCATTAAAGCGGTACGCGAGCTGGGTTCAGAACGTCGTGAGACAGTTCGGTCCCTATCTGCTGTGGGCGTTGGAGAATTGAGAGGAGTCATCCCTAGTACGAGAGGACCGGGATGAACATGCCTCTGGTGTATCTGTTGTCCTGCCAAGGGCATCGCAGGTTAGCTACGCATGGAACGGATAACCGCTGAAAGCATCTAAGCGGGAAGCCGTCCTCGAGATAAGTTCTCCCATCCCCTTGAGGGAGTAAGACCCCTGGTAGACCACCAGGTTGATAGGCCGGCGGTGCAAGCGCAGCAATGTGCTCAGCCGACCGGTACTAATGGGTCGAGGGCTTGACGGATATTTGTAAATACCTTGAGGTCTTGTGCGGTTTTCAAGCTCCACCGGGCGCAGCGTCTCGCAAAATTCCGGTGGCGCATAGCGAGTGGGAAACACCTCTTCCCATTCCGAACAGAGCAGTTAAGCCACTCTGCGCCGATGGTACTTGGGGGGCAACCTCCTGGGAGAGTAGGTCGCCGCCGGTTCTTTCTTGAAAAGCCGCCCGAAGGGGCGGCTTTTCGGCGTTCTGGGGGCTTACGGACGGAGGACGAACGGGCGATCGGGGTCCCGCCGCCGCAGGCTGGTCCGTGGGGGAGGAGCGGTGCGGCGGCGGGTTTCGCAGCTCGGAGACGTTCTCCCCACGGGCTCTAGGCCGTACTCGCCGAGCGTGGCGAAGTCGATCAGCAGGTCGACGGCGTCGGTCAGCCGTCCGGTTAGCTTGGTCTTTGAATCGAACATTAGTTCGTACAAGGTAGAAGGGCGCTCGGACGGCACGGAGATCCTGCAATCGGGCTTGCATGGATAGGCTGCATTTGGCTTTCTAGAGCGGTTTACGGCATGTCGCGGTGCTACTGCCGCCAGTAGCACCGCAAACCCCAGAAGCGCAATTCAGCGGGCGTTTTCCGGAGTGCCTTGCTGTGGCTTGGAACCACGCTCCGTGACGCCGCGCACAGAAGAGGCTACCTGTTTTTCGGGTCCTTGTGCAAATCGGAGCACCAATTCGGCCGTCTCCCGGGGCTTCTCGACGTTGGGCGAGTGGCCGGCGCCCTGGATCAGGTGGGTCTGGGCGGTGGGCACGGAGCCCTTGTACTGGGACAGGGCCCGCTGAGGGTCGTTGATGATCTGCTCTTCGGCGCCCATCAGGACCATCAGCGGCTTGCCGCTGTCCTTCATCCGCCGGTTGAGCGACTCTTCGTCGAGGAAGTCGTCGACGCCGCTGGGCGATTCGTCGTAGGCGGTGTAGGTCAGCCGCCGCACGTCCTCGACGAAGGCATCGGGCACGTCGTAGCCCGGGGCGAAGGCGACGCCGAGGCCGTCGCGGATCGAAAAGTCGGGCTTGATCCGCCACAGCGCCTCGCCGATCACCGGCTGGAAGGCGAGGCCGGCGATGAAGCCGAGGTCGCCGTAGGAGTTGTCTGGCGGCATGTCGATGATCACCGCCTTCCCGACCAGCTGCGGATGTTCCTGGGCGAGGGCGACGGTGACGCTGCCGCCCAACGAGTGGCCGACAACCTCGGCATTCCTTACGTGCAGCCGTTCGAGTGCCTCGCTCACCAGCTGGGCCTGGTTAGGCGGCGTATATCCGGAGGCCGGCTTTTCGGAGCCGCCGTGGCCGAGCAAGTCGACTGAGATCACCCGGTGCTTGCGTTCGAGCATCGGCAGCATCCCGTCCCACCAGTCCATCGCGCAGCTGAAGCAGTGGATGAGGACGATCGGCGACCCGCCGCGCGGGCCCCGTTCGCGCATCTGCATTTCGCCGTCCGGCAGGTCGAGGATGCGGCCGCCGGGCACGGTGACGCTCGCGCTCTCGGTTTCGCCGTCGACGAGCAGGGCATTGATGACGAGCAGTACGAGCACTGCCGCCACCACGCCGATTCCGATCGCCCACCGTCTCCTCATGGCCGGTCGTTACCCTAGCCCGGTGAGCTCGGAGCGAGCAAACTGATGGAGAAGTTCGTGATCCAGGGCGGGGTGCCCCTTTCTGGGGAGATCGCCGTCGCCGGCAACAAGAACGCGGCGCTGCCGATCCTCGCCGCCTGCTTGCTCACCGAGGAGGAGGTGCTGCTCCACCGGGTGCCGCGGATCCGCGACACCGAAGCCCAGATCGCCCTGCTCGAGCAGCTCGGGGTCGAGGTCGCGTGGGTCGCCGACAACAGTGTCCGGCTCTGTGCCCGCGACGTAGGCGGCGACGTCGACGAGGACCTCTCCGGCAAGATCCGCGCCTCGTTCCTGCTCGCGGGGCCCTTGCTGGCCCGCTTCGGCGAGGCAAAGATGCCACCGCCCGGCGGCGATTTCATCGGCCGCCGTCGCCTCGACGCCCACCTCGACGCCTTTAAGGACCTCGGCGCAAGGATCGACGGCAGCCGCTGGATCGAGCTCAGCGCCCCCAACGGGCTCTGCGCCTGCGAGATCTTCATGGACGAGCCCTCGGTGATGGGGACGGAGAACGCGCTGATGGCCGCCGCCCTGACGCCAGGGGCGACGCAGATCTCAAACGCCGCCTCCGAGCCGCACGTGCAGGATCTGGCGCACCTGCTGAGCGCGATGGGCGCCCGCGTCGATGGCATCGGCTCCAATGTGATGATCGTCAACGGGGCCGAGAGCCTGAGCGGAGCCGAGTACACGATCTCCTGCGACCACATCGAGGTCGGCAGCTTCATGGCGCTCGCCGCGGCGACCGGGGGCGAATTGCGCATCCGCGACGTCAAACCCAACGACCTGACCAACGTCCGCCGCCAGTTCAAGCGGCTCGGCCTGCGCTCGGAGATCCAGGGGGAGGACGTCCTCGTCCCCTCGGGCCAGAGCCTCGAGATCGAAAGCGACCTCGGCGACGCGATCCCGAAGATCGAGGATGGGCCCTGGCCCGCCTTCCCGGCCGATCTCACCTCGATCGCGCTGGCGCTGGCGACCCAGGCCAACGGCGAGGTCCTTATCTTCGAGAAGATGTTCGAGAACCGACTGTTCTTCGTCGACAAGCTGGTTGCGATGGGCGCTCGGATCACGCTGTGCGATCCCCACAGGGCGATCGTCAGCGGTCCGAGCCGGCTTCATGGTGAGCGCGTCGAGAGCCCCGACATTCGGGCCGGGATGGCGATGCTCATCGCCGCCTGCGCGGCGGAGGGCACCTCGGAGATCGGCAACATCCGCCAGATCGACCGTGGCTACGAGCAGATCGACGAGCGCCTGCGCGCCCTCGGCGCCCAGATCGAACGCGTTTCTGCGGAGGTCCCTGCTTAGCAGGGGTTTTCCGCTCGCCCGCGTAAGGTCAGGCCGATGATCCACCCGATCCCGCCAGGAACGCGCGATGTGCTGCCCGAGGAGATGCGCGAGCTGCGCGCGCTCAAGGCCGCCCTGATCGATGTCTTCGAAACCAAGGGCTACGGCGAGGTGGCGACGCCGACGCTCGAATACGACGAGGTGCTGACTCGTGGCGGCGGCCGCAGCGACCACGCCGCCTACCGCTTCTTCGATGAGAACGGCGAGCTGCTGGCGCTGCGCTCGGAAATGACCGTGCCGATCGCCCGTCTGGTCGCGACCCGCTACGCGCAGGCCGACCCGCCGCACCGCTTCTGTTACGTCGCCGGCGCCTACCGCGCGGTCAGCCCGCAGCGGGGCGAGATGCGGGAATTCCTCCAGGCGGGGGTCGAGCTGATCGGCGCCTCCGCTTCCGACGGCACGGTCGAGGTGATCGCGGTGCTGGAAACGGCGCTCGACGCCGCCGGTCTTGGCAGCGCCGTGATCGGCCTCGGTGACGCCGACCTCTACCGCGACCTGCTGGGCGAATACGGCCTTGATGAAGCGGCCCGGGAGGGAGTGCTGGAGCGACTTGCCGCGCACGATCTCGTCGGCCTCGAGGCCGAGCTGGGGGAAGCTGGGGTCGGCGCCGAGCAGATTGCGACCTGCCTGGCGCTCTCGCAGCTGCGGGGCGGAGCGGAGGTGCTGGAACAGGCACGTGGCTACGGCGCCGAGGCCGCCGCCCGCGCCGCCGACCGCCTCGACGACGTCAACCGGGCCCTCGGCTCGCGCATCGGCGGCCACCGGGTCCAGTTCGACTTCGGGCTGATGCGCGATCTCAGCTATTACAACGGGGCGATCCTCGAGGTCTACGACCCCGCGGTCGGCCACGCCCTCGGCGGCGGCGGTCGCTACGACGGGCTGATGAAGCGCTTCGGCCTCGATCTCTCCGCGGCCGGGTTCGCGCTCTATCTGGAGCGGGTGCACACGGCCCAGATCGAGGAGCGCCGCCGCGGGAAGGAGGGGCGATGAGCGCCGGGATCGAGGGACCGCTGAGGCTGGCGGTGCCCCGCGGGGCGCTGTTCGGGGAAACGCTCGACGTCCTCGACGCGGCCGGGGTCGACACCTCCGAGCTGCGCGGCGACTCGCGCTCGCTGATCTTCGAGACCGCGGGGATGACGCTGGTGACGATGCGGCCCTCCGACGTGCCCACCTACGTTGAGGCTGGCGCCGCCGACGTCGGCATTACCGGCAAGGACGTGCTACTGGAGCAGAGCGACCGGCCGGTCTACGAGCTGCTCGACCTCGGCTACGGCCGTTGCCGGATGGTGCTGGCCGGGCGCAAGGGCTCGGATCGGCTGGGCGAGGGGACGATGCGAATCGCGACCAAGTACCCGCGGATCGCCGAGCGCCACTTTGAGTCGACCGGCCGCCAGGTCGAACTGATCGAGGTCAAGGGCTCGGTCGAGCTGGCGCCCCTAGTCGGGCTCGGCGACGGCATCGTCGACCTCGTCGCCACTGGCCGCACCCTGGAAGAGAACGAACTGGAGGTGCGCGAGGAGATCGTCGAGTGCACCGCCCGCTTCGTCGCCAATCGCGTCGCCCACAAGCTGCGAGCGGCTGAGATCGATGATCTGACCGCGAAGCTGCGCGAGGCGAGCGGGCGATGAGGGCGCGCCGCTTCGAGTGGGAGGGGGCCGCGGCGACCGCCGCGGCGTTGCGGGCGTGGGCGGCGGAGACGGCCCCGCCGGTCGACGTCTCCGCGATCGGCGAGGAAGTTCGCGACCAGGGCGACGAGGCGGTGCTGCGGCTGACCGCGAAGTTCGACGCACCCGGGGTGACGCTGGAGTCGCTGCGGGTCGACCCGGCTGACGCCGACGCGGCGCTGGCGGTGACTGAACCGCGGCTGCGGGCGGCCCTGGACGTCGCCGCGGCGAACATCCGCCGGGTGGCCGAGGGCATTCTCGGCGCCGAGCGGGAGATCGAGCTGCCAGCGGGTCAGAAGGTCCTCTCGCGCGAAGTCCCGGTCGGTGCCGCCGGGATCTACGCGCCCGGTGGCCGCGCCGCTTATCCCTCAAGCGTCTTGATGTGCGCGATCCCGGCCCAGGTTGCCGGCGTCGAGCGAATCGCCCTGGCTTCGCCGCCGGGAGGGGACGGGCGTCTGCACCCGCTGATCCTCGCCGCGGCGGCACTCTGCGGCGTCGAGGAGATTTACGCGATGGGCGGCGCCCAGGCGATCTTCGCCCTCGCCTACGGGACCGACACAGTCCCCGCCGTCGACGTGATCGCCGGACCGGGCAACGCCTGGGTGCGGGAGGCGAAGCGGGCCGTCTCCGGCACGGTCGGGATCGACTCGCTCGCCGGTCCCTCCGAGCTGATGCTGATCGCCGGCCACGACACCGATCCGGAGTGGGCGGCGCTCGACCTCTGCGCGCAGGCCGAGCACGGGCCGGAAAGCCCGCTCGTGGTCGCGGCGGTCGAGGAGCAGGTCCTCGACGCGATCGCCGAGGCCGCCGAAGGCGCCGCGGCGTCCCGTCCCAGCGTCGCCGACGCCTCCCTCGCCCTGGTCCGGGTGCGCGACGTCGAGGCGGCGATTGACCTCGCCAACGCCTACGCCCCGGAGCACTTGGAGCTGCTGGAGACCGACGCGGCGCTGATGTCCGCCCGGGTGAAGACGGCGGGCTGCGTCTTCGTCGGCCGCTACGGCGCCACCGCCTTCGGCGACTACGTCTCCGGTTCTAATCACGTCCTCCCGACCGGCGGCGCCGGTCGCTACGCCGGCCCGCTCGGGCCCGGGGCTTTCCGCCGCCGGATCTCGAGCGTGGAGATAACCGAGGCTGCCGCAGCCGAGCTGGCGCCGCACGCTGACGTGCTGGCGCGGGCGGAGGGCTTCCCCGTTCACGGCGAGTCGGCGATGATTAGGCAATGAGCAGAACCGCAGACAGAGAGCGACAGACCGCCGAGACCCAGATCAAGCTCTCGCTTGACCTCGACGGGGGGGAGGCGAGCGCCGAGACCGGCGTCGGCTTCCTCGACCACATGCTCGACCTGCTGGCTCGCCACGGCCGGCTGGGCCTGAAGGTCGAGGCGAACGGGGATTTGGAGACGGGGGCCCACCACACGGTGGAGGACGTCGGCATCGTCTTCGGCCAGGCGCTCGACGAGGCGCTTGGCGACCGCGCCGGTATCCGGCGCTATGGCTCGGCGCTGGTGCCGATGGACGAGTCGCTGGCCGAGTGCGCGATCGACATCTCCGGCCGCCCCTACTGCGACTTTGCCGCCGAGCTGCCGGTCGTCTCGATCGCCGGCTTCGACAGCGAGCTCGCCGAGGAGTTCTTCCGCGCCGTCGCCAACAGCGCCAAATTGACCCTGCACATCTGGGTCCGCTCGGGGACCAACGCGCACCACATGATCGAGGCCTCGTTCAAGGCGTTCGCCCGAGCGCTGCGGGTGGCCGTCTCGATCGATCCCGATGAGACCGGCGTCCCTTCGACGAAGGGGACGCTGAGCCAATGAGCACGCGGATCGCGATCCTCGATTACGGGATGGGCAACCTGCGCTCAGTCGAGAAGGCGCTCGAGCACGTCGGCGTCACCGCGACGATCACGAACGACGTCGGCGAGGTGCGGGCAGCCGACGGGGTCATCCTGCCCGGCGTCGGCGCCTTCCCGCGGGCGATGGAGCGGATCCGCGAGCTCGGCCTCGACGAGCTGATCGCCGAGCGGCGCGGGGAGGGCGTCCCGATCCTCGGCATCTGCCTCGGGCTGCAACTGCTCTTCGAGTCGAGCACCGAGCTGGGCGGCGCCGGGGGGCTGGGGCTGCTCGACGGACCTGTCGCCGAGCTCGAGGCGGAGGGCCTGAAGGTCCCGCACATCGGCTGGGAGGCGGTGCGCTGGGAGCAGGAGTCGCGGCTCACCGAGGGCATCCCCTCCGAGACGCCGTTCTACTTCGTCCACTCCTTCGCGCCGCGACCGAGCGGAGAGGAGCTGCTCGGTACCGCCGTCTACGGCAAGCGCTTCGCCTGCGCCGCCGAGCGCGACAACGTCTTCGGCGTCCAGTTCCACCCGGAGAAGTCGAGCAGCGCCGGCCTGCGCCTGCTCTCCAACTTCGCCGGCGTCTGCGCCAAAGCTCCGTCGCCGGCGTGATCCTCTACCCGGCGATCGACATCCGCGGCGGCAAGGCGGTGCGGCTGCTGCAGGGCGATTACGAGCGCGAGACGACCTACGACGCCGACCCGGTCGACGCGGCGCGGCGCTGGGCCGAGGAAGGCGCCGAGTTTCTCCACGTCGTCGACCTCGACGGGGCGAAGGCGGGCGCGCCGCAGAACCTCGACCACGTGCGCCGGATCGCCGCCGCCGTGGACTGCCCGATCCAGGTCGGAGGCGGGCTGCGCGATCTGGAGTCCGTGGCAGCCGTGCTGGAGGCCGGGGCGCAGCGCGTCGTGATCGGCACCGCCGCCCTGCGCGATCCGGAGTTCCTCAACGCGGCGGTCTCGGCGCATGGCAAGCGTGTGGTGGTCTCCGTCGACACCCGCGGGGGCAAGGTCTCCCTCTCCGGCTGGACCGAGACCAGCGACGTCAATGCCCCCGCTGCGGTGGCCGACCTCAGCGACCGCGGCGTCCAGCGCTTCCTCTGCACCGCGATCGAGGTCGACGGGACCATGGAGGGCCCGGCCGTCGAGCAGCTGAACGAGATTGCCGCCGCCACCCCCGGCCAGGTGATCGCCTCCGGCGGCGTCGGCAACCTCTCCCACCTCGAACAGCTCGCCGCCGAGGCCGACCCGAACATCGAAGGCGCAATCGTCGGCCGCGCCCTCTATGAGCGCAAGTTCACCGTCGCCGAGGCCCTTGAGGCGCTAGGGACGTAGGGCGGTTGACAGGGAGGGGTGGGTGTCTCTCTCGCTTCCTGGGTTCCTCGCCTTTAACTGCCCGTCTCTCGCTGAGTGATCTGTGCGAGGAACAGGACGCGGGGCGCGAGAGGGACACCCACCCCTCCGAACAACCGCTACTTAAGGACGCCTGATACCAGGGCTTCCTTCAGCTCAACAGTTGCGTGGTTCCTTTCGGACGAAATAGGTCCGTAAGGAACCACGGAACTACTAGAGCGGCTCGCGGAGGGGTCCGGTCACCCTTCCCGCGGCTTGTACTTTTTCGGCGCCCACGCCCGCGGCAGACAGATGCGGCCCACCGAAAGAAGTTGAGCGGGAAGGGTGACCGGACCCCTGCCCCTCTACGCTTCAGCCATGGCACTGAAGCGCGTCATTCCCTGTCTGGACGTAAACGCCGGGCGGGTTGTCAAGGGGACGAACTTCGTCGGGCTGCGCGATGCGGGGGATCCGGTTGAGCTGGCGGAACGGTATGACGCTGAGGGCGCGGACGAGCTGGTCTTCTTGGACATCACCGCCTCGCACGAACAGCGGGAGACCATTGTCGAGTTGGCGCGGCGGACGGCCGACAACGTCTTCATTCCCTTCACGATCGGCGGCGGCATCCGCTCGGTCGAGGACGCGCAGGCGGTGTTGGATGCTGGGGCCGACAAGGTCTCGGTCAACTCGGCGGCGCTGGCGCGGCCGGAGCTGCTGGGCGAGCTGGCGGAGCATTTCGGCGCCCAGTGCGTGGTGATCGCGATCGATGCCCGGCGTGAGGAGGCCGCTTCGAGCGCATCGCCACCGTGCGAGGCGCCGGCCGGCTGGTACGGCGGCGGTTGGGGCGTCTACGTCAACGGCGGCCGCAAGCGGGTCGAGGGGCGCGACGCCGTCTCCTGGGCCGAAGAGGCGGTCGAGCGCGGGGCGGGGGAGGTGCTGCTGACCAGCATGGACCGCGACGGCACCAACGACGGCTACGACCTCGAGCTGACCCGCGCCGTTGCCGACGCGGTCGGGGTGCCGGTGATTGCCTCGGGCGGTGCCGGTGAGCTCTCACACCTCAGCGAGGCGATCTCGAAGGGGAACGCCGACGCTGTCCTTTGCGCTTCGATCTTCCACTACGGCCACTACCGCGTGCGTGAGGCGAAGGAGCAGTTGGCGACGGACGGCATCCCGGTCCGGTTGGGTTGATCAGGTGTGAAGGGCTGCCATCAGATCATTAAGCGTCCAGCTGCCTAGGACCTCGATGCGTGCCAGTTCATACGGATGGTCTTTGATGGCAAGCCCGGGGACCTCGGTGGTCGCCCCCACGTAGCCGGCGGCTTCGGCGGCGGCGATCGTCGCTTCGTCGAAGCGACCTGCCGGGTAGCAGAAGTTCTTCACCGGGACGCCGTATTCGCGCTCGAGAATTTCCCGTGAGCCGGCGACTTCTTCCCTCAGCGCTTCGCCTTCGAGCGTCGTCAGGTCGGAGTGGTGGATCGTGTGCGCGGCGAGCTCCCAGCCGGCGGCGAGCATCGCTTCGACATTGCTCCGGTAGAGGTCAGACCCTTCGGCCTTCAGGTTCAGCAGCCCCGGCCAGCCGTGCTCGCGCAGCGTCGGCAGCGCGAAGGTGTACTGCGGGCGGTAGCCGTCGTCAAGGGAGATGACGATCGGTTTCGGCGGCAGGGTGCCGCCGTGGTACCAGGCTTGCTCGACCGTTTCGAGCGTCACCGCTTCGTAGCCCTGCTCGTCGAGCCAGTCCATCTGCTTGCTGAAGCTCTCCCGCGGCACGTACAGCTCGGGATAGGCCACTTCGGTCCTGGGTCGACCCAGCACGTGGTACTCGAGGATCGGCACCGGGCCGGTGTAGGGCCTCCAGGCGCGCTTGCGCGTCGAGGAAGAGGAGGCCGTCGCCGTCCGCATGCTGCCGCTGCCTCCGGTGAGGCTCAGCAGCACTCCGATCAGCGCCGCGCCGACGAGGACGAAGGCCCCGCCCGCAGCGAACCGCCGTTGCATTCGCGCTCGACGGCGCAGCTCTTCCCGGCGCTGCAGGCGCCTTGCTGCCCGCTCCTGCAGCTCGCGTGGGTCTAGGAAGTCGTCGCTCATCCGCGAAAGCGGTCATCGTACGGGCGTCTATGGATGACCTGGCGCGGGCGTTGGCAGCTGCTCACCCTGAGTTGGAGACGATGCGCGAGGCGGCGGGGGAGCCGGTCTACCTCGTCGGCGGTGCCGTGCGCGACCTGCTGCTGGGGCGCCCGCGGGCCGACGTCGACCTGGTGATTGAGGGCGACGCGGCGGCGCTGGCGGAGCGGTTGGGCGGCGCCGACGTCTCGCACGAGCGCTTCGGGACGGTGAAGGTCGACGTCGAGGGGCACGAGGTCGACGTTGCCTCCGCCCGAGCCGAGACCTATCCCGAGCCGGGAGCATTGCCGGTGGTCAGCCCGGCCGAGGGCATCGAGCAGGACCTCGCCCGCCGCGACTTCAGCGTCAACGCGCTGGCGATTCCGCTGCAGGGCGAGCCGCGCCTGATCGATCCCTGCGGCGGCAGAAAGGACCTCGACGAGGGCCTGCTGCGCATCCTCCACGACCGCTCCTTCGTCGACGACCCGACGCGGGCGATCCGCGCCGCCCGCTACGCGTCCCGTTTCGGTTTCGCGCTCGAGCCGAAGACCGAGGAGCTGCTGCGCCGGACGGACCTGACCACCGTCTCCGCCGACCGCCGCCGCGCGGAGTTGGAACGGCTGGCATCTGAAGAGAACGCCTATAGAGGCTTCGAGCTCCTCGCCGAGTGGGGGTTGATCGACCTGCGCCCGGACGGGCTGCAGCTGATGAAAGCGGTCGGAGAGTTGCTGGGCACTCCGCACTGGGCCGAGGAGGTGCCGCGCGAGCAGGCTCTGGTCGCGGCGGCGCTCGGGCCGCCCGGGGGCGAGGAGGTATTGGCGTCGATGTGGAGGCCGAAACCGGGGGAGGGGGTCGAGCTGGCCGAACGACGGGATCCGGTCGAGTTGATCCTCGCCCGGGCGATGGGGGCCGACTGGCTCGACAGCTATCTGACCGCCTGGCGCAAGGTCGAGCTGGAGATCGACGGCGACGACCTGATCGCAGCCGGGATTGAGCAGGGGCCGGCGGTCGGCCGCGGCCTGCGCGCCGCCCGCCACAAGAAACTCGAACGCGAGATCTTCGGTCGCGACGAGGAGCTGACAACCGCGCTGGCGGCGGCGCTGCGGGACTAGCTGCATGGACTGGCGCGAACGCGACGGCGTGCGGTGGCTCGAGGCCGACCTGGGCGGCGCCCGCGTCGCCTTCTCGACCCGGATCGGCGGCGTTAGCGAGCCGCCCTTCGACACGCTCAACTTCGGCATTCTCACCGACGACGAGCAGGCCGCGGTTGAAGAGAACCGCCAACGTCTCGCCGCCGCCCTCGGTTTCGCCCCCGAACAGGTCGTCTTCGCCCTCCAGGTCCACGGCACCCGCCTGATCGAGCACAGCGAGGGCTCCAACGAGTTGCGTGGTTCCTTTCGGACGAAATACGACCGCAAGGAACCACGGAACGGCCTTCCCGAAGCCGACGGGCACGTCGTGCGCGAGCCGGGCCTAGCGCCGCTGGTCTTTGTCGCCGACTGTCTGCCGGTCGCGCTCCACGGTCCTGGCGGTCTGGCGATGGTCCACGCAGGCTGGCGCGGCCTCGCCGGAGGCATCGTTGCCGCAGCAGCCGAGGCGGTGGAAGCGAGCAGCGCTGCGATCGGCCCGGGGATCGGGCCTTGCTGTTACGAGGTCGGCGACGAGGTGCTCGGGGCGTTCGCCGACCTCGGCGATGGGATCGCGCAGGGCCGGATGCTCGACCTGCCCGAGGTGGCGCGCCGGCATCTGGCGCGCGCCGGCGTCGAGAACGTCCAGTCCGCCGGCCTCTGCACTAGTTGCGAGCCTGAGCTCTTCTTCTCCCACCGCCGCGACCACGGTCGCACCGGGCGCCAGGCGGGAATAGCCTGGCTGGAGCGCTGAGATGGCGGAGCTGATCCACGACATCGACGCCGCCAGGGTGGCGGCGAACCTGGAGGAGGTGCGGGCCTTCGCCGGCGAGGAGGTCGAGCTGCTCGTCGCCACCAAGTACGTCCCGCTGGAGGAGATGGGGAAGCTGGCCGAGGCGGGGGTGCGGCTGGTCGGCGAGAACCGCCAGCAGGATCTCGCCGCCAAGCACGAGCGCTGGGGCGAGGCCTTCGAGTGGGACTTCATCGGCAACCTGCAGAGCCGCAAGGTGAAGCAGGTGCTGCCGCTCTGCCGGCTGATCCACTCGGTCGCCACCGATTCCGTCCTGGCGCAGCTGGAGAAGCACGGCACCCCCGAGACCGAGGTCCTGGTCGAGGTCAACGTCTCCGGCGAGGAGGGGAAGGGCGGGGTCGAGCCCGACGAGCTGGCGGCCTTCATCGAGCGCTGCCCGGTGCGGGTCTCGGGGCTGATGACGATGCCGCCGTTCAGCGACGATCCGGAGCATTCGCGGCCCTACTTCGCTCGCCTTGCCGAGCTCGCCGCGGCCAACGGGCTTGAGCGCCTCTCGATGGGCACCTCGCAGGACTGGCGGGTCGCGGTCGAGGAGGGGGCGACGATCGTCCGCCTCGGCCACGCCCTCTTCCTGTGATTTCGCTCGACCCGGTCAAAAACAAGGAATAATCTGTAAAGGAGTCGGCCGCCATAGGCCGAAACACCCGAATTAGATGGCCCTGAGGGACACTTGGCATAGAGCGCTGGTCTACTTCGGACTAGCCGAGGACCACGACTATGGTCCTGAATACGAGGAAGACTTCGAGCCCGAAACCGGGACCGAGGAAGTCTCCGAATCCCGCCGCGAGCGCGGCGAAGGAAGCTCGGTGCGGCGCCTGCCGACCTCACGCCGCTCCCGCCGCGACGAGATCGACGACATCTTCGGCGAGGACGAACCGATGGCCTCGCCCCGCACCCGCACGCTGCGCCCGGTCGACAACGGCGGCAACGACATCCAGGTCCACCTGGTCATCCCCCGCAACTTCAACGACGCCCAGCAGGTCGCCGACCAGTTCAAACGCTCGATGCCGGTGATCCTCAACCTGCAGACCGCCGACCACGAGCTCTCGAAGCGGATGATCGACTTCTGCTCCGGCCTCACCTACGCCCTGGACGGCGGCATGCAGCGGATCGCCGAGAAGATGTTCCTGCTGACGCCCCGCAACGTCGAGGTCTCCGCCGAGGAAAAGGCGAGATTGATCGACAAGGGCTTCTTCAACCAGTCTTAGGTGCGCCTCGGACCTGGTTTCACGAAATAGATACTTCGCGACCTCACCTTCTTAACCGTCCTTAGGTAGGGCGTTCTTAGGTTCTCCCGGGATCAGATTCATCGAATCCCGAAAGGAACCGAACATGGTGAGAAGCACCAAGTTGGCTTCGCTCCTCGGGGCGGCGCTGCTGTTGATTTCAGCCGTTCTCGTGGTCACGGCAGTGGCGTCCCCGCCGAGCGGCCCGGCGCTGACCGGCGTCCCCTCCGCAAACACCAGGTCGGCGGGCTACGCCCCCTCCGACGTCCTCTCGCCCGAGTTACGGCAGATCGCCGTTGCCCAGGGCTCGACCAAGCTCGAGAACCCCTCGGCGCTGACGTCGTTCTACGGCTACGACAACGACGTCCTCAACGAAGCCGGCCAGCCCGCAATGGTCCCTTCGCCGAGCAGCGGCGGCAAAGAGGCTCACAAGACCGAGCCCGACGAGAACACCTACCTGGTCTTCAAGAAAGGCCTCAGCGGCGCCGACCCGAACTACGACTACGGCACTCACTTCCTCTTCCAGGGCCATGAGGGCGGGGCTGGCGGGGCCGGTTACATCACCCGCGTCAACCTCGACGCCGACGCCGCCCACCGGGTGACGTTGATGGCAGCCAAAGACGCCTTCGGCAACCAGCTGGCGACGATCGACGGCTCGACCTGGGATCCGTGGGCCAAGCGGCTGCTCTTCACCACCGAGAACGCAAGCGCGCCGACCTACGCGATGACCCCGGACTACCCGGCGCTCCTCACCGACGTCTCCGGCGCCATCGGCCGCGGCGGCTACGAGGGGATCAGGAACGACGGCGACGGCAACCTCTGGATCGACGAGGACATCGGCGGCTCCAGCAAGCCCGGGACCAAGGCCAAGTTCCCGAACAGCTACGTCTACCGCTACGTCCCGAAGACCCCCGGCGACCTCCAGCACGGCAAGCTGCAGGCGCTGCAGGTCCTGAACGGAGCGAACGAACCGATCACCTTTGCCAGCCAGGAAGCGATCAACAGCCCCGATCAGGTGGCTCTGCACACCTACGGAGAGACGTTCAAGACCCGCTGGGTGACGATCCACGACACCGCCACCGAAGGCAACGCGCCGTTCGTCGCCGGCCCGTTGGCGAAAGCAGCGAAAGCGACCCCGTTCAAGCGCCCGGAGAACGCTGCCTTCCAGCCTGACTCCGGGTTCAAGCATTACTTCTTCGACGAGACCGGGGACACCAACAAGGAAAGCGTCGAGAACGCGAACGGCGGCTGGGGCTCGATCTTCGAGCTGAGCCAGAGCAACCCGAGCGCTCAGACCGGGACGATCCAGCTCTTCTACAAGGGTGACGAAGCGCATGCCAGCTTCGACAACGTCACCTTCCTGTCGAAGAACTCGATCACCTTCGTCGAAGACGCGGGCGACACCCTGCACACGCAGCGCAACGCCCTCGACTCAGGCTGGGTCTGGAACGTCAAGACCGACTACTCCAACCCCGCCAATCAGCCGCTCCGTTGGCTGGCCGAGGGCCGCGATGCCTCGGCGACGCTCGATGCCGACAACGGCGGCTTCGGCTCCAACGAGGGCGACAACGAGATCACCGGCGCCCTCGTCTCCGACGGTGATCCGAGCGCCAACGGCGTCCTCGGCGCACAGGCTCCGGAGCTTGGAACGCCCAAGTGGCGCTGGTTCTACACGCAACAGCACGGCGACAACGTCACCTGGGAAGTCCTGGTGAACAAGCCGTAGCTGCACAGGTCATGGCCCGGGGGGCGGCTAGTCTCCCGGGCCATGGTTGTTGGGTTCATAGGTTCCGGCAATATGGCCGCCGCTATTGCTCGAGGTTGGGCTGGGGAGTTCGAGGAGTTTCTGTTCTCCGACAGCGGCTCGGGTAGAGCGCAGGCGCTGGCTGACGAGCTCGGGGGAGTGGTTGCGTCCAAGGAGGAGATTGCTCGGCGAGCGGATCTTGTCGTCTTGGCGGTGAAGCCGGGGATGTTGGACGAGGTCGCTCCAGACCTTCGGGAGGCGAACCAGATCGTGTCCGTTCTCGCTGTGGTGTCGCTGGAGCGGTTGGAAGCCACGTTCCCGGGCGCCGAGCACGTGTTGCGGGTGATGCCGAACGTCGGCGTCGAAGTGCGCCAAGGCGTTCTCTGTATCGCCGGCTCTGCTTCGGAGGAGGCGCGAGGGAAGCTGGAGGTGCTCGGGCACGTGGTCGAGATCCCCGACCAGGATTTCGACGAGGCGACGGCGATCATGGGCTGCGCGCCGGCCTACTTGGCGCTGGCGGTTGAGGCGATCGCCGACGCGGGTGCGCAGGCGGGGTTCGACCCGGAGTTGGCGCGAGAGCTGGTGGTGGAGACCACCGCGGGAACGGCCGAGCTGCTGCGCCGCAAACACCCGGCCGACGTGCGCAAAGCTGTCACCTCGCCGGGTGGCAGCACCGAAGCAGGACTGGAAGCGCTCGACCGCGAAGGCGCCTGGCTGGCCTTCAAGGCCGCCGTCGACGCCTCGCTGGAGAGGATGCGCGGGTGATCCCGCTCGCCCTCGATCGCGGCAACGTCGCCGACTACGTCAGCGCCCTTTTCGTCGTTTACGTGATCCTGATCTTCGCCCGGATCGTCCTCTCCTTCATCCCGCGGATGCCCTACCGGCCCTGGCTGCGCTCGGTGCTCGACTTCATCACCGAGACGACCGACCCCTACCTCAACTTTTTCCGCCGCTTCCTGCCGCCGATCGGGGGTGGGGGCTTCGCCCTTGACCTCAGCCCAATGATCGGGCTGATCGTCCTCTTCGTCGCCCAGGCGCTCGTCGTCGGGCTGATCCGCGGGTGAGCCGTCCCGTCTTCCGCGCCTGGGCGCTCGCCGGCGCCGTCTGCGCCCTGGTCCTCGCCGCCGATCAGGCCGCCAAGGCGGCGATCGAGGCGCACATCGTTATCGGCGAATACGTCGAGGTCCTCGGCCCGCTCGAACTGACGCTTTCTCACAACACCGGCGTCGCCTTCGGCCTGGCGGGTGGGGCGGGGGTGAAGCTGGTCCTGGTCACCGCCGTGGCGCTGGGGGTGATCGGTTACCTCTTCTCCCGCAACCCGCTGCGGCCGGGGATGTGGGTCGCGGTCGGTCTGCTCGCTGGCGGTGCGCTCGGCAACCTCGTCGACCGCCTCCGCCACGACGCGGTGACCGACTTCATCGCCGTGGGTTCTTGGCCGCCGTTCAACCTCGCCGACGTCTCGATCACGCTCGGGGTGGTCCTGCTCGTCTTCTTCTACATGCGCGACGCCGAGCGGGAGGAGCGGACCAAGCGAGAGAGCGACACGGCACCGGAGGACAACAGTGCCTGAGCCCGAGCTGCGGATCGTCTTCCAGGACGAGTCGCTGGCCGTCGTCGACAAGCCGGCGGGGCTCGTCGTCCACCCGGCCCCGTCCCACACCGGCCCGACCCTGGTCGACGAGCTGGGGGAGATCCTTGGCGGCGGAGGCGACCCGGAGCGGCCGGGCATCGTCCACCGCCTTGACAGGGGCACCAGCGGCCTGCTGGTGGTAGCCCGCGACGACGAGACGCACGCGGCGCTGCAGGAGGCGGTGCGACGGCGCGAGGTCGAGCGCATCTACCTGGCGCTCGCCGCCGGCCGCCTCGCCTCCCGCACCGGCACGATCGACGCCCCGATCGGCCGCGCCTCCCGCCAGCGCCACCGGATGGCCGTCTCCGGCGCCGCCTCGCGCGAGGCGCGTACTCACTTCGAGGTGCTGGAGCTACTGCCCCGCGAGACGTACCTGGAGGCGAAGCTGGAGACCGGCCGCACGCACCAGATCCGTGCCCACTTCGCCGCGATTGGTCACCCGCTGACCGGCGACACCACCTACGGCGGCGCCGAGCGCTACGGCCTCACCCGCCAGTTCCTCCACGCCCACCGCCTCGCCTTCAGCCACCCGCGCACGGGCAAGCCGCTCGAGTTCTCCTCGCCGCTGCCTGACGACCTCGCTGCGGCGCTGCAGGCGGCCCACGCCAAGTAGGGACTGCCTCTCTACAATCAGGCGCTGCAAACCAACCCCCGCTGGTAGCGGACCGGATCCTGCCTGGCCACCACCAGGTCCCGGCGAGCGGAGTGGGGCGCTTCACCAAAAAACCAAAAGGAGAACCAATGCCACAGGCAGAACTTAGAGATCTGCTCGAGGCCGGAGTCCACTTCGGCCACCAGACGCGCCGCTGGAACCCGAACATGCGCCGCTTCATCTTCGGCGAGATGGACGGGATCCACATCATCGACCTGCTGCAGACCGAGGCGCTGCTGGAGAACGCGCGTAAATTCGCCGGCGAGCTGGCGACCGGCGGCGGCACCGTGCTCTTCGTCGGCACCAAGAAGCAGGCCCGCGACACGGTCCAGGAATGGGCCGAAAAATGCCAGATGCCCTACGTCAACAAACGCTGGCTCGGCGGCCTGCTGACCAACTTCAACACGATGTCGGGACGGATCGCCCGCCTGCACGAGCTCAACGGCTGGAAAGAGGAAGGCAAACTCGACCTCCTGCCGACCAAGGAGCGGATGGGGATGGAGGCCGAACTCGCCAAGCTCGAGTTCAACCTCGGCGGTGTTCGCGACATGGACCGCCTGCCCGACGCGGTCTTCGTCGCCGACCTCAAAACCGAGGAGATCGCGGTCAACGAGGCCGCCCGCCTGCGGATCCCGATCATCGGCCTGGTCGACACCAACTGCGACCCGACGCCGGTCGACTACGTGGTCCCCGGCAATGACGACGCGATCCGTTCCTGTGAGCTGGTCATCGGCACGATCGGCGGCGCGATCGAGGAGGGCTCCTCCTCTTGGCGCGTGCAGGAGGATAAGCGGATTGCCGAAGAGATGGAGCGGCGCAAACGCGAGGAGGAAGAGCGGAAGAAACGCGAGGAGGAAGAGAAGGCTCGCGTGGAAGCTGAGGAAGCGAAAAAAGCGGCTGAAGACGCTGAGAAAACTGCTCGGGCTCAGAAAGCAGCGCAGGAAAAAGCGCAGCAGGTCCAGGCGTCACCAAAAAAAGCTCAGGACCAGGCGCAGCAGGCCGCGGGTCCTGCCGCCGCAGGGGACCCACCGTCTCCTGCAACTACGCAGGAGACGGTCCCCCCTACGACGTCACCCACGGCAGAGGCCGAGTCGAAAGCCGCCGAGGCTCCGGCTGCCGAGGTGAAAGAGGAGGGGTCGTCCGAGGAGGTTCCTGCCGAGGAGAACAAAGCTGAGAGTGGGGAGGAGGCCAAATGAGCAACGTTACGGCTGCTGATGTGAAGGCGCTTCGGGATCGGACCGGGGCGGCGATGATGGACGCTAAATCGGCGCTGGTGGAGGCCGATGGCGATGTCGAGCGCGCGGTCGAGCTGCTGCGCGTGAAGGGGCAGGCCTCGGCCGCCAAGCGCGAAGGTCGTGGCACCAACGAGGGTGTCGTCGCTTCCTACATCCACGCCAACGACAAGGTCGGGGCGATGGTCGAAGTCCAGTGTGAGACCGACTTCGTCGCCCGCAACGAGGAGTTCCGCGTCTTCGCCTACCAGGTCGCCCTGCACGCGGCGGCGACCGCGCCGGAGTACGTCTCCACCGACGAGATCCCGGCGGAGGAGCGCGAGGCCGAAAAGAAGGTCTTCGAGGAGAAGGCGCGCGAAGAAGGCAAGCCCGACAACGTCGTCGAGAAAATCGTCGAGGGTCAGCTGAACAAGTGGGCGAGCGAAGTGGCGCTGCTCGACCAGACTCACGTCAACGCCGAGAAACACGAGGGTAAGACGATCGAGGAGCTGCGCCAGGAGTTGGCGGCGAAAACGGGGGAGAACATCCAGATCGCCCGCTTCTCCTACTTCCGCGTCGGCGAATAAGCTGCGCGGCAGTGACTGATTCTCCCGAGCCGCGCTTCGGGCGCATCCTGCTGAAGCTCTCTGGCGAGGCCCTGATGGGCAGCCTGAGCTTCGGCACCGATGCCGCCGAGGTCGATCGGATCGCCAAGCAGGTCGCGGCGGTCCGCGAGCGCGGAGTGGAGGTCGCGATCGTCGTCGGTGCCGGCAACATCTATCGCGGCCTCGACGGGGCAGCGAGCGGGATGGACCGCGCCACCGGCGACTACATGGGCATGCTGGCGACGGTGCTGAACGCGCTGACCCTGCAGGACGCGCTCGAGCGGCACGACCAACACACGCGGGTGATGTCGGCGATCGAAGTGCAGGAGGTCGCCGAGCCCTACATCCGCCGCCGGGCGATGCGCCACCTGGAGAAGGAGCGGGTGGTGATCTTCGCCGCCGGCACCGGCAACCCGTTCTTCACCACCGACACCGCGGCGGCACTGCGAGCGCTGGAGATCCACGCCGAGGCGATCCTGATGGCGAAGAACGGGGTGGAGGGCGTCTTCGATTCCGACCCGGCGACCAATCCCGACGCCGAGTTCATCCCCGCGATCACCCACCGGGAGGCGATCGAGCGCGAGCTCAAGGTGATGGACTCGACCGCGCTCTCGCTCTGCATGGACAACGACCTGCCCATCTACGTCTTCAACATGGGCGACGAGCGCAACATAGATAGGATCGTCAGCGGCGAGAAGGTGGGGACGCTGGTCTCCAACAAACCCGCTGTTTAGGAGGGAACGGGAACCGGTGGAGCTGATCGACGAACTGTTGGCGGACGCGAAGGAGCGGATGACCAAATCGGTCGAGTCGAGCCGTGGCGAGCTTGCCACCGTGCGCACCGGCCGCGCCTCGCCGCACCTGCTGGACCGGATCGCCGTCGACTACTACGGCAACCCGACGCCGCTGAAGCAGTTGGCCAACGTCGCCGCCAGCGACGCTCGTCTGCTGACCGTGACCCCGTTCGACAAGAGCGCCCTGGGGGCGATCGAGAAAGCGATCCAGGAGTCCGACGTCGGCCTGACCCCGAGCAACGACGGCAACGTGATCCGCCTGCAGATCCCGGAGATGACCGAGGAGCGGCGCCGCGAGATGGTCAAGGTCGTCCACGGCGTCGCCGAGGAGGGCCGAGTTGCGATCCGCAACGTGCGCCGCGACATCATGAGTGACCTGCGCGACCTGAAAAAAGAAGGCGAAGTCGGCGAGGACGAGGAGCGCCGCGCCGAGGAGACGCTGCAGAAAGAGACCGACGCCGCGGTTGCCGAGATCGACACCCTGCTCAAAGGCAAGGAAGAAGAGATCCTCGAAGTCTGAGGACTCGGCGGCCCGTAGCGTGACCGCAGCCAAATACGTAGCGATCATCACCGACGGCAACGGACGCTGGGCGCAGCAGCGGGACCTGCCCGTGGTCGAGGGCCACCGGGCCGGCGCCGACACCCTGAAGGCGCGGCTGCGCGACGCCGCCGAGCTGGGGATCGAGGAGCTGACTGTCTACTCGTTCTCGACCGAGAACTGGACCCGGCCGCCGCAGGAGGTTGAGGGGCTGATGCGGATGTTCGCCGAACGGATCGCCTCCGAAACCCCCGAGCTGAAGGAGGAAGGCGTGCGGATGCGGTTCATCGGCCGGCGCGACGGGGTCGACCCGGGGCTGACCCGGCAGATGGAGTGGGCCGAAGCGGAGACGGCTGCGAACGAGCGCATCACCCTCTTCGTCGCCTTCAACTACGGCGGCAGGGCGGAGATCCTCGACGCGGCGCGAAGCTTTGCGGGGGGCTCCGAGGAGGAGTTCCGCAGCCACCTCTATGCGCCTGAGATGCACGACCCCGACCTCCTGATCCGCACCAGCGGCGAGCAGCGCCTCTCCAACTACCTGCTCTGGCAGTGCGCCTACTCGGAGCTGGTCTTCCGCGACGAGCTCTGGCCGGACTTCGACCGCGGTGCGCTGGAAGCGTGCCTGCGCGAGTACGAGACGCGCCAGCGGCGCTTCGGGAGCCGCGTGTGAGCGACGAGGAGCGGATGCGGATGGACCTCTTCGACGACGAGATGTTCGAGGAGGAGCCCCCGCCACCGCAGCGGGAGCCACGCAAACCTAGGCGGCAGCGTCGCGGCACGGGGGAGACCGCGAAGCGGGTCTTCGTGGCGCTGCCCTGGATCGTCTTCGCGATCGCGATCACCGTCGCCGGTGGCATCGTCTTCATGCTGGCGATGATCGCGATCGGGGTGATGGCGCTGCGCGAGTTCGACGCGATCGCCGCCCGCCTCCGACCGCTCGTCCTGCCGGCCTACGTCGCCGTCGCCGGGCTGGTGGTGGCCGCCCACTTCGGCAGCGCCTTCAACCTGCTTTACGTACTGGCCGCCTCGTTCCTGCTGATCTTCTTCTTCGCCGCCAGGCCTCGGCATCAGGAGGGGGCGACGGTCTCGATCGGGGTGACCCTGCTGGGGGTGCTCTGGATCGGGATCCCGCTCGCCCATGCTGTCCTCCTCCGCGACCTGCCGTCCCATGGGGCGGCGCTGCTGATTGACGTCCTCGTCGGAACCTTCGTCACCGACACCGCCGCCTACGCGACCGGGCGCATGTTCGGCAGCCACAGAATCACCCCCAACATCTCGCCGAACAAGACCATCGAGGGCCTCATCGGCGGGTTCGTGATCGGCACCATGGGCTTCTGGTTCGCCGGCCTCTACCAGGACTGGCTCTCCGGTGTGGACGCCCTCCTGATCGGCGCCGCCGTCGCCGCCGTCGCCCCCCTCGGCGACCTCTTCGAGTCGATGCTGAAGCGCGACCTCGGCACCAAGGACACCGGCACCATCTTCGGCCCCCACGGCGGCATCCTCGACCGCCTCGACGCCGTCTTCTTCACGATCGTCGTCGGCTACTACCTCGCCGTGGCCCTGGTTTACTGAGGCGATGAACGACGACTGGCGCTTGCAGATCGACTTCGTTGACGAGGGTCCCGCCGACTCCCTGCAGGATCGGCTTGACGCCAAAGAGCTCGAACACGACCTCAGCGATGCCTTTCACGATCGCGTGATCGTCTCCCGCAACGGGACGACGATTTTCCTCTACGCCGGCGGTCGCGAGCAGGCCGAGGCAGCGCAGACCCTGGTCGAACGCCTCACCGAGGAGGACAAAGAGGAGGTCGAGATCGACTTCACCCGCTGGCATCCCGAAGCCGAGGAGTGGTGCCCGGCCGACGAACCGCTGCCGGCGGATACCGCCGCGAAGATTGCCGAGCACGCGGCGCGAGCCGCCCACGAACGTCAGGAGTCCGAGGAAGACGGCTACCCGCAGTGGGAGGTACGCATCGACCTGCCGTCACACGGGGATGCAAAGGAGCTCGCCGAACGGCTTCGCGCTGAGGGGATTCCCACCGTCCACCGCTGGAAGTACGTCCTGGTTGGTGCCAATGACGAGGACGCCGCCAACCAACTGGCCGAGCGGATCCGCAACGAGGCGCCCTCTGGCAGTTCAGTCGCGGTCGAGGGCACCTGGCGAGAGGCCTACGCCGAGCGCCCCCACAACCCCTTCTGGTTCCTCGGCGGCCTGGCGGAATAGGTGCACGGCTCGGCCTCCCGTCTCCGTATCCTCTGTCAGGCATGAAGAAGGTCCTCGTACTCGGGTCGACCGGGTCCATCGGAACGCAGGCGCTGGAGGTGATCGGGCGCTCGGATGAGCTGCAGGCGGTTGGGCTGGCAGCTGGCACGGCCTGGGAGACGGTTGTCGAGCAGGCGCGTGAGCATGGGGTGCCGACGATCGCCCTGGCTGACGAAGGGTCCGCGGAGAAGGCGCGGGGGAGTTGGAGCGGGCGTGTGCTCAGCGGCGAGGAGGGCGTGCGGGAGCTGATCGTCTCTTCCGGCGCCGACCTGGTGCTCAACTCGATCGTCGGCGCAGCTGGGCTCGGCTCGACGATCGTCGCCCTCAGCGAGGGGATCGACGTCGCCCTCGCCAACAAGGAGAGCCTGGTGCTGGGGGGCGAGCTGGTGATGGCGCTGGCCGAGGCGACCGGGGCGCGGCTGCTGCCTGTCGACTCCGAGCACTCGGCCCTGTTCCAGCTGATCGGCGCCGAGGCACCGGGGACGGTCGAGCGGCTTGTGCTGACCGCCTCAGGCGGTCCCTTCCGCGGCCGCGAGGATCTTTCCGACGTCAGCGTCGCCGACGCCCTCGCCCACCCGACCTGGCGGATGGGTGGGCGGATCACGATCGACTCGGCGACGCTGATGAACAAGGGCTTTGAGGCGATCGAGGCCCACCACCTCTTCGCCGTCCCCTACGAGCGGATCGAGGTCGTCGTCCACCCGCAGTCGCTGGTCCACTCGCTGATCCACCTCAACGACGGCTCCACGCTCGGCCACCTTGGCTATCCCGACATGCGGGTGCCGATCTCCTACGCGTTGCACTACCCCGAGCGAGTCGACGTCGACGTGCCGCGGCTCGACCTCGCCGCCGCCGGCTCGCTGACCTTCGAGCAACCCGACTTCGAGACCTTCGCCTGCCTGCGCCTGGCGCTCGAGGCCGGCCGGGCCGGGGGGACCGCGCCCTGCGTCCTCAACGCCGCCGACGAGATCGCCGTCGCAGCCTTCCTCGAAGAGCGGATTCCGTTCACGGCGATCCCTGCGGTGATCGAGCGGGTTATGGAGGCGATGCCCGCTCAAACGGTCACCCACTTCGATGACCTCTTTGCCGCCGACGCGGAGGCGCGCGAACGCAGCCAGGAACAGATCAGAGAGTTGGCGCCCGCATGAGCTGGCTGATCGTCTTCCTCGGCTTCTGCTTCCTGATCATGATCCACGAGGCGGGCCACTTCTTCGCCGCGAAGGCGACGGGAATGCGGGTCGAGCGCTTCTTCCTCTTCTTCGGGCCGACGATCTGGTCGTTCAAACGCGGCGAAACCGAGTACGGGATCAAATCGATCCCCCTCGGCGGCTACGTGAAAATCACCGGCATGAACCCGGAGGAGGACGTCCCCCCGGAGCATGAAGCGAACGCCTACTTCCGCAAGCCGGTCTGGAAGCGGATCGTCGTCGTTGCAGCGGGCCCAGCGGTGAACATCGTCTTGGCGTTCCTGATCCTGGTGGGGGTGTATTCGTTCGCCACGCTGGAAGAAGGAACTCAGGCAGTTGGACGGGTACTCCCCAAAACGCCGGCAGCAAGCGTGCTTAAGCCGAAGGACCGCATCGTGGCGGTCGACGGGAGTCGCTATCGCAACCTGAGTACGAGTGACCGGATCGAAAAGTTCCGCGAAGACATCGGCTCGCATAAGTGCGCCGGCGAACAAAAGAGCGGCTGTCTCGCTGCCACCCCAGTGAAGCTGACGCTCGAGCGCGGCGGCAAGACCGTCACCGTCTCGGTGCGACCCCGATATGACGCCTCCGCCGAACAGACTCTGATCGGCTTCGGGTTTGCCGGCAGGCCTTACGAGCTCACTCCGTCAGAAGCGGTCGGCCACGCGTCTGACGCGATCTGGGAAGTTTCCTCACGCACTGTCCACTTGATCACCCACCTCTTCGAATCGCAGCAGCGCAAGCAGGTGTCCGGCGTGGTGGGAATCAGCGATGTCGGGCACCAGGTGGTCGAATCGGGCCTGGAAAAATCCCTGCTGTTGCTCGCCTTGGTCAGCCTCTCGCTCGGGCTGATCAATCTGCTGCCGATCCTGCCGCTCGACGGCGGTCACATCCTCTGGGCGCTGATCGAGAAACTGCGCGGCCAACCGGTCTCGCTTCGGGTAATCGAGCGGGCGACCGTCGTCGGGTTCGCCCTCGTCTTGATGCTGATGTTCCTCGGTCTCTCCAACGACATCGGCCGGATCACCGGCGAAGGCTTCGAAGTCCGCTAGTCGGGCCTCAGTAGGCTTCGCATATGGCTTCTAAAAGGCAAATCTTCGTCGGCAAGGTGCCGATCGGCGGCGGCGCTCCGGTCGCCGTGCAGACGATGACCAAGACCGAGACCGCGAACGTGGCGGCGACGATGGAGCAGATCCGCAAGGTCGCCGACGCGGGCGCCGACCTGGTGCGCTGCGCGGTCCCGCGCGAGCAGGACGCGGAGGCGCTGAAGACGATCGTGCGGGAGTCGCCGATCCCGGTCATCGCCGACATTCACTTCAACCACACGCTGGCGCTGAAAGCGATCGACGCCGGCGCCCACTGCATCCGGCTCAACCCGGGCAACATCGGCGGCCGCGACAAAGTCGCCGAGGTGGCTGCGAAGGCGACCGCGGCGGGGGTGCCGATGCGGATCGGGGTCAACTCCGGCTCGCTGCCCAAACACCTGCACGCGCTCGAGCGCGAAGCGCCGGTCGAGGCGCTGGTCGCCGCCGCCGTCGAGTTCGTCGAGCTGATGGAGGGCCTTGACTTCGAGAACTTCAAGGTCTCGATCAAGTCGACCAACGTGCCGAACACGATCGCCGCCAATCGGCTCCTCTCGGACCGGATCCCCTACCCGCTGCACCTCGGCGTCACCGAGGCGGGAACGAAATGGGGCGGCTCGCTGAAATCGGCGGTCGGCCTGGGGACGCTGCTCGCCGACGGGATTGGCGACACGATCCGGATCAGCCTCTCGACCTTCCACGCCGAGGAGGAGGTCAAGGTCGCCTGGGAGATCCTCAAGGCGCTGCAGCTGCGCGAGCGCGGCCCGGTGCTGATCGCCTGCCCGACCTGCGGCCGCCTCCAGTTCGACATGGATTCGGTGGTGGCGGAGATCGAGCAGCGGCTCGAAGCCTACGAGGAGCCGGTCGAGGTCGCCGTCCTTGGCTGCGCCGTCAACGGCATCGGCGAGGCCAGCCACGCCGACTTCGGCATCGCCGGGGCCAAGAACGAGGGCTTAATCTTCGCCGGCGGTAAACCGCTGCGCAAGGTCCCGCAGGCGGATCTCGTCAACACCCTGTTCGAGGAGATCGACAAGTCCCTCGACCGCGGCGGCCAGGTCGAGTTCGACGAGGCCGAGTCCCGCGAGGGCGCCGAGTGGGTCGCCAACATCGAGCGTGAAAACGAGGGCGAACTCACCCCCGAGAAGATCGCCCGGATGGAGGCTGAAGCTGTCGAGCGCGGCGAGTCCGACAAGGTCCTCCTCGACGAGGAGGCCTCGCCAACCGCGGGGCGGCGGTTCACGCGAGCCTGAGCCGCTCTATAAAACTCTTGCGTACCGCTACAATACCCCGCTCCTTGCAGGGACTTAGGGGGATTCATGGCGGCAAAGAAACAAAACGCTGACGTCGAGCAGCAGGAGAAGCTTCTTCCAGAGCCCAAAGAGGGGGAAGGGGAGGTGCTCGTTCCGGCCGCGGCACCGGAAGAAGCAAGCCCCGACGAACTGAGCAAGGAGACGCTACTTCCAGTTACGGGGATGGTTCGTCTAAGTCCCCGTGAGTTCGAGGTGGTCGATCACCCATCGTTTCAGCGCCTCTTTGAGATCTTCCAGCTGGGACAGACCAATCTTGTCTATCGCGGGGCTACGCATATGCGCGGCGAGCATGCGATTGGCTGTCTCGCGGCGGCTACGGCGATGATGGACGCGATTGAGCGGAGAGCAAACCGCGAACCTTTCGCTCCGGGGGATTCTTGGCAGTACGCGGCTCCCCTCTCCGATGCTGAGAAAGCCCTAACGAGGCTGGGGGTCCTACTGCACGACATCGGCCATCTGCCCGCGGGACATACGCTGGAGGACGAGCTCGGCCTTCTGCCGAACCACGACGGGACGAAGCGTATTGACCTTCTGCTTGACCGCGAGGAGTGGCACGGCCGCAGGCAACTGTCGCTGCGCGACCTGATTGACGATCGCTATCGAAGCGAGGCCGAGCAAGCAGCTCAGGTAGGAGAGGACGGCAAGGGGCTCACGGCGAGCCAGCTGCTGGTGCGCCTCATTTCCAGTGATGAGAAGGAAGCTAAGTCGACGGACGGCACCGAGTTTAGGGTCGGCGTTTGCCGAGACATCATCGGCAACACCATCTGCGCTGACCTGATCGACTATCTCCACCGGGACTGGATGCATATCGGTAAGCCCCGGGAGTTCGACCCACGGCTTCTCGAATACATGCGGATTCTTACCCGCAACCGCAACGGCTCTCGGCAGGATCGTCTCGTTATCCACCTGGGCCGGAAGGGACGTCCCCGCCCAGATGCGGTGACGGCAATTATGGATTTGCTCGAGAGTCGTTATCAGCTGGCTGAGATTGCGCTTTTTCACCGGGTAAAGCTGGCCGCGACGGGCATGCTGGAGCGCGTCATCGCCGAGTACCGGGACACCTTCGCTAACGAAAACGAGCAAGAAAAGGCGCTGGACGACCTTCTCCTCGACCTGCTTGAGTGCTCGGACCCCGAGCTGACTCGTCTCCTGGAGGAAAAGCTTCGGGAGCGGCGTGGGAAATCGAAGAACAAACGTCGTATCGATGCCGCCATTGATCTCGCCCGCAGGCTCCGGATGCGGCAGCTGCATAAGGATTTTCATGCCGTCTACAAAGATGACCTCGCCCCTGGGAGTGTGGCCGTGATCAGCGAGAGGTATTCCAGAGATCCGGACGCGGCGGGCGAAGAGGCCCGTATAGCTGTTCGACGTGCAGCCGAGAACAGGTTGCTCGGGGTCCGCGCGCTTGAGAAGGAGCTCAATCTGCCGGAGTGCTCGGTAGTGATGTATTGCCCGCCCCGCGAGATGAACTCGAAGATCGCGGAAGTCGGCATCTACAATCGCGGTTGGGTCGATTCCCTGAACAAGCTAGACGAGCGGGGCGGTATCACGGGGGGCTACCTCCGGGCCCTCCAAGAGCGATTCGAAGGGCTCTGGCGCATCTCGTTCGCCATTGATCCAGCAGTGTGCAAGAACCTCGAGGAGAACGACTTGGCAGACGCCTTCCGGCGTCTGGTTGACACCACCACCCTCTGGGCCGAGGGAGATATTGGAGAATCGCCCGAAAAAGACGTCCGGGAGATCGCCGAAACTCTCGTATCTCGTCGGGGGTCACCTTGGTTCGGTCATGCGATTGTTCAGCCGGCCCTCAATCGGGAGCAGGAGACCATCGATCACCCAGGAGGAGCACCGTCAGCACGATCTTTCATCAGCCCGAAACGCGTGCCAGGCTAGCGGCGACGCTGGGTCAGCGTGCGCTTGACCTGGCTGGACCTGGGGCCGATGAGGTTGATGTCATTGCGATTTGTCGAGAGATGGGGCTAGGCCTGCGAACCGCTCCAAGCGATGGCGATCGTGCCGGTGGGCTTATGCAGTGCGGGAAGGGCTGGGAGGTCGTTGTCATGCGTGAGCGGCCCGCTCAGCGGCGAGGGCTTACCCCTCGGGAGCGATTCACGATCGCTCATGAGATTGGGCACTACGTTTTGCTGCAAGAGGCGAGCTTTCGACCGCAACGGCGCCGGGACTACTGGCTCGGAGAGAGCTTGTGCCAGGAATTCGCCTCACGTCTCCTGATTCGGCCCAAAGTGGTCGAAGCTGTCCGTCCGTATGGCTCCAGCGCGGACCTGATGGCTGCGGTAAATCAGGTCGCGCGAGTTGCCAATGTGTCGCCGGAGCCCGCCGCGAGAGCACTTGTGGCCCATCTCGACCAACCGGTCGCAATTGGGGCTTTCATTCTCGACCCCCGGCGCTCGACTAAGCGACTCGGTTTTCGCGCCTGGTGGGCAGAGAACCGGCAGTGGTGGGGGGCGCGAGGCGGCCGCCGTCTAGCCGTCTATATCGATCATCCGCTGGCACCAGTACTGCAGGAGATGACCCGCCTGCGACCGTGGAATGTGGGCTGTCCGTCGGTAGACGGCGCTTCATCAACGATGCTTCGGCGTCGTGGCCAGCGCTGGGGCGCTTTCGCAGCTGTTCTGGCTGGGTAAGTTTCCTCTCGTGAGCCGTCTCTCTCAGACCTTCCTCCCGACCCTGAAGGACGCGCCCGCAGACGCGGAGGCGGTTTCGCACAAGCTGATGGTGCGGGCGGGGTTGGTCCGGCAGATGGGGGCGGGGTTGTGGACTTATCTGCCGGCGGGGTGGCGGGTGCAGCGGAAGGTCGAACAGGTGATCCGCGAGGAGATGGAGGCGATCGGCTGCCAGGAGATGTTGATGCCGGTGCTGCAGCCGGCCGAGCTGTGGCAGAAGACCGGTCGCTACGAGATCGAGGAGCTGTTCAAGCTCGAGGACCGCAAGGGGTCGCCACTGGTCCTAGCGCTGACCCACGAGGAGGCGGTCACCTACCACGTGGCGCGGGAGGTGCGCTCCTACCGCGACCTGCCGCTGATGCTCTTCCACATCCAGACCAAGGAGCGCGACGAGGCGCGGCCGCGGGCCGGGGTGCTGCGCACGCGCGAGTTCACGATGAAGGACGCCTACTCCTTCGACCGCGACGAGGAGGGTCTGGCCCGCTCCTATGAGCTGCAGGCAGGCGCCTACGCGCGGATCTACGACCGCTGCGGGCTCGAGTGGTACCGGGTCGAGTCCGACGTCGGGATGATGGGCGGCTCCGGCGCCGACGAGTTCATGGCGCCCTGCCCAGCAGGCGAGGACGAGGTCGCGCTGGCGCCCGGCTACGCCGCCAACGTCGAGATCGCCTCCGCCGCGCCGCAGCCGGTCGAGCTGCCGGCGCCGCTGGCTACGCCGGAGGAGGTCGACACCCCGGGCCTGGCCAAGGTCGAAGAGGTCGCGGCGCATCTCGGGCTCCCGCACGGCGCCTTCATCAAGACCCTGCCGATCATCGTCGAGGGGCGGGGGATGGTCCTGGTGCTGCTGCGCGGCGACCACCGTCTCAACGAGATCAAGCTGCGGAACGGGATGAAGAGCGACTTTCGCCAGGCGAGCGCCGAGGAGATCGAGGAGCAGCTCGGCCCGGTCGGCTACCTCGGCCCGGTCGGCAGCGGTCTGCCGATCATCAAGGACGCGGCGTTGACCGGGAACTCCTACGTCAGCGGCGCCAACAAGCCGAACACCCACCTGCGCGGGATCGACCCCGCCCGCGACTTCGAGGCCTACGAGATGGACGTGCGCACGGTCGAGGCCGGCGACACCGCGCCGGGCGGCGGCAGGATCGAGATCGAGGCGGCGATCGAGGTCGGCAACATCTTCAAGCTCGGCACCCGCTACTCGGAGCCGCTCGGAGCCACCTACCTCGACGAGGACGGCGTCGAGAAGCCGATCGTGATGGGCAGCTACGGGATCGGGCCGGCGCGGATCGTCGCCGCCTCGATCGAGCAGCGCGCCGACGAGAGCGGGATCGTCTGGCCCAAGTCGATCGCGCCGTGGGCGATCCACCTGGTCTCGCTCGCCAAGGCGGGTGAGCCCGAGCGCGAGGCCGCCGACCGGCTCTACGAAGAGCTGCAGACCGCCGGCGCCGAGGTTCTCTACGACGACCGCGACGCCGGACCAGGGGAGAAGCTGACCGACGCCGAGCTGCTGGGCTGTCCGCTGCGGATCGTCGCCGGCCGCCGCGGCCTCGCCGAGGGCGTCGTCGAGGCCTCCGAGCGCGCCACCGGCGCCGAGCACAAGCTGCCGCTGGAGGACGCCGCCGCCCAGGCGCTGTCGCTCCTCGATGACTGAGCGAGACCCCTTCGGTCGCGGCCGCGTGCGCCGCCTCTTCGGTCTCGACCGCAGCGCGCCGCCGCCGCGCCAGACCCGCAAGGGCGAGCCGCTGCACCCGTGGACGATCCCCAACGCTGTCGGCTACCTGCGCCTCCTCGCGCTGCCCGTCTTCCTCGTCCTCGCCTACAACACCGACGACGGCACCTCGCTCGCCTCGGCGATGGTCTTCTGGGCGATCGCGGCCGGCGACTACCTCGACGGCATCCTCGCGCGGATCACCGGCCAGTACAGCCGCATGGGGGCGCTGCTGGACCCGCTCGTCGACCGCCTGACGATCCTCGCCGGCGCCGTCGTCTGCTGGAGCTTCGAGCTGCTGCCGCGCTGGGCGCTGGCGCTGCTGGCGCTGCGCGAGCTGGCGATGCTGCTGCTCGCCTCCTACGGCCTTCGCCACGGCGTCGACATCGAAGTCAACTGGCCGGGGCGGATCTCGGTCTTCCCGATCATGGGCGGGATCTTCCTGGCGCTGCTCGCTCCGGGCTGGGTCGCGACGGCGCTGCTGATCTGGGGACTGGTGATGGCGATCGTCGCCACCGTGCTCTACGCCCGCGAGGGACTACGCGCCGTCCACGCCGCCCGTCCTGCAAGCTGAGCTTCAGCTAGACCCAAACCCTTAACCTGCGGTTGAACCTTTAGCGGGTGGGGAGCTATCATCGGCTCCCGCGCAAACGGAGGCACTGCCTCCTCGAGTTAGGAGCACGATGGAGGAGACCTTTCCCGATCTCGGTTCTCTCAGCGACAAGGAGCTGAAGGACATGATCGACAACCTGACGGCAGAGGAGAACGAGATCTCCTACAAGCGGCGCGTCCTGCACGGGAAGATCGACATCCTGCGCGCGGAGCTGGTCAACCGCCTGCGCCACAAACGTGAGGCGGGAGAGTCGGTGATCTCCGGCGACGACGTCGAGCAGCTGACCCAGATCCTCGCGGGCAAGACCCAGCAGCTGCCGGAGGACGACCCCGCGGCCTGAGCGGGAAGCGCCATGGCGATCCACTGTCCCGAGTGCGGTTTCGCGAACCCCGAGGGGGCGAACTACTGCCAGAAATGCGGCGCCTACCTCGGCGGCCCGAAAGAGCCCGGCGAGGAACCGACGACGATGACCTATCGGGTCGACGAGACCGGCGAGATGCAGCCGGTCGACATCGACGAGGTGGTCGAGGAGAGCGGCGCGGCGCTGGTCATCCGCAGCGGCGGCGGCCGCGCGGGGGAGAGCTTCAGCATCGCCGAGGAGCGGGTCAGCATCGGCCGCAGCCCCGATGCCGGCGTCTTCCTCGATGACGTCACCGTTTCCCGCAACCACGCGCTGCTGGTGCGCCGCCGCGACGGCCTCTACATCGACGACCTCGGCTCGCTCAACGGCACCTACGTGAACCGGCGCCGGATCGAGTCGCACCGGCTCGCCGACGGCGACGAGATCCAGGTCGGCAAGTACAAGCTGAGCTACCTGGAGCGCTAGGTATCTGATGGCCGTGTCCGAACAGACCGCGCGCGCCGACTCGCCGAGCAGGCCGCGCAAGGCGCTGACGATCGGCGCCGTCTGCAAGATCCTCCAGAACGAGTTCGACGACGTCTCGATCTCGAAGATCCGCTACCTGGAGGACCAGAAGCTGCTGAGCCCGCGGCGGACCTCCGGCGGCTACCGCCTCTACAGCCAGTCCGACGTCGAACGGCTGCGGACGATCCTGCGCCTGCAGCGCGACGAGTTCCTGCCACTGCGGGTGATCCGCCAGGAGCTGGCCGCGGGTGGCGACCTGGTGCTTGGCGGCGACGGCGAGCGCAAGCAGGCGACCGGGTCGGTGCGGCGGGCGATCCTCGTCGACACCTCGCGCGCCTACCTGACGCTGGAGGAGGTCGTCGAGGAGACCGGCGCCCGCGAGGAGCTGATCTCCGAGCTCGAGAACTTCGGGATCGTGCAGCCGGAGAAACGCGAAGGCAAGACCGTCTACGACGAGACCGACCGCGAGATCGTCCGCGCCGCCAACGATCTCTCGCGGGTCGGCGTGGGGGCGCGCAACCTGCGCGTCTTCCGCTCCTCGGCCGATCGCGAGGCGAACCTGCTGGAAGCGCTGCTGGGCCCGTCGCTGCGCTCGCGCAACCCCGAGCGGCGCAAAGAGGCGCTGCAGAGCCTGGAAAGCTTGGCGGCGACGGTCAGCCACCTCAAGCACCTCCTGCTGGTCCGGGACCTGCGCCGGCTCGCCGGCGAGTAAGTGGCTCGCGTCACCCGCACGCGCACCGTCGAGGCGCCGATCGGCGATGTCTGGAAGCTCGTCTCCGACCCCTACAACCTGCCGCGCTGGTGGCCGCGGACGGCGCGGGTGGAGAATGTCGATGCAAAGCCGGGGGGGAAGCGGACGCAGTGGACGAAGGTGCTGCAGACCGCGGAGGGGCGCGGCGTGCGCGCCGACTTCCGCTGCGTCAGCTCGGCCGAGCGCGAGCGCTACGTCTGGGAGCAAGAGCTTGAGGGGACGCCGTTCGAGCGGCACCTAAAAGGGCTGCGGGTCGAGATCGGGCTGCGGGAACGTGACGGCGGCACCAAGGTCAGCCTCACCGAGGAGCAGACGCTAAAAGGCATGTCCAAGCTCGGCTCCCCGCTGATGCGGCGGGCGCGAGGCGAGGTGCTGAACGAAGCGCTCGACGGGATCGAGAGGGCGCTGACGTGACCCCGCGGCGAGATGCGAAGTGGTGGGGATGGGGGGACCCGGCGGTCGAGCCGACCTTGGACGACGAGGCGCTCGGCGTACTGCGGGAGCGGATCGGGGATTTGGAGCCTTGGCCGCTCGCGCGTGAGCTCGGGGGGTTCGAGTTGCCGCAGGCGGAGACGCTGCCGCAGGCGTTGGTCGACGCGGTGGGGGAGGAGAACGTCTTTACGGACGACGAGGACCGCGTTCGGCACGCGACTGGGCGTGGCTATAGGGATCTGGCGCGATTGCGGAACGGGGCGCTGGAGGCGGCGCCGGACGCTGTCGTCATGCCGCCCGACGCGGAGGCGCTGCGGCGGGTCATCGACGTCTGTGCCGCGGAGGGCATCGCGATCGTCCCCTTCGGCGGCGGCACCAGCGTGGTCGGCGGGGTCGAGCCTTTGCGCGGGACCCATGGGCGCGTGATCAGCCTCGACCTCGGGGCGCTGCGCGACGTCGAGGTGGACGATCGCTCTCTCACCGCCCGCCTCGGCGCCGGCCTGCGCGGACCGGAGGCAGAGACGGCGCTCGGCGCGCACGGCCTCACGCTCGGCCACTTCCCGCAGTCGTTCGAGTACGCGACCGTCGGCGGCTTCGCCGCGACCCGTTCCGCCGGGCAGGCCTCGAGCGGCTACGGCCGCTTCGACGCGTTGGTCTCCTCGGTGCGCCTGCTGGCGCCGGCGGGTGCGCTGACGACGCTGGAGACGCCGCACACCGCGGCGGGGCCGGCGCTGCGGGAGCTGGTGATTGGCTCCGAGGGCGTGCTCGGGGTCATTCCCGACGTAACCGTGCGGGTGCGTCCCGCGCCAGCGGTGAAGCGATACGAGGCATGGATGGCGGAGAGCTTCGAGGCCGGCTCGGAGATCGTGCGGGCACTCGCGCAGGGGCCGGGCCTGCCGGAGATCATCCGCGTCTCCGACGAAGAGGAGACCGAGGGGACGCTGGCGCTCTCGGGACCGCGTGGGCTCAGCGGGAGTCTCTTCGACCGCTACCTCGGCGTGCGCGGCCGTCGCGGTGGTGCCCTCGTCATCGTCGGCTTCGAGGGCGAGGAGGAGTCGGTCGCCCGCCGCCGGGCCCTCACCGTTCGCGCCCTACGCCAAGGCGGAGTCGCCTACCTCGGCCAGGCCGCCGGTCGCGCTTGGGAGCACGGCCGCTACCAGGGCCCCTATCTCCGCGACACGCTGATGGGGATGGGGGCGATGGTGGAGACGCTCGAGACCTCGCACACCTGGAGCCACTTCGGCGAGCTGCACGCGGCGGTCAGCGGTGCGATCCGCAGCGCCCTCGAGCAGCAGGGCACGCCCGGCCTCGTCTTCTGCCACCTCTCCCACGCCTACGCCGATGGCGCCTCGCTCTACTTCACCTTCATCTCCCGCTCCCGCCGCGGCGCCGAGATCGAGCAGTGGGGGGCGGTCAAGCGCGCCGCCTGCGAGGCGATCGTCGCTCACGGGGGCACGATCACCCACCACCACGCGATCGGCCGCGACCACGCCCCCTACATGGAGGCCGAGGTGGGGGAGACCGGGATCGACGTCCTGCGTGCCTTGAAGGAACAGCTCGACCCCGCCGGGATCATGAACCCGGGGAAGTTGCTCCCCGCTTAGCTATTCGCCTTTGGCCTTCTTGGCGGCGCCGACGATCGGGCCTTGCACGGTGCCGCGGAGGACTTCGGTGCCAGTGTAGAGCGGGGCTTCTTTCTTCTTCGTCGCCTGCGCCAGCGAGGCTTTCAGCTGCGATTCGTCGGTCTGGGTGATCGCGATCTGGCCGAAAGTTTCGTTCGCCAGGTAGGCGAGAACTTCTACCGGCACTTCGACCTGGGCGCTGATCCGCCCGTCTTTGCCCACCTTGGTTGAGGCCAGGGGCAGCATTTTCTTCGGGTTCGCCGCGATCCAGATCGTGTAGCCGCAGTTGCTGCTCGGGGCCAGGCCTTCGGCGCCCACCTGCAGTGCCAGGCTGTTTTTGACGCGCCCGAAGACCGCGAGCCCTTGCGCTTCGCTGCCATCGACCGGGTTGAGGACCGCCCGCGTCACTTCTTTCGGGCTTTTCACTGCCGCCGCGGCGAGGCCGGTGATGAGTTTCCCGTTCGGCTTCGGCGCCGTCCCGACCTTGCAGGTATCGCCTGAAGTACTGCTGGCAGTGGTGGTGCTGTCCGACCCCGAGTCGCCGCCGCCGGTGACGAGCAGGATCACCAGAAAGAGCACAACGATCGCAACCCCCGCCAGGATCGCCCACAACCCCCGATTCTCCAACAACTTCGCCTCATGAGCGATCTCCTTAGGACTGTGCCCATGCTCGTGATGAGGGATCGGCACGACCGGCTCGGCTTTCGCCTTCTCGGACGGCACAGCCGGCTTCGGAGCCCTGGGCGCCGGGACCTCGTCCGCCGGAGCCTCCCCAGTTTTTGCTCCGCCGGACGAGGTCCCGGCGCCCCCCGGCTCTGGGATGTCGGGCGCCGGTATCCCTTCAGCTTCCAAATCGGCCGCCGCCTGCTTCGCCCGTGAGTGGACCTCCTCGACGGAGATTCCCATCAGGGCGGAAAGATCGTCATAGCCCTGCGCTCCACGCTGCGAGAGCAGCCGCAGGATCGCCTTCTGGTCGTCGCTCAGCGCCACCGGACGGGAAGACTATTAGGGTGCGTGGCGTGAACGAGGAGGCTCAGGTTAAGCCGCAGCATTTCGATGGCCTGATTGGCACCGAGTGGCTCAGCGACGACCCCGCCGACGCCCGGGTGCGGCTGTCGATTCGCGACGAGCTGCGCCAGCCTTTCGGCCTCATGCACGGTGGCGTGATGTCGACCCTGGTCGAGAGCGTCTGCTCGCGGGCGACCGCCGGCGCCGTCTACGAGGACGGGATGGCGGCGATGGGCCAGTCGATCGACGTCAGCTTTATCCGCCCCGTCACCGAGGGCGGGGTGGAAGTCCGGGCGAAGGCTCGCCACCGCGGCCGCACCACCTGGATCTGGGAGGCCGAGGTCCTCAATGACGAGGGCAAGCTCTGCGCACTAGCGCGTATGACGATCGCAGTCCGCCCACGGCCGGGCGCCTGACCTAACCGCCGAAGCGGTTCGTAATTGGCAGCCGCCGGTCCTTGCCGAACGCCTTCGGCGTGATCCGGATCCCCGGCGCGGCCTGGCGGCGCTTGTACTCGGCGCGGTCGACTAGGCGGATCACCTCGTCGACTCGCTCGGCCGGCAGCCCGGCGGCGATCATCTCCTCGCGGCCCTGGTCGCGCTCGACGTAGGCCTCGAGAATGCGGTCGAGCAGCTCGTAGGGCGGCAGCGAGTCCTCGTCGCGCTGGTCGGGCCGCAGCTCGGCTGAGGGGGCGCGCTCGATCACGCTTGCCGGTACCAGCTCGTGGCCCTCGCGCTCGTTGCGGCGGCGCACCAGTTCGTAGACCAGCTGCTTCGGCACGTCCTTGATCACCGCGAAGCCGCCGGCCATGTCGCCGTAGAGGGTCGCGTAGCCGACCGACATCTCGCTCTTGTTGCCGGTCGTCAGGACCAGCCAGCCGTGCCGGTTGGAGAGGGCCATCATCAGATTGCCGCGGATCCGCGCCTGGATGTTCTCCGCGGTCAGGTCCGGCTCTGAGGGTTTCGTCGGGTCGCGCGGCACCGCCGCCTCGGGCTCGCTCAGGTAGCCGCTCAGCCCCCGTTCGTAGCTCTCCATCATCGGCTCGATCGCAATCTCAAGCAGCTCGCAGCCGAGGTTGCCGGCGATGTCGCGCGCGTCCTGCTGGGTCTCGGAGCTGGAGTGGGGGGAGGGCATAACGACGCAGCTCAGCCGCTCCGGTCCGACCGCGTCGGCGGCGAGCATCGCCACCAGGGCCGAGTCGATCCCGCCTGAGAGGGCGACGCCGACGTGCTTGAAGCCGTTCTTGAAGACGTAGTCGCGCAGACCGAGCGTCAGCGCCTCGTAGACCTCGTCGAGGTCGGCGAGCGGCTCGGCCAAGCGGCAGGGACCGTCGGAGGACACATCGCAGACCAGCAGCTCCTCCTCGAACTGCGCCGCCCGCGCGATCACCGAGCCGTCGGGTGCGGCGATGAGGCTCTGGCCGTCGAAGACCAGCTCGTCCTGGCCGCCGACCAGGTTGCAGAAAGCGAAGTAGGCGCCGTAGGTACGCGAGCGCTCGCCGAACATCGCTTCCCGCTCGCGGCCCTTGCCGCGGTGGTAGGGGGAGCCAGAGGGGTTGGCGATCAGCCGCGCGCCCGCCTCGGTCTCGGCCTGCGCCGGATCGCCGGGGAGCCAGACGTCCTCGCAGATCGTCAACCCGACCTTCTCGCCGCCGACCTTGACCGACAGCGGCTCGCTCCCCGGAACGAAGTAGCGCTGCTCGTCGAAAACCGAGTAGTTGGGGAGCCGGTTCTTGCGGTAGACCGCCTGCACGGCGCCGTCAGCGAGGACGGCGGTCGAATTGTGGGCGTGCCGCTCGTCGGTCTGGTCGGCGACCGGCTCAGCGAAGCCGACCAGGACGGTGATCCCGTTCGCCTCCCGCGCCAGCTCCTCGACCGCGCGCTGGTTGGCGGCGAGGAAGTGGCGCTTGAGGTAGAGGTCCTCGGCCGGGTAGCCGGGGATGCAGAGCTCGGGGAAGATCGCCAGCTCGGCGCCCTCCTCGCGGGCGCGGCCGATCCACTCCGCCACCTTGGCGGCGTTGGCGTCGATCGCGCCGACGGTGGGGTTGATCTGGGCGAGGGCTACGCGCATCGAGCCATGCGGAGGCTATTACCCGCGGTCTCCGTCCGGACCTCAAGAGCGACTTTCGGCCCCCGCTAGGGTTCTCCAACCATGCGGAACCGCCGGCGCCACCTGGTCGGTACCTCGGCGGCCCTGCTATTGGCCCTCGCCGCAGTGCCTGCTGCGCATGCAGCGATCGACCTTGCTCCGGCCAGTCTCGCCTCCAAGGCGCAGAAGCCATTCATCATGCCCGAGGAACGGCCGACCGAACACCGCTCGCGGCCGACCGACAACCCGGACCCGAATCGAAACGCCTACTCGGTGCCGGAGGCGAAGAACTCTCCCGCCTGCTCGCGCCACTTCTGCGTCCACTGGGTCGACCAGGGGCTCGACGCGCCCAGCCTGACCGACAAGAACGGCAACGGCATCCCCGAATTCGTCGAGCGGGTGCTGAAGGTCGCCGAACACGTGCACACGGTCGAGAACGACAAGCTCGGCTGGCGTGAGCCGCGCAGTGACGGACGCAAGGGCGGGCGTAACGGCAAGACCGACGTCTACCTCTCGCAGATCGGCGGCGAACTGTTCGGCTACGCAGCGCCCGACCGCGGCCAGGCGACCAAGCAGCACCGGATCCCGCGCCATCTGCACGGCTACCTCGTGCTCGACAACGACTACAGCGCCTTCGAGTTCCCGGGAACCAAGCCGCTGAACGACCTCGAGGTCACCTTCGCCCACGAGTACAACCACATCCTCCAGTTCGGCTACGACGCCTACCAGGACCCCTGGTTCGCCGAGTCGACCGCGACCTGGATGGAGGACCAGGTCTACGACCGCATCGACGACTACCTGCGCTACGTCCGCCGCTGGGTGAAGCTGTGGGAAACGCCGCTGACGACGAACTCGATCAAGGAGTACGGCAGCGCCGTCTGGAACCAGTGGCTGGCGCGGCGCTATGGCGAGGCGATCATCCGCAGGGCCTGGGCGGGGGCGATCGACGCCAAACCGGGCGGGTTCTCGGTCTCCAGCTACGAACGGGCGATCCGCGCCGCCGGGCCCTCGGACCTCAGCCAGGACTTCACCCGCTTCGCCGCAGCCGTCGCCGAGTGGCGGACCGGAAGGGGCTTCCGCGAGAGTCGCCTCTTCCCTGACATGCGGCGACAGGGCCACCTGCAGCTGAACGGGCAGTCGCAGACGCGCTTCCTCAACCACACCACCTTCCAACTGCTGAGGGTGCGGGCGGGGGAGGGCAAGACCGTCGTCGTGCACCTCACCGCGCCGCTCGGCACCGCTTCCGGGCTGGCGCTGGTCGGGCGGATCGGCAGCGAGCGCGGCGGGCGCACCGTCTCGCGGATCAACTTCAAGCGTGGGGGAGGGCGGATGACGGTGCGACTCTCCCGGCCGGGGCGCTTCGAGCGGATCACCGCGGTCGTGGTCAACGCCGACGCCCGGGCCAAGGGCTTCAGCGCCCGCCGCCTCGACTGGCTCTACCTGACCGACGGCCTGCCGTTCGAAGTCAGCGGCAGGCTGATTCGATAGCTAAGAGCGCGACTCGGTCGCGACCGGCCCGGCGCCGTTGCTGGAAGCCGCCGCCGCTTTGGCCTTCGACTTCTTCGCTTTCTTCTTGGCGGCGACCTTGGGCACGGTGGCCATGACCTCCTGCGTCGCCGCTTCGAGGTCGAGGGCGAAGCTGTCGAGACCGGCCATCCCGTCGTAGTCGCCGACGAGGCCGAAGTTGACCTGGCCGTTGTAGGACATGATCCCGATGCAGAGCGCCTGGCGCCGCGCCAGCGGCACCATCGGGAAGATCGATTCCATCTTGCGACCGAGCACGTAGAGCGGGAACTGCGGCCCCGGCACGTTGGTGACGACGAGGTTGAAGAAGCGCTGCGCCGGCTGCAGGCGGGCCGCCTGAGAGGCGATCGTCGAGGGCGCGAAGTCGGTCAGTTTGGTCAGGATCTCGGCTCCGACCGCCTGGCCGGAGGACTTGAGGTCGCCCATCTCGGCGCTCATCAGGTGCAGGCGCTCGACCGGGTCTTCGCACCAGACCGGCAGTGGCGCGAACATCGCCGTGATCCGGTTGCCGAGAGCGCCGTGCTCGTCGGTAGCGCGGACGCTGACCGGGACCATCGCCCGCAGTTCCAAGCCCTCGGTGTCGTGACCGCGGGCGCGCAGGTATTTGCCGAGGGCGCCGGCGACGATCGAGAGGATGACGTCGTTGACGGTGCCGCCATGGGCGTCCTTGACCCGTTTCAGGTCGTCGAGGTCGGTCTGGGTCATCTGGAAGCGGCGGTGGGGGCCGATCTCGACGTTGAAGACGCTGTCGGGGGCGGACATCCCGGCGCTGACCATCTTCGAGGTGGCGCCGAGCCCGCGCAGCACCTGGCGCGGGCCGCGCAACGCAGCGCGGAAGCCGCGGTAGATCTCGGTCGGGCTCGTCACCCGCTCCTTCAGCGCTTCGCCCAGAAGCCGCATGTCGGTCGGTTCGGGGGAGGCAAGCCACGGCGGCGCTTTGTCGGGCGCGCCCTGCGGCTCGGGGTCGAGGTCGAAGAGGACGGTGGTGATGTCGACGCCGGAGACGCCGTCGACGAGCGCGTGATGGCTCTTGCCGACGATCGCGAAGCGGTCGCCGGTCAGCCCCTCGACCAGCCACAGCTCCCAGAGCGGCTTCGAGCGGTCCAGCTGCTGGGAGAAGATCCGCGAGGCAAGGTTGCGCAGCTGCTCGTCAGAACCCGGCGCCGGCAGCGCGGTCTGGCGCACGTGGTACTCGAGGTTGAGGTGCGGGTCGTCGACCCAGACTGGCCGGCTCTGCGCGAATGGGACGAACCGCAGCTTCTGGCGGAAGCGCGGGACCAAATGCAGGCGCGAGGCGATGTGGTCCCGGAACTCTTTGTGGGTGGGCGCTTCGCCTTCGAAGATGCTGACCGAGGCGACGTGCATGTGGGCGCCGGAGCGCTCCAGGTGGAGGAAGGAGGTATCGAGGCCGCTGAGTCGTTCCGGTCGGGTCATGGAGAAGACATGTTCGCACAGGTGTCCAGGGCTGACTAAAGCGGCGCGAAAGGCTTGCTGAAGCCGATTCGGCAGGGTTTCGTGCAGCGTTCTGAATATGTGCGCCTGCTCACATTCCCGCGACAAGGGCGTCCCTACCGTGTTCGACCTGAGAACGACCTAAACGACCTGCCGAGTCTCTCGCGTCATGCGCGGGGGAACGGGGGACCCACTGCCGCGCCAGGCGCGGCCGGGGCGAATCGGGCGGCGAGCCGCCCGTAGCGAGAGAAGCCGGAGGAGCCGGCGATCGCGAGCCCGTCAGCTAACCCCGTAGGCAGAAGAAAGCGAGCTGGAAATAATTACGTACAGACGAAAACTCCTGCCCGCGGTGGCGGCTGCCATCGCGCTGAGCATCGGCCTCGCGCCGGCGGCGGCGCAGACCGCGAAGCACCACCACCAGGAGCGGTCGCGCTCCCACGTCACCCTGCACCTCTCGACGCACTCGCTGCTGAAGGGGAACGGGCTGGCGGTGCGCGGCAAGGTGCGGCCGAGCGGTCGGCGCCGGGTCAAAGTCGTCTTCCGCGGCCCGGATGGGGGCGTACGCGGCGTCACGACTAAGGCAAACGGGACCTTCGCGCTGCGCTGGGCGCCCGAGCGGACCGGCACCTACGCGGTGCGCGCCTTCGGCGTGCACGACCGGCGGGCGACCGGGTCGAAGAGCCCCAGCCGCAAGCTGACGACCTACCGCCTGGCCGGGGCGTCCTACTACGGCCCGGGCCTCTACGGCAACGGCGTCGCCTGTGGCGGCACCCTGATGCCAGGGACGATGGGTGTGGCGAATAAGACGCTCCCCTGTGGGACGAAGGTGAAGCTGCGCTACCACGGCCGCACCGTGACGGTGCCGGTGATCGACCGCGGGCCGTACGTCGCCGGGCGCGACTACGACCTGACCGAGGCCGTGAAGAAGAAGCTGGGCTTCCCCGGCGTCGGCACGGTGATGGCGAGCCGCTAAGCGGTCAAGAGGCGAGGCCGAGCTGGAGCTGGCCGTCGGTCGGCTCCGGCTCGGCCGCTTCGCCCGAGTCGAAGGAGGCGACGCGGACCCCGAGCAGGCGCACGGGGCGCTGCGGGTCATAGGCGCGCAGGAGGTCGAGCGCGACCGGGCCGACCACCGTCGGGTCGTTGGTCTGCGTCTCGATCGTGTGCGAGCGGGTGACGTTGGTCCAATCGTCGAGCCGGATCTTGATCCCGATCGTGCGCCCCTCGAGCTCCCGCTTGCGCAGGCGGCGGCAGAGCTCCTCCGAGAGCTCGTGGAGGTGCCGCTCCAGCTCCGAGCGCTGGTTGACGTCGACGTCGAAGGTGATCTCCGTCGACTGCGACTTGGTCTCGTGTTCGGGTGTGATTGGCGTCTCGTCGAGGAGGTTGCCCCGCGTGTGCAGCCAGGCGCCGGAGCGGGGGCCGAAGGTCGATTCAAGTTCCTGCTGATCCCGCCGTTGCAGGTCGGCGAGCGTGTTGATCCCCATCGACTCCAGGCGCGAGACCGTCTTCGGCCCGATGCCAGGGATGAGACCGGGGGAGTGGTCGGCAAATCGCTCTAGGGCATCGTCGCGCGAGAGCACCACCAGTCCCCGCGGCTTCCCGAGCTCGCTGGTGATCTTCGCCAGCATCCGCGACTCGGAGATCCCGACCGAGCAGGTGAGTTGCGTCTGCACCCGGATCTCGTTGGCGATCCGCCGCATCACGGCCTTGGGCGAGAACAGCCCGGTCAGATCGAGATAAGCCTCGTCCAGCCCCACTACCTCGACCACTTCGACGTTCCCCCGCAAGACGTCCATCACCTGCCCCGACGCCTCTCGATAAGCCGGGAAGTCCGGTCGTAGATAGATGGCGTCCGGCAACCGCCGCCGAGCCACCGCCGCCGGCATCGCCGAATGAATCCCCGCCAGCTTCCGCGCCTCGTAGCTGGCCGTAGTCACCACCGCCCGCGGCCCCGACCCGCAGACGACGACCGGTTTCCCCTTCAACTCCGGCTGCCGCCGCAGCTCGACGGACGCGTAGAAAGCGTCCATGTCTAGATGGGCGATCGTCCGCTCAAAGCTCACCTGCTGATCGTAGGGAGGGGGCTAGACGGGAAGAAGCCCTTGGAATGGCCCTTTAGAGCCTGGCTCAAGCAGGCGGACCGGCCGCACGCACGTCTGGGGCGCTGGCGGCGGGACTGGCGTAGAAGACGGCGACAGCGGCACAGATGGCGAGGGTCAGGTACGGGCTGATCGGGGCGACGGCAGTAGCTATCGCGTAGGGGAGGACGCCGGCGACGCCGCGTTTCAAGGTGAGCCGGCGGATTGGCTCGGCAAGTCGCTCTTCGAGGAAATCGACGCGCTCGAAGAGGATGTGGCGGTTCATGCCGGCGAAGACGACGCCCATCAGCAGAAAGCTGCCGGCGTAGACGGCCGCGGCAAGCGACTCGCCACTGCTCTCCTTCAGATACGTCGCCATCAGTGCGGTGGTGAAGGGGAGGGCGGAGACCGTCATCAGGAGCAGCAGGTTCCAGACGAGGATCGAGTGGTCAGCGATCCGCAGCCGTCGCACCATCGCGTGGTGGTTGATCCAGATGATCCCGATCGTGAGGAAGGAGACGACGAAGGCCGCATAGCTTGGCCACTGAGCGAGAAGTGCGTGGCCGAGGTCTTCGTAGCCCGGCAGCGGCACCTGGATCTCGAGCACCAGCAAGGTGATCGCGATCGCGAAGACGCCGTCGGAGAAAGCCTCCATCCGGTTAGTGCTCATGCGGAGGGATTCGGCACTCACCGGAGCGGTCCTCCGGACCGGCGAACCACTCACTCCAGTTCCAGGCAGCCGTTGCCGACAGCGACGGTGGCGACGAGGAGGATGACCACGGCGCCGATGAGGAAGAGGGCGCCCCAAGTAGAGGCGAGGAAGGCTCTGCCGCTGTGGGCTGCTTTGGTCCGATGGGCGATCGCGGCACCGAGGGCCCCAGGTACAAGGAGGAGCCCCACGAGCTTGCCACCGTCGCCGTCATCCCCCGCTCGGTCCTGTCGCCGGCCGCTCAGACGATCAAGATCGTCACCGCGAGCCAAGCCGCGAAGGCGACCACGATGATCAGCCACGCGAGTGCTTCGCTGCCTCCCCCTCCGCAAACCGCTAACACGGCGCGGATCCTAAACTCCAGCCATGTCTTCCCCGGAGGCGAAGAACCTCGAGGCGATCTCGAAGGCGATCGATCAGCACAACATGAACTGCCCGTTTCCGGCGGCGGAGGTGCGGATGAACCCGTTCGAGGTCGAGCGGTTGGGGTGGGACACGATCCGGGGATTGCCGGTGGTGCCCGACGCCGAGATCGGGACCGGTCGGTTCCGGATCGTCTGCTCCCGCGACCTCGAGGACGACGGTCTGGAGATCACCGAGGCCGTCGGCAAAGAGCTGGAGACCGCCGTGTCGGCTCGGAATTGAACGCGAGTCCGTGAAAAGTGGTGCTCTACACGCTTTTTGACGGACTCGCTGTTAGACCTGGTTCCAGAAGTCGATTCCGGAGCGTTCCATCCAGCTCTGCACTTCGATGTTGAGCTGGGAGATTTCGCCGCTGAGGATCAGGAAGCCCATGGCGATCAGGATCACGCCGCCGACGGCGACGATCGCCTGGTAGTGGCGCTTGACGACGGTGAAGGCGGTGGTCATGCGGGAGAAGGCGAGGGCGGTGAGGATGAAGGGGATCGCGAGGCCGGCTGAGTAGACGGCGAGGAGGAAGGCGCCGTGGGCCGCCGAGCCGGTCACGGCCGCCGCCGAGAGGATCGCGCCCAGCGTCGGGCCGATGCACGGGGTCCAGGCGATCGCGAAGGCCGCGCCGGCGACGATCGGGCCGCCCTTACCCGCCCGTTCGAGCAGGGCGTCGACGTGCCACTCGCGGTTGAGCCGGGTGATGAAGAGGGAGGAGACGAAGAGGACCCCCATGGCGATGATCAGCACCCCCGAGATCGTCGTCAACAGGTCCTTGTTGTCCTTGAGGAAGGAGCCGATGCCGGTGCTCGCCAGTCCGAGCAGGATGAAGATCGTCGAGAAGCTGGCGACGAAGAGCAGGCTCGGGCCGAGCACGCGGCGCCAGTCGGCTTCGTCGAGCTCGCTCGCCGAGACGCCGGTCACCGCCGAGAGGTAGCCCGGCACCAGCGGCAGCACGCAGGGGGAGAGGAAGGAGACGACGCCGGCCGCGAGGGCGGCAAAGATCCCCACTCCCGAGGCGGGATCGGAACTGATTGCGGCGTGGACCACGGCCCCTCAGGTTACCCTCAGGGCCATGCCGGACCGGCGGTCGACGTCCCGTCTCTTCAACGCCTCCGGGAGGGCGCGGGAACTGCGCGCCTCGCCGCTGTTCGCGATCGGGCCGAGCGAACCGGGGCCGGCGATTCGCCGCGGGGCGCTGCTGGCCGTCCCGATCGGCCTCGCCCTGATTGTCGAGCTTGGCTTCAACGCGCCGACCAAGGGCGCGATCGCCGCCGGCGCCCTGATCAACGGCTTCCCCGGCATGGACGCCCCGGCCAAGCCGCGCGCCGGCTGGCAGGCGGCGACCGCGCCCTTCATCGGCATTGCCGCCTGCCTCGGCGTCCTCAGCAGCCAGACCGGCCCGACCGCCGTCCTCGCCCTCGGCCTCTGTGGCCTGCTCGCCGGCTACTGCTTCGCGGTCTCGCTGCGGCTGGCGATCGTCGGCCTCTCGGTGACCCTGGCGATGCTGATCGCCCAGGGCCTCTTCCTCCCGGCGGGAGACGCCGACGCCGCGCTCCTCTGGGGGACGATCGGCGCCCTTACCCAAGTCGCCTGGTCGCTGGTCGTCTGGCTCGCCACCGACAGGGCGGCCGACGAGCCGGAAAAGGCCTGGGATGCCCGCGCGGCGGCGGCGGCCCTGCGCGCCAACCTCACCCTCGACTCGACCAGCGCCCGCCACGCGATCCGCTTCGGCGCCGCCCTCGCCGCCGGCGTCGCCACCTACCGCATCCTCGGCCTCCACGACCACGGCTTCTGGATCCCGCTGACGATCCTCTTCGTGATGCGCCCCGACCGTGGAGAGACCGACCATCGCCTCGTCCTCCGCGCGCTCGGCACCGTCCTTGGCCTCACGATCGCCACCGCGGTCGCCGAGGCCTTTGGCGGCGACGACCTCGTCCTCGGCAGCGTCCTCACCGTCGCCGCCGCGCTCAGCTTCGGCCTGCTCACCGTCCAGTACGCGCTCTTCACCGCAGCGATCACGACGTACGTGGTGCTGATGAGCAGCACCCTCGGCGAGGGTGCATTCCGCGCCGCCGGCCAGCGCGCAACCGGCACCGCCCTGGGCATCCTGATCGCCTTCCTGGCATGGCGGGCCTGGCCAAATCGCCGATCCTCGGTAGATTTGGCTGGTCAGCCAAACTTAGGAGGGGTGGAGAGTTGAGCACCAAGACGTACGTGATCGGGGTTGGGATGACCAAGTTCGAGAAGCCCGGCACCAAGGAGGGCGACTACCCGGACTGGGCCAAAGAGGCGGGGGAGAAGGCGCTTGCCGACGCCGGCATCCCGTACGAGGACGTGGAGCAGGCCTATGCCGGCTACTGCTACGGCGACTCGACTTACGGCCAGCGGGCGCTCTACCAGCTCGGCCTGACCGGGATCCCGGTCGTCAACGTCAACAACAACTGCTCGACCGGCTCCTCGGCACTGTTCCTGGCGCGGCAGGCGGTCAAAGGCGGCCTCGTCGAGTGCGCGCTGGCGCTGGGCTTCGAGAAGATGGAGCCGGGCTCGCTGGGCGTCAAGTACACCGACCGCACCAACGCGCTCGACAAGCACGCGATGCGGATGTTCGAGATCCGCGATCCCGAGCAGTCGCCGCCGGCGCCGCAGATGTTCGGCAACGCCGGCCGCGACCACATGCAGAAGTACGGCTCGACCCCGGACCACTACGCCTGGATCGGCTGGAAGAACCACAAGCACTCGGTCAACAATCCCTACGCCCAGTTCCAGGACGAGTACTCGCTGGAGGACATCAAGGCGGCGCGGATGATCCACGACCCGCTGACCAAGCTGCAGTGCTCGCCGACCTCCGACGGCTCGGCCTGCGCGATCGTCGCCTCCGAGGCATACGTCGACCAGCACGGCCTCTGGGAGCGGGCGATCGAGATCGCCGGCCAGTCGATGGTCACCGACCTCAGCTCGACCTTCGACGAGAACGCCGACTGCATGACGATCGTCGGCTCCGACATGTCGAAGACCGCCGCCGACGCCGCCTACGAGGAGGCCGGGGTCGCGGCCGAAGAAGTCGATGTCTGCGAGCTGCACGACTGCTTCAGCGCCAACGAGCTCATCACTTACGAAGCGCTCGGTTTCGCGGCCGAGGGCGAGGCGCACAAGCTGATCGAAGAAGAAGCGACCACCTACGGCGGCAGCGGTCCGGTCGTCAACCCCTCGGGCGGGCTGATCTCCAAGGGCCACCCGCTGGGCGCGACCGGCCTGGCGCAGTGCTCGGAACTGACCTGGCAGCTGCGCGGCGAAGCCGACAAGCGACAGGTGGAGGGTGCGAAGACCGCCCTGCAGCACAACATCGGCCTCGGCGGCGCCGCCGTGGTCACCGTCTACAAACCGGCGGCCTAGGGAAGGTCGCCGCAACAGAGGAGGAGCACGATGGCGAAGGAGCGACGGCAACTGAGCGGCAAGGTCGTGGCGATCACCGGTTCTGCGCGCGGGATCGGCAAGGCGACGGCGAAGGCGCTGGTCAACAAAGGCTGTCGCGTCGCCATCGGCGACCTCGACCTCGAGCTGGCGGAGAAGACCGCGGCCGAGCTCGGCGGTGGCACGGTGGCGCTAGCACTCGACGTCACCGATCGCTCCTCTTTCGAACGCTTCCTCGACGAGGCCGAGCGCCAGCTCGGGCCCGTCGATGGAGTGATCAACAACGCCGGGATCATGCCGGTGACCCCGTTCGCCGAGGAGGGGGAGGACTCACTGCGCCGCCAGATCGAGATCAACTTCATCGGCGTCGCCACCGGCACCCAGCTGGCGATCCGCCGGCTGCGCCCGCGCGGCAGCGGCTACATCGTCAACATCGCCTCGCAGGCTGGCAAGGCCGGCGTGCCGGGGATCGCCACCTACTCGGGCACCAAGCACGCCGTCGTCGGCCTCAGCGAGGCGGTGCGAGCGGAGCTGCGCGACACCGGCATCGAGGTCCTCTGCGTGATGCCGACCGTGGTCAACACCGAGCTGACCAGCGGCGTTGGTCAGAAATGGGTGAAACCGGTCGAGGCCGCCGACGTCGCCAACGAGATCGTCGAGGCGATGGAAGTCCCGCGCTTCGATGTCTTCGTGCCCCGGTCCAACGGCATCCTGTACAAGGTCCTCAGCCCGCTGCCGCGCAGCTGGCGCGAGGCACTCGGCCGCGCGATGGGCGTCGACAAGCTGATGATCGAAGTCGACCACAGCGCCCGCCGCGCCTACGAGGAGCGGGCGGCGCACAGCGCGGGCGAAGAGCACCAGGAGGAGCCGGCGCCGGCACAGCGCGATGTCGCCTAACGAGTGGTGAGTTAACCCGGCTATAGGCGGCTTAACTCACCAAACGCAGCCAGTCCTGAAGGAGAACCAGCGTGGGACGGATCTACGACGCCACGTGGGGGCGGATGTTTTCGGCCTTCTATGACCGTGGCTTCCAAGCAACCGAAGACGCAGGCCTGCGCGAGATGCGCCGCGAGTTGCTGGCGCAGGCGCGGGGGAGGGTGGTGGAGCTGGGGGCCGGTACCGGCCTGAATCTGGAGCTCTATCCCGACGGGATAGAGGCTCTGACTCTGACCGAGCCCGACCCGCACATGATCAGGCAGCTGCGCGAGAAGCTGGCGAACTCGGAGCGCAAAGCCGAGCTGGTCGAGACGCCTGCGGAACGCCTGCCGTTCCCGGACGACTCCTTCCACACCGCCGTGGTGACGCTGGTCCTCTGCACGGTCCCGGACCCCGCCGCATCCCTGGCCGAGATCAAGCGCGTCCTCAAACCTGGCGGTCATCTGCTCTACCTAGAGCACGTCCGCTCCCGCCACCCGGATCTCGCCAAATGGCAGGACCGCCTGGAGCGACCCTGGCGCTTCCTCGGAGACGGCTGCCATTGCAATCGCGACACCGTCTCAACCATCAGCGCCGCCGGCTTCGACCTCGGGGACGTCGAGCGCGGCTCCCTGCCGAAGGCACCGCCGATCGTCCGGCCGCTGGCGACCGGCTCCGCCCGCAATGGGTAAATCCTCAAGGACGGGGCGCAATTGCCGATGCTGAGCTCCGGATGGCCTCAGAAGTTGACTTTCCCGCCGGACCGGTCGCCGATCGCCTGACGCTTTGGCCGGTTGATGACGGCAGGTACGGCCTCGATGCCGTCTTTCAAGGCGCCTCCGGCTACGAACGCTGTGAAGAGCACGAGAAGGCGCTGAAAGCGCTGGGAGTCAAATGCAAGTTGCTTCAGAACATGGACAGCTCCTGGTCGCTGCGGTTCGGGCCATTGACCGCGTTGGAGGTGGGAAGGGCAGTTTCGGCCTTCGTGCGCTGAATTCGGTTCGCGTCTCCAACGCACGATAATGGTGGTTATGTCAACTCAGGCAGGGAAGCCTTAGCTTGGACTAGCTCGCCTTTTCGATTGCTTCTTCTATGGCCCCCGTGGAGCCAGGGGTTCCGAGGGGTTCCAGGCCGTTGCTGCTGGGGCCCTTGACGGCGAAGGACGGCGTGCCGGTGAATCCGAGGCGCTGGGCTTCGGCGGTGGTCTTTTCGACTTCCGGCGTCAGCTTTTGCCGTTCTTTTTCCCACTGGGAAATGCTTTTGACGCCCGCACCTTCGGCGATGGCTTTGAGGAAGGCGTCGTCGGCGTAGCCAGAGTCCTCTGCACCCTGATTTCTGTAGAAGAGCTCGACGAAGTTCCAGCCGCGGCTCTGTTCGCCGGCGGCTATTGCGGCGGCGCCGGCGGGAACCGACTGCGGACCGATGATCGTGAAGTTGCGGAAGGCGATCTTCACCTGGCCCTGCTTGACCTTGCCTTCGATGATCGGCGGCAGGATTTCTTCCGAGTAGCCCTTGCAGACCGGACACTGCAGGTCGCCGAACTCGACCAGTTCGACCGGGGCCTTGGGATCACCTAGGACCAACCCTTTCTGCGGGATCCCAGACAGGAGCCGGTTTACCTCGGGCTTCCCCTCAAGGTTCGTGTCGCCGCCGCCGCCGCTCGAGTTGACGACGATCAGGATCGCCACGGCGATGATCGCGAGGAAGACCGCGCCGGCGGCCAGCTGCAGCAGGCGCTGCCGTCGCTCGTTCTCAGCGTGCATCGGCTGCCAGCGCCCCATCGGTGCCCGCGTAGCCGATCAGCCGCGTCGCGTTCAGCAGGAACAGGATCGTCATCAGGACGGCGCTGGCGACGCACCACTGGCAGATCGCTTCGATCTTGAAGACCTCGATGTAGGTCAGGTAGACGCTGAAGCCGAAGCCGCCGAGGGCGACGACGAAGCCGCCGAAGCGGGCGGCGTCGTTGGCGAGGAACGCGCTCGCCAGCAGCAGCAGGTAGCCGACGATCCCGAAGACGGCGACGTTGACTCCGAGGAGGTGCGAGTACGAGCTATCGGCGACGGTCTGGCAGCCGCTGCCGCCGGCGATGCAGACCGGCGCCCCGCCGCCCGAGTCGGCAATCGCGATGTAGGTGGCGACGCCGACGCCCAACGCGGCAACAAAGGCGATCAGGCGCTGCAGCGTTCCCTCGCTTGGGAATTTATTTGGGCTGGTCATCGGGCTGAAGATATGGCTTCGGCGTAAAACGCCGCTAAGACGCGCGAGAGCTTGCCGCCCTGCCAGGCCAGCGGCGATTCGCCCTCGCCCTCGCCGACCAGCTCGGCCCGTGGCAACGCCTCGGCGTAGGCTGCCGCCGCCGCGTAGGGATGGCCGGGGTCGGCGTCGTCGTTGCTGGCGACGACGAGCGCAGGAACGTCGAGTGAGCGCAGCTCCTCCAGCGAATCGAACGGCCGCGAGCGCGGCACCTCCCGTAGTGCCTGCACCAGCGCCTCCGGGTGCTCCTGGCGCAGCATCCGCTCGCGGGTGAAGCGCAGCACCGACTCGCGCCAGCGCGAGTCGATCCCCTGCCTATCGCCGATGTAGGCGACGAAGCCGTCGACGCCGCCTGCTTCCAGCGCCGCCGCCAGCCCGTCCCAGTAGTCCAGCGACTCGGGTCTGATCTCGCCGAGGTAAGTCGGCCCGATCACCACCAGCCCCGCCAGTCGCTCGGGATGGCGCAGCGCGTATGCGACCGCCGTGTGCGCGCCCATCGAGTGGCCGCCGAGGAAGAAGCGCTCTTCGCCCACCCGGTCGGCCACGACCCGCTCCAGGTCGTCGACTAGCTGCGAGTATCCATAACTCTCCCCCGCCGGGGCAGGGTCCGACTCCCCATGGCCGCGGGCGTCGTAGGTAAGGACCCGGTAGCCGGCGCGCGGCAGCGCCCGCGAGCCGTGTAGGACGTAGCGTCGCGTCGCGGTGATCCCGTGGCAGAGGACGACCGACGGGCCCTCCCCTTCCGCTTCCCCGCGCAGCACCGGCGTGGGACCGACCGCGAAGGGCTCCGCCGCGGCGGGCATCACCCGAGCGAGGCGACTGCCTGCTCGAGGTCCTCGACCGACTCGTAGGTGCTGCCCGTCCGCGAGACGGTCTTGTGGCGGACGACGCCCTCGCCGTCGATTACGAAGATCGCCCGCTGCACGTAACGACCCCCGGGCGCGTCCTTCAGCTCGGTGAACCGCGCCAGCGGCCCGATCCAGCCGGTGACGCCGTATAGCTTCGCCACCGCCAGGTCCTCGTCGGCGAGCAGCGGCACGTTCAGTTCCTGCTCTTTGACCCAGTGCTCGTGCGAGTCGACCGACTGCGGCGAGATCCCGAGGACCTCGGCGTCGAGGTCGTCGAGGCGATCGCTTTCGTCGCGGTAGGAGCAGAACTGCTTGGTGCAGACGGTGGTGGCGTCGCCGGGGTAGAAGGCGAGGATCACGTTGCGTCCGCGGTAGTCGGAGAGACGATAGGTCTTCTCGCCCGTGCCGGGCAGCTCGAAATCAGGAGCCTGGTCGCCTACGTCCACCTTGGCCACCCGGCCAGATTAGCTGGCCGCCGACCTACTCGCCGCTATTCCCGTTCGATCGTTGCTTCTTCGATCAGGACGGTCTGTTTCGGTTTTTCTTCTGGCGTCCCGAGCTTTTCGATCGCCTTCACCGTCGAGTAGCCCTCGCTGACCTTGCCGACCAGCGCGTATTCGGGCGGCAGGCCGGCATCGGGGGCGGTGACCACGTAGAACTGGCTGCCGGAGGTACCGGGCGGCTCGGCCGAGGTCTTGGCCATCGCCACCACACCTTTGGTGTAGGAGAGATTCGCCGGTGGCTTCTCGACGACGCTGTAGCCGGGCCCGCCGGTACCGAGGCCTTCGGGGTCGCCTCCCTGGATCACGAAACCCGGGACGATGCGGTGGAAGGTGAGGTCGTCGTAAAAGCCTTCTTCGACCAGGAAGGCGAAGGAGTTGGCGGTCTTCGGCGCCCGCTTGGTGTCGAGGGCGATCTTGAAGGTGCCGCAGCTCGTCTTCATCACCACGGTCGCTTCTTCGCCTGGCTTAAGGACCTGCTTCGGCTTTTCGAAGCTGGCGTTCTTCGGATTCGGCGTTGCCACCTTCTTGCAGCCGCCGGCACTCGCTCCGGTCGACGACGAAGAGGTAGAACTTGAATTGTCGGAACCGCCGCCACGTGAGATCAGCACCGCAGCGACCACGCCGACGGCGACCACCGCGAAAACGGCGAGGATGATCCAGCGACGATCTGGGCCCTGCTGCTCCACGCCGCAAAACCTTATTCGACCCGCCGGAGGCAATGTCGCCGCGGCATACGATTCCGGCGTGCCCTCCTCCCCCCTGCTGACCCCACTCGCCGCCGCCGTCCTCCACGTCGGCGACCCGGAGCGGATCCTGCAGGTCGAATGTGGCGAGGGCGATGGGGTGCTCTTCCTCGCCCGCGAGTTCCCCAGCGCCCGTATCCGCGGCGTCGATCGCTCCGAGGAGGCGATTCGCGCCGCCTCAGCCCGGATCGGGCTCGATCCCGAGGGCCGGGTCGCCTTCAAGCAGGGGAATCCGCGCTCCCTTCCCTTCCCCGGCGACCAGTTCGACCTGCTCGCGGCCGTCGACGCCTACCCCGCCGCCGGCGAGGCAGCGCGCGTCCTGCGGCCCGGCGGTTTCCTCGCCCTAGCCGCATCGCGCAATCGACAGGTCCCCAGTGGCTTCCGCGGCAAGCTGCTGCGCCGCCGTCTCGCCAGTCTCGGCTTCGAGTCGATCTGGTCCGAACCCGCTGGAGACGGCAGCTTTTTCATCGCCCGCTTGCGCGGCGGCGAGCCGCCCGGCCTCGCCCTCTAGGCTGGGCGCGAATGGAGATCGCCGGGACGCCGCTGACCCTGCTCGTCAACCCCTCCGCCGCCGGAGGCAGGAGCCTGAAGCTGCTGCCGCGGGTCGAGGCGGCGCTGGACGCGCGCCGCGCCGTCTTCCGGGTCGAGAAGACGCGCAGCCTCGACCACGGGGCGGAACTGGCGCTGCGGGCGGCCGAGCTGGGCGAGGTCCCGGTCGTCGTCAGCGGCGACGGCCTGCTCGGAGTGGTCGGGGGCGCGATGGCCGGAGCTGACGTGCCCATGGGCCTGATCCCCGCCGGGCGCGGCAACGACCTGGCGCGGGCGCTGGGGATCCCGACCGAGCCGGAGGCCGCAGTCGACACGGTCCTCGACGGCCACAGCCGCCTGATCGACGTCGGCGAGGCCAACGGCAAGCGCTTCCTCGGCATTGCCAGCGTCGGCTTCGACTCCGAATGCAACCGGCTCGCCAACGAAACGCACTGGCTGCGCGGCAACTCGGTCTACGCCTACTCGATGGTCCGCACCCTGATCGGCTGGCACACCGCCCGCTTCACGCTCGCCGTCGGCGAGGAACGCAAACGGCTCAGCGGCTACTTCGTCGCCGTCGCCAACAACAGCGTCTACGGCGGCGGCATGTGGATCGCCCCGAAAGCCGAGCTCGACGACGGCGAATTCGACGTGGTCGCGATCACCGAGGTCGGAAAGCTGCGCTTCCTGCGCGGCCTCCGCGACGTGCTCAAGGGCACCCACATCGACAAGCCGGAGGTGACCAGCTTCCGGGCGCCGCGCCTCGAGCTCGACGCCAGCCGCCCCTTCCCGGTCTACGCCGACGGCGACCACCTCACCGACCTGCCGGTCTCGCTGCGGGTGCTGCCGCGCTGCCTCTCGATCCTCGTGCCCTCGCAGGACGAGGCCGCCGCGCCGTGAGCGCCAACGGAGGCTCCCCCGGCGCCCTCTTCGGCGCCAAGGTCGCGCTCTCGCGGGCAATCGGCGCCGCCAGCCGCGCCAGCGGCCGTGGCGGCGGCACGACCCTCCCGGGCCGGGTGCTGCTGCGGATGGAGCCGGAGGCGATCGCCGCGCTCGGCGCCGGCCTCGAGCGCGGGACGACGATCGTCAGCGCCACCAACGGCAAGACGACCACCGCCGGGATGATCGCCGCAATCCTCGCCGCCGACGGGCGCGATCCGGTCCACAACCGCGCCGGGTCCAACATGACCTGGGGCGTGGCGACGGCGCTGCTCGAGCAGCGCGGCGAGGAGGGCCTGTTCGAGGTCGACGAGGCCTGGCTGCCGCGAGTCGCCGAGCAGCTCGATCCCTCGCTGATCGTCCTCGGCAACCTCTTCCGCGACCAGCTCGACCGCTACGGCGAGATGGAGGCGCTGGCCGACGAGTGGGC
>Ga0068854_100000113_pt1 | contig 55436 bp, 50 predicted proteins | sample KBSCornC42_FD_66590 | JGI IMG/M metagenome (GOLD analysis project Ga0068854, IMG submission 66590) | Corn rhizosphere microbial communities from Kellogg Biological Station, Michigan, USA - KBS Corn C4-2 | ecosystem: Host-associated > Plants > Roots > Rhizosphere > Soil ... | reverse complement strand
GACGACCTCGCCGCCGCCGCCGAATACGCCGATCACCGGCAAACTCGGCAACCTCTCGACCGCTGGAGAAGGGCTAATCATTTACTTCAGCCCCCAGAAACTGGTCGACAATGCGTTTGCCGTACCGGGCGCGAACGGATGCGGGGGGATTCTCTTCTCCTGGGCCGTCGACCCGTTCGTCAACTCGATCGTTGGTATTCCGGCTGCGGCTGGGAAAAACACCGCGGTCCTGGAAGGCAAACTCGGCCTCGCCTCTGCGGCAGCCGTGCAGGCCAGCGAACCGTAGTCGCCACCTAGTGGCAAGCTCTTTCTAGAGCTGAAAAGGGCGCCCGCTCCGGCGGGCGCCTTTTTTTATGCCTCAGGGCACGCGCAATCGGCCGTCGCGTCCAACGCGGATCGCGGTCGCGCCGAAGTCTTCGGCCGAGAGGTTGGCGACGGTGTGGGCCGCGGCTTCTTCGGTGTCTGGAACCGGCTGCCCCTCTTCGACCAGCTGCAGCGAGGCCAGCCGGCCGGAGCGGAAAGAGCCGTTGGCGGCGAGGGTGACGTGGAGGATGGCCGACTCGCCTAGCGCTCCTTCCAGGGTGAAGTTGTGGAAGCCCGAGAAGTTGCCGAGGCTGTAGGCGACGAGGCGGTCGCGGTAGATCTCCATCCCCCGCAGGACGTGGGGACCGGAGCCGAGGACGAGGTCGGCGCCGGCGTCGATCACCCGGTGCGCGAATTCCTCGGGGTTGCCGCGGTCCTCGCCCAGGTATTCCTCCTCGGCACCGGTTACGTGCTGCGCGTCGCTTCCCTCCGCTCCCGCGTGGATCGCGACGACGACGATGTCCGCTTTGCGGTCGGCCTCCTGCACGAGGTCTTCGGCCGCGTCGAGGTCGGTCAGCGAGGGAGTGTTCGAGTAAGGCGCGAAGCCGACGAAGGCGAGCTTCCGGCCGACGGCCTCGACGACCGTGATCTCGCCCGGAAGCCCGGTCTGCTCGATCCCGGCTTCGTGCAGCGCCCGAATCGTCTCTTCCTCCCCCGCTTCGCCGAAGTCGAAGGAGTGGTTGTTGGCGTTCGACATCATCGTGAAGCCAGCATCAGCCAAGTACTCGGCGTACTCCGGCGGCGCCCTGAAGGCGAAACATTCGCTCGATTCGGGGCCGCACTTCGGCGATTCGGAGACGTCGGTGAGGGTGCCCTCGAGATTGCCGAAAACGACGTCCCCCTTCAGCTCGGCTTCGACCGGAGCGAGATAGGAGGCCGGGTCCGGGGGCAACGTCGGCGTCACGCCCATCGCGGTGTCGCCGACTGCGGCAATGGCAATCGCGCCGGCCGCCCTCTGCCTTCTGCCCTCGCGAGCAGTCCCGCGCTGGTGACCGCCTCCGCGCAACTGCTGTTCTCCGGGTGGGGTGCGAACGGTGCCATCGAGACATCCCGCCAGGCTGACCGTCACGGTCACCGCCAGCACCGTCGAGACAGCGGCCCTCTTGGCCGCGCTCAATCTTCTCCCCATGGCACAAAGCTACAAACCGCTCCGGATTCTTCTGGGTACTAGAAGTTCCTAGGAACCGAATCCTGGCGCGCCTCGCGCCCCGGCCTAAAAGGCGGGCGCGAGAGACCCGATTCCCCAAGCGGATCCACACATATAGAGCGCGCCTCTCCTCCCCTTGGTGATTTCCCCCAGAAGCGCTGGCTATTGCCTGCTTCGGCTCACCGGAGAGACTGGCGCAGGCTAATCGATTGCGCCGATTGAATCAATCCCCAAAATTGATTAGGTCAAGGCAGGTTGCGCACTGGAGACCGTCTCCAGCACCCGATCAGCCACTGACTCCCCCGTCAAGCCGACCTCGGCACGCAACAGCGCCGGCTTGCCGTGGGTGACGTAGCGATCAGGGAGGCCGATCCGCAGCACCCGCGCCCGCTCGCCCGCGTTCTCGCCGAAGGCGTCCTCGAGGTGCTCCAGCACGGCCGAGCCGAAGCCACCTGGCAGGACGTTCTCCTCGATGGTCACCACCAGCTCATGCTCGCGTGCCAGCTGCTCGACCAACTCGCCGTCGATCGGCTTGGCGAAGCGCGCGTCGGCGACGGTCGCTTTGAGGCCGTGCTTGGCGAGGATCTCCGCCGCCTCGCGGGCGACGGTGACGCCGTAGCCGTAGCCGAGCAAGGCCACCCGCTCGCCCTCGGCCAGGACCTCGCCCTTGCCGATCGGGATCGACTTCGGCTTCGCCGGAAGCTTCACCCCCTCCCCAGCCCCGCGCGGGTAGCGCAACGCCGCCGGGCCGTTGTGGGCGATCGCCGTGTGCAGCATGTGGACCAACATCGCCTCGTCGCGCGGCGCCATCACTACCACGTTCGGGATCGGGCGAAAGTAGGAGACGTCGAAGGCGCCGTGGTGGGTGGGGCCGTCGTCGCCGACGAGGCCAGCGCGGTCCATCGCGAAGGTGACATCGAGCTCCTGCAGACAGACGTCGTGGACGATCTGGTCGAAGGCGCGCTGGAGGAAGGTCGAGTAGATCGCGCAGACCGGCTTTGCCCCCTGCAGCGCCAGGCCGCTGGCCAGCAGGACCGCGTTTTGCTCGGCGATACCGACGTCGTAGTACTGCTCGGGGAGCTCGTCGCAGAGCCGCTGCAGGCCGGTCCCCCCCGCCATCGCCGCGGTGATCCCGATCACCCGCTCGTCGGCCTTGGCCTCGGCGACCATCGCCTGGGCGAAGACCTTCGTGTACTGGGGCGGAGAGCTCGCCGCGGGCGGCTTCTCCAGCAGCTCGATCCCCTCCGGCGAGTCGGTTTCGGTCACCGGCACCGGCTTCGCCTCCCTGACCTCGTCGGCCGGGCGGCCTTCGACGATCGACTTCGGCTTCGCGGCGTGCCACTCCTCCATCGACTCCAGCCCGCCCTCCTCGGCCGGCGTGAAGCCCTTGCCCTTGACGGTGTGGATGTGGACGATGACCGGGCGGTCGGCGGCGAAGGCCTCCTGCAGCGCCGCCCGCAGGGCGTGCACGTCGTGGCCGTCGATCACACCCATGTAGGCGAGGTCAAGCTCCTCGAAGAAGAGTCCCGGCGCCCAGTAGGCCTTGATCGCCGACTTGATCTCCGGGCCGAGCCGCTCGACCCGTTTGCCAAGTCCGAGCGGCAGCTTGGTCAGCCGGTCCTCGACCCCCTCGCGGGCGTGCCAGAGGCGCGGGTTGAGGCGGATGCGGTTGAAGTAGCGGGAGAGGGCGCCGACGTTGGGTGAGATCGACATCCCGTTGTCGTTGAGGACGATCACGATCGGCGTCTGCAGTCCGCCGGCCGCGTGCAGGGCCTCGTAAGCGACGCCGCCGGTGAGGGCGCCGTCGCCGATCACCGCAGCGACCTTGCCGTCGGGGCCGATCCCCTTGCGCATCGCCTCCTTCAGCCCGACCGCGTAGCCGATCGAGGTCGAGGCGTGGCCGGCACCCATGATGTCGTGCTCGGACTCGGGGATCGAGCAGAACGGGGCGAGCCCGTCGTACTGGCGGATCGTCGGCAGCCGGTCGCGGCGGCCGGTGAGGATCTTGTGCGGGTAGGCCTGGTGGCCGACGTCCCAGAGCACCTTGTCGCGGGGCGAGTCGAGCAGGCTGTGGAGGGCAACGGCGAGCTCGCAGGTGCCGAGGTTGGCGCCGAAGTGGCCGCCGATCTCCCCGATCGTGTCGATGATGTAGGTGCGCATCTCCTGCGCCACCTGCTGCAGCTGCTCGTCGTCGAGGCCGTGGAGATCCTCCGGGCCGTCGATCTCCGGGAGCAGCGGCTCTTTCATCTGGTCTCTCTCGTCTTCGTGGCCCTGGGTGGGGGGCTTTTCGCTCATTCGTTCCTCGTGAAGATGTAGTCGGCGACGCGCCTCAGGTCATCGGTTTTACCGTCGGCCTCGGCCAGCGCCGCTGTCGCCTTTGCGTGGGATTCGGCGGCCAGCTCGCGCGCCCGCTCCAACCCGAAAAGGCTGACATAGGTGAGTTTTCCGTGTCTCTCGTCGCTTCCATGGGGCTTGCCGAGCCGCTCGTCGGACTCGGTCACGTCGAGAATGTCGTCGACGATCTGGAACAGCACTCCCAGCTCGTCGGCAAAACGCCGGTAGGGCATTCTCGCACTTTCTGGCAGTCCCTCAAGCAGAAGGACAACGCCGACGCTGGCGGCGATCAGGCGGCCCGTCTTTAGGGCGTGCAGAGCGCGCAGGCCCTCGGCGTCGTCAGTGGCTTCGACCACGTCGACGTACTGGCCGCCGACCATGCCGTCGACGCCGGTCGCGGCGGCCAGCTCGCCCAGCGCCGCCAGCACCCGCGCCGGGTCGCCCGGCTGCTCGCAGAAGAGCCGCATCGCCTCGGCGAAGAGGCCGTCGCCGGCGAGGATCGCCACGTCCTCGCCGAACTTGACGTGGGAGGTCGGCAGGCCGCGTCGCAGCTCGTCGTCGTCCATCGCCGGCAGGTCGTCGTGGATCAGCGAGTAGGTGTGAATCAGCTCGATCGCGCAGGAGACCGGGAGGAAACGCTCAGGCTCAGCGCCGAGGGCGCGGGCGGTGGCGAGGGCGAGTACCGGCCGCACCCGCTTGCCGCCGGCGAGCAGCGAGTAGCGCATCGCCTCCTCGAGGCCAGCGGTCGGGGCGGTGGCGGAGAAGTTGAGCTCTTCGAGCGCGCCCTCTACCAGAGCGCGCAGATCCTCGGGGTAGCTCATGAGAAGTGTTCCTTATGGGCGTATAGCGACCAAAAGGAACACTTGAATGCGGCGCTCACTCAGCGCTCGCCTGCTGGCGCGCCTCGCGGTTGGCCTCCTCGACCGCCTCGGCGGCGAGGTCGGCCGCCTCGGAGGCGAGCTGGGCGGCGCGCTCGTCGCCGACCTCCTCGCTCTCCAGTTCGGCCGTGATCTGGCGCAGGCGCTCGCTGATCTCCCGCAGGCGCACGTTCATGCCGCCGCCCCCCGCTCGCGCAAGATTGCGCCGAGGATGCCGTTGACGAAGCCCGGCGCCTCGACTCCGCAGTACTCCTTCGCCAGCTCGACCGCCTCGTTGATCGCGACCTCGGCCGGCGTATCCGTGAATTCGATCTCGTAGAGGGCCGCACGCATCACGTTCATGTCCAGCGGCGCAATTCGGTCGACGGTCCAGCCCTTCGCATGGGCGGCGATGATGTCATCGAGCTCTTCGCGATGCTCGTCGACCCCCTCGGCCAGCTCCCGCGTCAACGGCCGCGCCTCCCCCAATAGCTCGGCCAACGGCCGCCCGGTGACGTCCCGCTGGTAGTTGGCAAAGACGGCGTCGCGCCGCTGGTCGGACCTACGCATACGGGCATTCTGTCAGCGCCGGGCCGCGTGACCGATTTCTGACACAGCGGGGTGTGTCAAATCTCCGATGCGCTTGCTCAGGCGCGTGAGATGTACTCGCCGCTGCGGGTATCGACCCGGATCGCGTCGCCCTCCTCGACGAAGAGCGGCACCTGGACGACCACGCCGGACTCCAACGTCGCCGGCTTGTTGCCGCCGCCGGAGGCGGTGTCGCCTTTGAGGCCGGGGTCGGTTTGGGTGACCTTCATCTCGATCGCGCTCGGCACCTGCACGTCGCTCGGCCGCTCGTCGACGAAGAGCACGTCGACCTCGTCGTTCGGTAGCACCCACCTCATCGAGTCCCCCAGCGACTCCATCGGGATTTCGATCTGTTCGTAGCTCTGCGAGTCCATGAAGACCGCCGCCTCGCCCGAGTCGTAGAGGTATTGCATCTTTTTCGATTCGGTCCGCACCGGGCGGAACTTCTCCCCCGCCCTGAAGGTTTTGTCGATCACCGAGCCGTCCTCGATCCGGCGCAGTTTCGTCCGGACAAACGCCCCGCCCTTGCCCGGCTTGACGTGCTGGAACTCGATGATCTTCCAGATCTTCCCGTCGATCTCGATGTGGGTGCCGTTCTTGAATTGGTTGGTGGTGATCGTCATCGGCGGCGAATCCTAGACAGTGCCTTCAGGCGGCGGCGTCGAGGCGCTGGATGGCTTCCTCGGGGTCGGGGAAGACTTCGCCGCGGTGGAAGGCGCCGTCGTGGAGGTCCCAGATCCAGGCGACGGGGACGTCGCGGATGCCGAGGGCGCGACTGCGGGCGTAGACCCTTCCCCGCACCAGAAGGGAGCCGGCGCGGCGCTCGGCGACCTTCGGGGTGATCAGCAGCTCGTCCCAGACGCGCTCGACGTCGCTTAGGTACTCCTGCAGGCCGGCGGGGCCCACGTAGGGAGCGCTGCGGCCGGTCTGTTCCGCGGTCCCAGCTGGAAAGAACCCCATTCCTTCGTCGCAAAGCTCGGTGATCTCCTCCAGGTTGCGCCGATTGAAGGCCGCGTAGAGGCGCTCGACCAGTTCCCACTCCCCCTCCGGGGCGGGCTCCGCGTCGGCGGAAGCGGGGGCGATGACGACGATTGCGGCGTCGTCATCGAGGATGCCGCCGGTGAACTCGTGCAGCGCTGCCTCGATCCGCTGCGCCGCCCGCGCTGGACTGGTGATCGGGGTTGTCAGCTCGTCCCGCAGGCGCTCCTCGCCGAAGCGGCCCTCCTCGCCGAGCGCCTCAGTGACACCGTCGGTGACGAGGACCAGTTGCTGCCCCGGTTCAACGGTGATCATGTCGACCTTCCAGGTGTCCTCGGCGAAGGCACCGAGGACCGGCGCCGGCTCGCTGACCTCGACGACCGAGCTGTCGTCAACCAGCAGCGGCGGCAGGTGTCCGGCCAGCGCCAGTTGCACGGGCTTGCGCGGATCGTCGGAAACGGCCATCGCGGCGACGCTGCAGAGGGCGGTCCCGCTGCGAGCCAGCAGCTCCCGGTTCAAGGTCCTCAGGGCAACAATTGGATCGCCGGTCAGGGCCGCCGCGGTCCGCAGCGTGTAGCGGGCGTGGGCGGTGACCGCCGCCGCGTGGGCACCGCGGCCGGTGACGTCGCCAATCACCACCATCCAACCGGCGGCGATGCGGAAGGCGTCGTAGAAGTCACCACCGATCTCGTTCTCGGCCCCGGCGGGCCGATAGGTCGCCGCCACCGACCAGCCCGGGATGTGCGGCAGCGGCGGCGGCAGCAGGCCCCGCTGCAGGGTCTCGGCGATCTCCGCCCGTTCTCGCTCGCTGCGGGCCAGGTCGGAGAAGAGACCGGCGTTATCGAGGTTGAGGGCAATGCGGCCGGCGACGATGTTGATGAAGTCGACGTCGGAATCGCGGAAGCGGCGTCCGGACGGCCCGACGCTGATAGTCAGCATCCCGGTCGGGCGCCCCCGAGCCCGCAGCTCGACGGCGACGGTGTAGCGGACGCCGAGGGACCGCAGGAACTCGAAGTCCTCCTCGTCGGTCGCGAAGACGCGCAGATCCTCGTCGCGGGCAAGCTCGAACAAGCGCGGCTCCTGGCGCTCGCGACTGGCGGCGTCGACGATCGCCTCCTGCATCCGCGGACCACGGGCCTGCAGGCCCGATTCCGCCACGGCGGCCTGGGGCCCGTCGGCCCGCACCACGACGCGCCGCACCCCGTCCCCTTCGATCACATCGATCGCGCAGAGGTCGCCGAGCCCGGGAATGAGGATCTCGGCGATTGCTTCCAGGGTCTCGTCGAGCGTGGCACCCTCGTCGGCCGCGCGCGAGATCGCGTCGAGCATCCGAAAGCGCCGGTTGACCTGCCGCACCTTCGCCGTCGAGATGGCCGCCACCACCGCAACCGCCACCAGGGCGCAGGCGACGATGACATCGGAATAAAGCGGCATCAGCTCGGGGTGGGGTCGCGGTCCCCGTCGCCGCCGGTGCTGGTGGTCAGGTTCGAGGCGGCGCCACCGCTGAGGACGCGCCGGGTCAGCGACGGGAAGAGGATGCGGGTGATCGCCGCGAGGGCGTAGGGACGCGGGACGTAGCGCTCGGGCTTGCCGCCGGGTCCACACTCGTAGATCGCCTCGGCGACCGTCGCGGGCTCGGAGACGATCCAGCGGGTGAGGGCTTTTTCGCGCAGCTCGGTGGCCGGGAAGCCCTCGGTGCGGACGAAGCCGGGCATGACCAGGCCGACGTGGACGCCCCCCGCCTTTTCCTCCGCGTAGAGCGAATCGGACCAGCCGATCAGGGCGAACTTGCTGGCGCTGTAGGCGCCGGTCCGGGCGCGGGAGACGCGGCCAGCGGTGCTAGCCAGGTTGACGATCGCGCTCGGCGCCGAGGCTCGCAGCAGCGGCAGCAGCGCCTCAGTCAGGCGCACGACCGCGTCGAAGTTGAGCTCCATGTGGCGCTGGACGTTGGCGTGGCCGCCTTCGGCGAAGCTCCCGCGCCAGGCTGCTCCGGCGTTGTTGATGAGCAGGTGCAGCTCGCCGCCGTGCTCGGCCTCGAGGTGCTGGCGGACGCGCTGCGGTGCCTCATCCGCAGTGAGGTCGACCGCGACGTAGGTGGCGCGGCAGGGCAGCGACTCGGCCAGCTCGCGCAGCAACTCCTCGCGCCGGGCGACCAGCACCAGCTCGGCGCCGGGCTCGCGCGCGAGCCGGACCGCGGTCGCCTCGCCGATCCCGGTCGAGGCACCGGTAACCACCGCCACTCTGCCCTCTCCCGACATTGCGCCCACGCTAACCGATCCACCGAGGTTGCAAGGATTTCTCTCGTGCAAACCTCGTCCGAACCGCATCATCCACGGCTCAGCGGCATCCGCCGCGAAGGCGAGCGGGTGACGCCGCTGGAGCTCTTCTTCGACCTCGTCTTCGTGCTGGCGATCACCCAGTGCACGGCGCTGATGTCGCACGACCAGACCTGGTCTGGCCTGGCGCAGGGGCTGCTGGTCCTCGGCGTGCTCTGGTGGGCCTGGGTCGGCTACTCCTGGCTGACCAGCGTCATCGACCCCGAGGCGCTAGCGATCCGCGGCGTCATCTTTGTCGCGATGGCGGCGCTGCTGATCGTCGGGATCTGCGTGCAGGAGGCCTTCGGCAACCTCGGCCTCACCTTTGCCGTCGCGATCGGCGTCTTCCGTACCGCCCACATCGCCCTCTTCATGCTCGCCGGCGCCGACGACGAGGACCTGCGGCGCTCGGTGATCGGCCTCGCGGTCAGCACCGCGATCGCCGTCGGCATCCTCGCGATCGCCTCCTTCTTCGACGGCCTCGCCCAGGGCGCGCTCTGGGCGCTGGCGATCTTCCTCGACATGGCCGGCCCCTACTTCTTCGGCTCGGAGGGCTGGAAGCTCGTCCCCGGCCACTTCGCCGAGCGCCACGGGCTGATCATCATCATCGCCCTCGGCGAGAGCATCGTCGCGATCGGCGTCGGTGCCTCCGGCGAGCTCGATCTCGGGATCGGTACCGCCGCCGTGCTCGGGGTCTTCCTCGCCGCCGCCCTCTGGTGGACCTACTTCGACGTCGTCGCCCTGGTCTCGGCGCGACGGCTGGGCGAAGCCGAACCGGGACGGGTCCAGAACGAGCTGGCCCGCGACTCCTACTCCTACATCCACCTGCTGATGGTCGCCGGCATCGTCCTCGTCGCCTACGGAATGAAGGTGACGATCGGCCACCACTCCGAGCACCTGCCCGACGTCCCCGCCTTCGCCCTCCTCGGCGGCCTCTCGCTCTACCTCCTGGGGCTGGTCAGCTTCCGCTACCGCCACGTCCAAACGATCAACCGCCGCCGGCTCGGGCTGGCGATCGTCCTCCTCTTCCTCGTCCCGGTGGCTACCGCAGTGCCCGCATTAGTCACCCTGGCGCTGGCCGTATTGCTGATCTGGGCGATGATTGCCTACGAGCACCGCGGGTACGGACCAGGGCGGCAGGAGCTTCGACGGGAAGCAAATACCGCCTGAATCGGCCCAATTTGCGAACCGCCGCGTGCCTGCCGACGAACATCCGTCCATATAGGCATACTGCGCCAACCTTTTGACTACTCCGCCCCTTCTAGACAAGCTTCTGCGCACCGGTGCGCCCTCCGGTTATGAGGCCCCGGCGGCCGAGGTGTGGCGCGATGCCGCCTCGTTCGCGGAGATCAGTGTCGACGGAATCGGCTCGACGATTGCCCGCGTCGGTGAGGCCTCGCCGCTCGTGGCAGTGGTTGGCCACATCGACGAGATCGGCCTTCTTGTCACCCACATCGACGAGAAGGGATTCCTCTGGTTCGCGCCGATCGGCGGCTGGGATCCGCAGATCCTTGTCGGCCAGCGGGTCGAGATCCGCAGCAAGGATGGCCTCGTCCCCGGCGTCGTCGGCCGCAAGCCGATCCACCTGCTCGAGCCCGACCAACGCAAAAAGGTCGTCGAGCTGAAGGGCATGCACATCGACATTGGCGCTGCCGACCGCGAGGAGGCCGAGGGACTGGTCCGGGTCGGCGACCCGGTCGTGATCGCCGCCGAGCCGATGCCGGTCGCCGGCGAGCGGCTCGTCTCCCGCTCGATGGACAACCGCCTCGGCGCCTACGTAGCGCTGGAGAGCCTGCGCCGCTGCGCCGAGGGCGACGGACCGGGCGGATCGATGGCCGCCGTCGCCGCCGTGCAGGAGGAGATCGGCCTCTTCGGCGCCCGCACCGCTTCCTTCCAGCTCCGGCCCGACATCGCGATCGCCGTCGACGTCACCCACGCCACCGACGCGCCGGGGGTCGACGAAAAGGAGATCGGCAGCCACCCGTTCGGCTCCGGCCCGGCGATCGGCCGCGGCTCCACCCTCTCGCCCAAGGTCTTCGAGCTGCTGGTGGAGACTGCCGAGACCGAGGGCATCGAGTACTCGGTCAGCGCCAGCGGCCGCGGCACCAGCACCGACGCCGACGTCCTGCAGATCTCCCGCGCCGGGATCCCGACCGGCGTCGTCTCGATCCCGCTTCGCTACATGCACTCGCCGGTCGAGATGGTGGATTTGCGTGACGTCGAGGCGACGGTGCAGCTGCTGGCTGCCTTCGGGGCTCGGCTCAGCGGCGACGTCGACCTCAGCCGCTAGCTGAAAACCGGTTCCCAGTCGTCGACGAAGATGCGGTCGCGGCCGCCCGCCTTCGCCGCATACAGCGAGGCGTCCGCACGCGACAGCATGTCCTCGGTATCGACCGGCCCGGCCTCGGCGACGGCCACTCCGATGCTGAGCGACACCGAGACCCCGACTGGTCGCCGCTCGCGGACGGCAACCCGCAGGCGCTCGGCAATTTCGACAGCGTCCTCGTGCCCCGCCCCCGGCAGCATCACCAGGATCTCCTCGCCGCCGACCCGGTAGATCGAATCGCCGGCGCGCAGCGCCGCCCGCATCGTGTAGGCAACGTCCTGCAGGACCGCGTCGCCGGCGGCGTGGCCGAACTGGTCATTGACCCGCTTGAAGTGGTCGAGGTCGCAGAGCAAGAAGGCGTGTGAGAGGCCCTCGGCGGGATTGCACGGCTGGCCGTCGAGCTCGGAGAGGCGCTGCTCGAGCGCGTTGCGATTGAAGAGGCCGGTGAGTGGGTCGAGCGTCGAGCGTCGGCGGTGGGCGCGGTCGGACTCGACCAGGGCGCCGGAGAGGATCACCGTGCTGACGATCAGCGCGGCGATCGCAATCAGCTCCTGGCGCTGCTCCCAGGCCGCGTGCGGGTCGGGCAGGACCGCCGCCCCGAGGAACATCGCCAAGACGTAGGCCGTGCCGAGGATCATCCCCCGCGGCTCGAAGCGGAAGCCGAGCGTCACCGCCGGCAAACCGAACCAGACCAGGACCGGGCTGGTGACACCGCCGGTGACCAAGACCGAAGCCGCGATCAATGCCGGCAGCGCTGCCCAGGCCCCGGCGACCCAGAGAGCCGGGCGCGAGCTGCTGCGCATGAACCGATCGGCGACCCAGAAGCCGGCGAGGCCGGCGACGAGCAGCGGCGCCCACCAGTAGCCGACGGAATCGCCACCGCCCACGGCCAGCGCCACGGCGAGGATCGCGAAGCAGGCAAGGCGGTAGCGACGCACCCGATCCTCCATGTCGAGCAGGCGCTCGCGCCGCGCTTCCTCATGGATCGATACGAGGGTCTCGCCCTTTGCTGCCATGCCCCGGCATCGGCCGGGGAAATGCTCAACTTAAATTTGAGCGGACTTGGCCCGCGCTACTCGATGATTTGCAGCTCTTTTGGGAGAGAGCTGAGATTGCGGAGGCCGTCCTCGGTGACGACGACCAGATCCTCGATCCGCACTCCAAGCTTGCCGGGGAGGTAGATCCCCGGCTCGACCGTGACGACTTCGCCGGGGGCGAGGACGTCGTCGGAGCGCAGCGAGAGGCGCGGCGCCTCGTGCACCTCGAGCCCGACGCCGTGGCCGAGCCCATGGCCGAAGCGATCGCCGTGGCCGGCGGCATCGATCACCTCGCGCGCGACCTTGTCCACGTCTTCGCCTTTGACGCCGGCTTCGATCGCATCGAGCGAAGCCTGTTGCGCCTCGCGCACGACTTCGTAGACGGCGATCGCCTCCTCCCCCGGATCGCCGGTGGCGAAGGTGCGGGTCCCGTCGGAGCAGTAGCCGTCGAGCTGGGCACCCATGTCGAAGACGACCAGCTCGCCGCGCCCGATCTCGCGCTCGCCGGGCTCCGCGTGGGGCAGCGCCCCGTTCGGCCCGGCGGCGACGATCGCCGGGAACGAAGGGTCACCGCCGTGCTCGCGGATCCGCGCTTCGGCGGCGCGGGCGACCTCGCGCTCGGTCCGCCCGGACAGTCCCCGCTCGACGCTCCAGCGCCAGACCTCGTCGGCCAGCTTCGAGGCCTCCTCGATCGCCGCCAGCTCGCCCTCGTCCTTGACCCGGCGCAGCTCCTCGACCCGGCCGCCGGCGGCGACCATCTCGGCCCCCTCGGGCAGTTTGCCGGTCAGTTTCTCCAGTAGCCGCACCGACATGTGGTCGTCCTCGAAGCCGACCCGGCCCTGCAGGTGCTCGGCGATCCCACCCAGCCAGTCATTGGTGACCGTGACGGTCTCCCAGCCCTCGACCTCGTCTTCGGCCCGCTCGGTATAGCGGAAGTCGGTGAGGAAGAGGCGGACCCCGGGCCCGCAGACGCAGGCGCCGTTAGTGCCGGTGAAGCCGGTCAGGTAGCGAACGTTCGTGAGCTCGGTGACCAGCATCCGGTCGAGCTCGCGCTCGGCCAGCTGCCGCTCGAGCCGGTCGCCGCGCCCGCGCATCAGGAACCGGCCCCGAGCTCGCGGGCAAGCAGCTCCAGCGCCTCGCGGTAGCCATCGGGGCCCTTGCCATAGACCTTGGCGAGGACGAGGCCGTCGAAGACCGAGAGCCGGCGCCAGTCGTCCCGCACCTCGACGTCGGAGAGGTGCACCTCGACCGCCGGCAGGCCGGTCAGCTCCAGCGCGTCGGCGATTGCGCGGCTGTAGTGGGTCCAAGCGCCGGCGTTGACGATCGCCGCGTCGGCAAGGTCGGCCGAGCGGTGCAGGTATTCGCAGAACTCGCCCTCGGCGTTGGTCTGGAAGAAGATCGGTTCCAGCTGCAGCTCGTGCGCCCAGTCGGAGATCCGCTGCTCCAACTGACTCAGTGAGAGGCCGCCGTAGATCTCCGGGTTGCGGCGCTCGAGCACGTCGAAGTTGACCCCGTGCAGGACGGCGACGCGGTTGCTGACAGTCGGCATCAGTAGAGCTCCTCCACGGCTGCACGGACCTTAGCCGGGTCGACCAGCTGCCCGGTCCGGGGCTGGCCCGGCTCGGAGAGGAGGACGAAGCCGACACCGGCCGAGGTGCGCTTCTTGTCGCGCTGCAGAGCGGCGAGGATGTCCTCGATCGCGATTTCGGGATCGAGCCGGACCGGCAGGCCGAAGCGATTGAGGATCTGTTCGCACTCGTCGCGCAGCTGCGGCACCTCGGATAGGCGCAGCGCGGCGAGAAGGCCGATCGAGATCGCCTCGCCGTGGCGGTAGCGGCTGTAGTTGCTCGCCGCCTCGATCGCGTGGCCGACCGTGTGGCCAAGGTTGAGCACGTTGCGGAGGCCACCGTCGCGCTCGTCGGCGGCGACGATCGCGCACTTGTAGCGGGCACAGGCGAAGACGACGTCGGCGAGGTCGTCGGGGTCGAGCTGCTCGATCGAGCGCACCCGCTCCCAGAGCGGGCCGCCGGCGAGCAGCCCCGTCTTCAGCGCCTCGACGAAGCCGGCCGCCAGCTCCTGCGGCGGCAGCGTCCCCAGCGTCGCGGTGTCGGCGAGCACCCCGGCCGGCAGCTGGTAGGCGCCGGCGTAGTTCTTTCCCTCGGGCAGGTCGACGCCGGTCTTGCCGCCGTAGGCCGAGTCGACCTGGGCGACTAGGGTCGTCGGCACATGGACGACCGGCACCCCGCGCTGGTAGAGATGGGCGCAGAAGCCGGCGAGGTCGCCGACGACGCCGCCGCCGAGGGCGACGACGTGGTCTTCGCGGCTCATCCCCTGCTGGGCCAGCGCGCGCAGGACCTCCTCGACCCAGCCCATCGTCTTCGCCCCCTCCCCCGGTTCGACCTCGACCGCCCCCGTCACGGGGCCGATGCGCTCGGCGAAGAGCGGCGCGACGTCGCGGTCGGTGACGCAAAAGCGGCGACCCTGCAGCGGCCACCAGCCGGCGTCGAGGATCTCAGGCCCGACCAGGATCGGATAATCCCCCGACTGGCTCGACGCCCAGAGCAGCTTCGTCCCCCCCGGCATCCCCGCCAGCGCCTCGATCGCCGGCAGCGACCGGGCGACGACACCTTCGTCAACCGTCGGCACCACCGCGTCGGCCAGCTCTTCGTAGAGCGGCTGGCGCTCGGCCAGCAGGCGGGCGACGTCCGCTTCGCTCGTCGCCAGTGGGCGCTCGGTCCCCTCGATCCGCCGCCACGCCTCCGCTGCGTCGATCTCCAGCAGCACGACGACGTGGCGGTCGAGGGCCTTGCGTACGCGCTCGGAGAGGACACTGCCGCCGCCGAGGGCGATTGCGCCGCCGTCGGCCCCCTCCAGCAGCGCTCCGACGATCTCCGCCTCGCGGGCGCGGAACGCCTCCTCGCCGTCCTCTTCGAACGCCTGGCGGATCGGCTTGCCGAGCTCGCCTTCCATCAGCTCGTCAATCTCGACCGTCTCCAGCTCCGCCTCACGCGCGGCAGCGAGAGCGGTCGACTTCCCCGCCCCCATGAAGCCGATGAAGACGATCGCCGGCTTCACCGGCTCAGCCCTTGAAGTCGATGCGGCGCTTGTAGGCGTCGAGCGCGGCGAGCACGTCGTCGATGTGGTCGCCGCCGAACTTCTCGCGGTAAGCGCGGGCGAGGGTCAGCGCCACCATTGCCTCGGCGACGACGGCGCCGGCCGGGACCACGGTCGAGTCGGTGCGCTCGCGCAGCGCCTGCGCCGGCTGCTTGGTCTCGGTGTCGACCGAGCGCAGCGGCTTGGTCAGGGTCGAGATCGGCTTGATCGCCGCCCGCACCGAGAGTGGCATGCCGTTGGTCATCCCGCCCTCGAGGCCGCCGGCGTGGTTGGTTTCGCGGTAGTAGCCGCGGGCCTCGGACCAGTAGATCTCGTCATGGGCCTCCGAGCCGGGGCGGCCGGCGACGTCCCAGGCTTCGCCGATCGCCACACCCTTGATCGACTGGATCGAAGCGACGGCGCCCGCCAGCCGGCCGTCCAATCGGTCTTCCCAGGAGATGTGCGAGCCGATCCCGGGGACGAGGCCGAAGACGAGCACCTCGAAGCTGCCGCCGAGGCTCTCGTTGGCCTTGCGCAGGCGGTTGATCTCCTCGACCATCGCCTTGCTCGCCTCCGGGTCGAGACAACGGACCGGGTCCTCGTCGACGTTGGCGAAGTCCTCCGGCTTCAGGTCCGCTCGCTCGGCGGCTTTGACCGAGGCGATCTGCAGCACGTGGCTGTGGATTTCGACCCCGAGCTTGGCGAGGAAGGAGCGGGCGATCGTGCCGGCGGCGACGCGGGCGGCGGTCTCGCGGGCGCTGGCGCGCTCCAAGATGTTGCGGATGTCGCTGTGGCCGTATTTCTGGGCCCCGACAAGGTCGGCGTGGCCGGGGCGCGGCAGGTGCACCTCGTCGGGCTCGAAGTCCTCGACCGGCCACGGGTTCATCCGCTCTTCCCAGTTCTTGTAGTCGCGATTGGCGACCAGGAGCGCGATCGGGCCGCCGAGCGTGCGGCCGTGGCGGACGCCGGAGCGGACCTCGACGGTGTCGGTCTCGATCTTCATCCGCCCGCCGCGACCGTGGCCGAGCTGGCGCCGCGCCATGTCGCGGTCGAGCGCCTCGCGGTCGAGCTCGAGGCCCGCCGGCATGCCCTCGACGATCGCCACGAGCCCCGGCCCGTGCGACTCCCCGGCAGTGGTGAAACGGAACGTCGTCATCCCGGCAAGGCTATCGGCGCGCTGCGGCGCGGCGCATCACGTTGAGGTCCGGTTCGCAGCCCGTCCAGATTTCAAGCGAGCGGGCACCCTGCTGGACGAGGATCTCGAGGCCGTCGACGGTTTCCGCGTGGGCCCTCTCGGCCGCCTCCAGCAATGGGCTGCGGCGCTCGCCGTAGACCATGTCGACGACCGTCTGCCCCGCCGCGAACAGGTCCGGCTCCAGCGGCAAGTGATCGAAGGGGTCCTCCCCCCTCAGCCCGGCGGCACTGGTGTTGACGACGATCTCGTAGTGGTCCTGCCGGGGATCGGTCACCGCCGCCCCGCCCAGCTCGGAACATAGCGCCGCGGCTTTCTCGGGAGTGCGGTTCCAGACCTCGACCTCGGCGCCTTCCCAGCGCAGAGCCCAGATCGCCGCCCGCGCCGCCCCACCCGCGCCGAGGATCAGCACTCGCTTTCCCCGTGGCGTCACCGGCAGCGCCGCCAAGAGCCCGTCGGCGTCGGTGTTGTGGGCCTCGATCCCCGCCTCGGTGAAGGCGAGCGTGTTGGCGGCGCCGATCTGCTGCGAGGCTTCGCTCGCCTCGTCGGCGAGGTCCAGCGCCACCTCCTTGTGGGGGACGGTGACGTTGGCACCGGCGAAGTCGCCCGCCGCCATCTCCCGCACCTTCGCCTCGAACTCCGCCGGCGCGGCGTCGATCGCCTCGTAGCTCCAGTCCCACAGCTCCAGCGCCCCCAGCGCCGCGTTCTGCATCGCCGGTGAGCGCGAGTGGGAGACCGGATGGCCAAGCACCGCCAGCTTCGGCATCGTCGCTATTCCCCGCAGGTGTCCGGCGAGTTGCCGCCGGCCGCTTCGCGAGCCGAGTTGTACTTGTTGACCGCGGCTTCGAATTCGGCTTCGGTCTTGGCAAAGGTGAGCTTCCCGCAGGCGCCGGGCGTGGTTACGTAAAAGAGGTAGTCGGTCTTCGCCGGGTGTGCAGCTGCCTCGATCGCTTCCAGGCCGGGGCTGTCGATCGGCCCCGGCGGCAGGCCGGCGTTGGTGCGGCTGTTGTAGGGCGAGTCGATCGCCAGTTCCGATTCGGTCAGCGGCTTCGTGTAGTTACCGGTGGCGAAACGGATCGTCGCGTCGATCCCCAGCGGCATCCCTTCGTGCAGGCGGTTGTAGATGACCGAAGCGACATCTTTGTACTGGCTCGACACCCCGGCCTCGCGCTCGACCATCGAGGCGATGATCAGCACGTCGTAGGTGGTGAGGTTTTTCGAACGCGCGTACTTCATGTTCACGCCCTTGATCCGGCGCTTGAAGTCCTGCAGCTGCAGCTGGACGAGGTCGGCAACCGGCGCGCTCGGCTTCAGTTCGAAGGTGTCGGGGAAGAGAAAGCCCTCGAGGTCCTTGGCGCCCTTGCCGCCGTACTGGGCCGGCTTCAGGTACTTCGACTTGACCGTCGCCTTCGTGTAGCTGCCGGGGACTCCGTCTTCTTCGACCAGCTGCGCTGCCTGCGAGCGGCTGTAGCCCTCGGGGATCGTGACGGTGACCGTGCGCTTGACCGGCGGCTGGGAGAGGGCGTCGATCGCGGCGCCGTAGCTCATGCCGTGGGCGAGGGTGAAATGGCCGGAATAGATTTCCGATCGCTTGCCAGCCAGGGTCACCCGAACCTGGAACAGGGTCGAGTTGTCGATCACGCCCTTGTCGCTGAGCAGGTTGCCGACTTCGCTGACGCTGGAGCCCTTCGGGATCGTCACCTGGACATGGCCGCTGCCATCGCCATGGAACGGCTGGAAGAGCGCGAAGAGGAACCAGAGGACGAAGGCGGCGGCAATCGCCGCGAAGAGGCGGAACGGGTGGCGGGCGATCGCACCGAGGAAGCCGGTGCGGCGGCTGCCACCACCGTCGCCGGCGCGGCGTCCGTTGCGGGCGGCGGCGGCCATCTCCGGGTCGCCCTCGTCGTGGAAGTCGGGCTCGGTGATTACCGGGGGTACGGCGGCGGGCTCGGGCGCAGGCTCCGGCTCCTCGTCCCAGAACTCATCTTCAGGAGTGCGCTTGGGAGGCTCCGGTTGCGGCGGAGGCGGCGGTACTGGCGGCTCAGGCTTGGCGTGCTTCTCTGCCTTCTGCCGCCGCTTCTCCTCCCGTTCGAGCCGCCGCTGCTCGCGCTCGCGGGCGGCGGGGTCGTCGGGATTGGCGAAAGGATCGTCTTTGAGCCAGTCGTCGCTCATGACCTGCTCTCCAGGTAGGACTCGAGCAGGTGCGCGGCGGCGAGCGAGTCGCGGGCCGCGCCGGCGCCGGCGCGGCGGCTGGCGTCGGCCATCCGGCTGGTCAGGCGCTCGTCGTAGGTCTCGACCGGAACCGAGAGCATCGCTTCCAGTTCGTGGCAGAAGCTGCGGGCGAGACCGGCCTGGCTGCCCTCCTCGCCGCTCAGGTGCAGCGGCAGCCCGACGACGACCCGCTCGACCCCGTGCTCGTCGACCAGCTCGACGACGGCACGCGCCTCCGGCGGTTCGATCACCGGCAACGGCGTCGCCAGCGTCCCGCTCGGGTCCGAGAGAGCGCAGCCGATGCGAACGGTGCCATGGTCGAGAGCAAGCACCCGCATGTGCCTCTAGCCGAGCTCCCGCTCGATGACGCTCCGCGCCGCGGTCAGCGCCTCGTCGAGCTTCGCGGGGTCCTTCCCCCCGGCCTGGGCCATGTCGTCGCGGCCGCCGCCCCCACCGCCGACGATCGGCGCGATCTCGCGGATGATCGAGCCGGCCGAGAGCCCACGCTCGACGGCGTCCTTTGACACCAGCGCCACCAGGCCCGCCTTACCGCCAAAGGCACTGCCGAGGACCACGGCCGACGGTTGGCCGACCTTCGACTGCACGCGGTTGGCGAGATCGAGTAGCTGCTTCGGGTTCGCCTGCAGGCTCTCCTCGACCACCGCCAGCGCCAGCCGGCCGCCGCCCGGAAGGTCCTCGGCCCTCGCCGCCAGCTCGTCGGCTTCAACCCCGAAATGCTCGCGCTGGGCCTTCTCGGCGCCGGCACTGGCCTGCTTCAACTGCTCCGCCGCCCGGCGCGCCGCCGCCAGCGGGTCCTGGGGGTTGCCGAGCGCCTCGCCGGCCTCGCGCAGCTGCGCCTCGCGCTCGCGGAAGAAATCAATCGCGGCGGGGCCGGTGATCGCCTCGACCCGGCGCACGTTGGCGGCGCTCGAGCCCTCGGAGGCGATCTTGAAGATGCCGACCTCGGCGGTGTTGGCGACATGGGTGCCGCCGCAGAGCTCACGGGATACGGAGTCCACTTCGACCACCCGTACCCACTCGCCGTATTTCTCGCCGAACAGCGCCATCGCGCCGAGCTTTTCGGCCTCGTCGCGGTTCATGTTCATCCAGCGCACAGGCCGGCTCGCCTTGATCCACTCGTTGACGCGGTCCTCGACGTCGCGCAGCTCCTCCGGCGAGAGCGCCTGGCCGTGGGTGAAGTCGAAGCGGAGCTTGTCCGGGCGGACGGCGGAGCCGGCCTGGCGGACGTGGGTACCGAGCCGCTCGCGCAGCGCCGCGTGCAGGAGGTGCGTCGCGGTGTGGTTGCGCATGGTCGCGTGGCGCTTCTCGTGATCGACTTCGGCTTCGACCGCGACTCCGGGCTCGATCGCCGCCCCGCTCGGTTCGACCTCGAGCGCCTGGTCCTCGCCGACGCGGTAGACGTCGACCACCCGCGCCTCGTCCTCGCCCCAGCGCAGGACGCCGGAGTCGGCCACCTGCCCCCCGCCCTCGGCGTAGAACGGGCTCTCCTCCAGCTTCACCAGCGCCTTGCCGTCGACCGGCTCGACCGCGGCGAGGCCGGTGGTCGCGCGCAGCGTTTCGTAGCCGACGAAGCGGGTCGGCGGTGCCGCTTCGGCGAAAGCCATGACCCGCTCATGCGTGTCCTCGGAGCCGTGGGCGGTGGCGCTCGCCATCCGCGCCCGCGTCCGCTGTTCCTCCATCAGCTCCTCGAAGCCCTGGTCGTCGACCGAGAGGCCCTCCTCCGCCAGCAACTCCTTGGTCAGGTCGTAGGGGAAGCCGTAGGTGTCGTGCAATTTGAAGGCAGCGGCGGCCTCGATCCAGGAGGTCTCGGATTCCTTGGCCTCGGCGATCAGCCGCTCCAGCAGCTCGGTGCCGCGCTCCAAGGTGCGGCCGAAGCTCTCCTCCTCGTCGCCAACCCAGCGGCGGATGTTCTCGCTCTCGGTGAGCAGCTCGGGGTAGGCGTCGCCCATCAGCTCGATCGCCCGCTCGGCGAACCGGCCCAGCCATGGCGCCTCCAGGCCCAGGGTGTTGCCCTGCTGGATCGCCCGCCGCATGATCCGGCGCAGGATGTAGCCACGGTCCTCGTTGGAGGGGACGACGCCGTCGGCGATCAGGAAGGCGGCGCCACGGCTGTGGTCGGCGACGATCCGCATCGCCCGGGTTACCGGGCCGCCCTCGTCGTAGCGACGGCCGGAGAGCTCCTCGGCGAGGTCGACCAACGGCCGCACGTGGTCGGTCTCGAAGACCGAGGGGACGTCCTGGAGGACCGCCGCCATCCGGTCGAGGCCCATGCCGGTGTCGATGTTCTTCATCGGCAGCTCGGTCAGGCTGCCGTCCTCGGCGAGGTTGTAGCTCATGAAAACGTGGTTCCAGAACTCGAGGAAACGGTCGGTGTCGTCGCCCGGCCGCTCGCCCTCGGCGCCGAACTCGGGCCCGCGGTCGAGGTAGAGCTCCGAGCAGGGGCCGCAGGGGCCGGTCGGGCCCGCCTGCCAGAAGTTGTCCTCGCGGCCGAGGCGGACGATCCGCTCCTCGGGGACGCCGGTGGCGCGCCAGATCTCGATCGCCTCCTCGTCGGGGCCGAGCCCGAGCTCCTCGTCGCCGCCGAAGACGGTGACCCAGATCCGCTCCGGGTCCATTCCGAAGCCCGCGGTCGAGAGCTCCCAGCCCCAGGGGATCGACTCGGCCTTGAAGTAGTCGCCGAAGCTCCAGTTGCCGAGCATCTCGAAGAAAGTCATGTGGCGGGCGGTGTTGCCGACCTCCTCGATATCGGTGGTGCGGAAGCATTTCTGCACGTCGGTAAGGCGCGACGCCGGTGGGTCTTCGCGGCCGAGGAAGTAGGGCTTGAACGGCTGCATGCCCGCCGTGGTGAGCAAAACCGAGGGGTCGTGGACCGAGGGAACCAGCGAGGCGGAGGGGACGATCTTGTGCCCGCGCTCGGCGAAAAACGACAGGTAGGTGTCCCGGATCTCCTTCGCCCTCATGTTAGGAAGCCTAAATATTCGTCCGGTTCGAGGCGTCGCGCACGAAAGTTCGGGCTTACATGCCGGCGGGGTCCTGCGTTTCAGGAAGGACTTGATCATTCGACTCTGCCTAAAGGAGGCAAAGATGAAGCTGCATCCGAAGCTCGTTTTGGGGGTGGCGGTGCTGGCGATGGGCTTGCTGCCCACGATGGCGGGGGCTGTCTCCTATCAGCCGGAATACCATCCCGAAACGCCGAAAGGCCCGAAGAAGCCGCCCAAGGGCCACGCCTACGGCTACTGGTGCCGGGGCGAAAGCAAGAAACACGTCAAAGGCGAGAAAGGGACGGCCTTTAGCCGCTGCGTACGAGCGCACAAACGGGCGGCCAACCAGCCGAACCTGACCGCCCGCGAAGCGTGCAAAGACCTGAAGGGGCAGAAGCACGTTCCGCACGGCGACAAGGGCACGCCCTTCAGCCGTTGCGTCAAAACCGTCGTGCAGCAGCGCAAGGAAGAAGCGGCAGCGGTGACGGCGAGCGTCACTGCTTGACCCAGTAGTGCCGGAGTTCTAGGCGGCGATGGTGCCGTGGCCGACGATCCGTTCGCCGGCCATGAGCACCGCCGTCTGGCCCGGGGCGACGCCGGCGAAGGCCTCGCCCAGGTCCACTTCCAGGGAGGAGTGCCGTCCTCTCCCCGCTGCCGAGACGGTGGCGGGGAGGGCGCGGGACCGGTAGCGCAGCTTCACCGCGTCGACCTCGCTGCCGTCGCGGTGGAGGACGGCGTCGTGGACGCGGACGCGCCGCTGCTCGAGCTCGGCCCGGGTGCCGACCGTGACCGTGTTGGCGGCGGCGTCGGTGGCTAGGACGTAGAGCGCCTCCGGCGCCGAGACGCCGATGCCGCGGCGCTGGCCGACGGTGAAGTCGTGGTGGCCGCGGTGGCGGCCGAGGGTGCGGCCAGCGGAGTCGAGGATCGCGCCGTCGCGCTCGCGCAGGCCACCGTGGCGGCGCAGGAAGCCGCGCTTGCCCTGGCCGGCGAGGAAGCAGAGGTCCTGGCTCTCGGCCTTGCGGGCAACGGCGAGGCCGTGACGGGCGGCGATCTCGCGGACCTCGGGCTTGGTCAGTTCGGTGAGCGGAAAGCCGAGGCGGCTGAGCAACTCGGTCGGCAGCGCCGCGAGCATGTAGCTCTGGTCCTTGGCCTGGTCGGCGGCGGTCGCGAGCAGCGGGCCGTCGGCGTCCTCGACGATGCGCGCGTAGTGACCGGTGAGGAGGCGCTCGGCCCCCACCCGCTCGGCCAGGTCGATCATCGCCGCGAGGCGAACCTCGCCGTTGCAGAGAATGCAGGGGTTGGGCGTGCTCCCCTCGGCGTAGCCGCCGACGAAGCGATCGACGACGCGGCGGCGGAAGTCCTCCTCGAGGTCGAGCGTGAAGTGCGGGATGCCGAGCTGGTGCGCGAGTGCCCGGGCGCCGAGCACGGCCTCGGGCGAGCAGCAGGCCTTGGTGCCATCGGTCTCCGGATCGGCCCAGAGCTTGACCGTGATGCCGACGACCTCGGCTCCTTCCTCGCGGGCGAGCAGCGCGGCGACGGCGCTGTCGACGCCGCCGGACATGGCGACGGCGACGCGGTTCGAACCGTCGGCCAGGTGGAGGGACGAGGAGGCGACGCCCTGGAGAGCGCGGTGGAGGGCATCGGTGGCCAGCTGAGCCGCGTGCCTCTTCGCAGGCGTGAGACCCCCAATTGCCTCATCGACAGTGTCTATATCGATCAGAGCAGCCTCGAGAACGGGAGAGTCATCGACCATCTCTGCGACGGCCGCGGTCGCTGCGCGGGTGGCCCCGCATCCCTCGGCGTCGAAGCTGACCGAGCCGATGCGGCCGTCCTCGACGAGGAAGGAGATGCGAGAGAGATCCCCGCAAGCAGCCCCGCCCGCGGCGCCGGTGAAAGCGCCCTCAACCGCCGGCCCGAGGCGGCTGTCGTCGCGCATATAGCTCTCGAAAAGCTCCCGCTCCATGAGCTCAAGGGTAAAGCGCCAGCCGCATATCCCCCGCGATCTCCTCCGGTTCCTCCTGCAGCTGCTGCCAGGTGATGCGCATGGTGCGCCAACCTTCGGCAACGAGGATGCGGTCCCGCTGCCGGTCCGACTCGAAGCGCTTCCGCGTCCCATGGACGCCCCTGCTGTCGAGCTCCACAGCAAAGCGCTGCTCCTCCCAAAGCGCGTCGATCTCGAAGAACCGTCCTCGCATCGCAAGGTCCGCGTTCATCCGCGGCCGCGGCAACCCGTAGGCATCGACAAGCGCCAAGAACGCCTCCTCGAAGTCATTGCGAGTGATCCCGACAGGCCGTTCCGACCCCAGTAGCGCCCTCAAGTTCCGTGCCCCTCGCCGCCCCGGATTCCGCTCCAGCAAGAGCGGCAGCGACACGCGATCCGTCACCTCCCTCACTTCCGCCTCGTGAAACGCCCGCTCCAGCTCCCGCATCTCGGCGATAGCGGCCAGGTCAAAGATCGTCCGGAACGGCGACGTCACCGGAATCCCGTCCCTGACCAGCCACTCGTCATCGGCAACGGTCAAGCGGTGGCTGACGATCCCGTCCCGTCTGCTGCGACGAGACCCAGGGCACGCAATTTCAATCCGTTCAGCAGCGGAAGGCAGAAGCTTCCAGAGCCGGGCGGCAGATCGATGGCTGAGCAGTGCTCCTTCGCCACCGGCGAGCACGGCTGCCATCCACTTGCCCTTGCGGCTGATCCGCCTGACACCCACCACGTAGACGCCTCTGTGGATCTCGTGGAGATGACCGTGCTTCAGCCGCTCCACCACCGCCACACGTCCGAGCCCGATCTCGAGCAACTGTCGTCTCGCCACCACGCCATGTTGCCGCCGCGCCAACCGTGCTACCGCCCGGTCCCGCTCACGAGCGGTCGATTCGACATCGATAGTGCGTCGAAATGACCGCTCGCGATCCATGCCGCCGATGCTGAACCGGCATGACGCCCGTGTGGCGCGCAGTTCGTGCCAATTCAGTCGCAGAACCGTGCCGGGTTTGACACGGGCCGCCCGGTGGTAACTTTGGACCAGGCTCGAACCCGTACGAGAGCCGTCTCACCGTTTGACCCAACACAAACGGCACGGGAGCTGGAAAGTCTCTGGGTCTCTTGGGATTCGGAGCAGGCACCCACCTTCATATGAAGGGATCAAAGCTAGAGGCGGCAACGGCGGGTTGGAGCCTTTTTCTTGCCTAGTCGTCCAGGTTGGAGAGGTGCCACTCGGCTTCGCTCCAGCGCTCGGGCGGGACCCGCAGGGAGATGTCGCCGCGGCCGAAGCGGTCGATCGGCCAGTCGGAGGTCAGGGCCGCCTCGAAGCCGGCCTCGATCAGCGACTGGTGCCAGGCGCGGGCCGTGCGCACGTCGCCGAAGTCCCGCACCACCTCCCAGCTGTCGTAGCCGGGGTCATCCACGTGGATAGGCGTCTGCCCGGGCCCGGGACCCGGCCGCCACCTGCGGGGGATCCAGTCCCGCAGGCCCATCAGATGATCGGCCGCCGGTTCGCGTGCGACCGGGGGTGCGCCTGGCCGAGCAGATCAAGGACGCAGGGCGAAGCCTTTGGTGGTGCCAAAGGCGAGCCCGAGGACGCCGAGATGCGAAGTGTCAGATGTGCCATCCGGGCGTGCGGGAACCGGTGGCCGATCATCTAATGGCCAGGCAGTTTGGGTTTGTGGATCGCGACGCCGAGCTCGCGCAGCTGCAGCTGGTCGACCGGGGCCGGCGCGCCGGTCAGCAGGTCGAAGCCCGAGGCGGTCTTGGGGAAGGCGATCACGTCGCGGATCGTCTCCGCCCCGGAGAGGCGCTGGACGATGCGGTCGACGCCGTAGGCGATGCCGCCGTGCGGCGGCGCCCCGTAGCGCAGCGCCTCGAGCAGGAAGCCGAAGCGCGCCTCGGCGGTCTCCTTGTCGATGCCGAGGGCGGCGAAGACCTGCTCCTGCACCTCGGCGCTGTGGATACGGATCGAGCCGCCGCCCAGCTCCTGCCCGTTCCAGACGACGTCGTAGGCCTGCGCCCGCGCCGCACCCGGATTGTCGGGGTCGAACTCGCCCGTGGGCGCGGTGAACGGGTGGTGCATCGCGTCCCAGCGCTTCTCCTCCTCGTTCCAGTCCAGCAACGGCCAGTCGACGATCCAGACGAGGCGGTGCTCGTTCTCGTCGATCAGGCCGAACTTCTCGGCAAGGTCGAGTCGCATCTGCCCCAGCACCGCGTCGGTGACCGGGCGCTTGTCGGCAACCAGCAGCAGCAGGTCGCCCTCCTCGGCGCTGAGGCGCTGATTGAGGTCGGCGAGCTCCGCCTCGCTGAGGAACTTCGCGGTCGGCGAGCGCCAGCCGTCGCCCTCGCGGAAGGCCCAGACCAGACCTTTCGCCCCCAGCTCCTGGGCGCGGGAGATGAGGCCGTCAAGCTCGGAGCGCGGCATCTCGCGACGGCCGGCGTTGATGCCGCGGATCGAGCCGCCGCCCTCGAGCACCGAGCGGAAGACCTTGAACTCGGTCTCGCGCAACGCGTCGCCGAGGTCGACCAGCTCTAGCCCGAAGCGCAGGTCGGGCCGGTCGGTCCCGAACCGCCCCATCGCCTCGTCGTAACACATGCGCTGCATCGGCAGCTCGATCTGCGGGCCGCCGACGCGCTCGAAGACGTGCGCCAGCAGCCGTTCGTTAACCGCGATCACGTCCTCGCCGTCGGCGAAGGACATCTCGACGTCGAGCTGGGTGAACTCGGCCTGGCGGTCGGCCCGCGTCGCCTCGTCGCGGAAGCAGCGCGCCACCTGGTAGTAGCGCTCGAAGCCGGACATCATCAGCAGCTGCTTGAACAGCTGCGGCGACTGCGGCAGCGCGTAGAAGGAGCCCTGCTGCTGGCGGCTGGGGACGAGGAAGTCGCGTGCGCCCTCCGGCGTCGAGCGGGTCAGGACCGGCGTCTCGACGTCGAGGAAGCCCTCGCCGTCGAGGAACTCCCGCATCGCCGCGACGACCCGGTGGCGCAGCTGCAGCGCCTGCTGCATCTGCTCGCGGCGCAGGTCGAGGTAGCGGTAGCGCAGGCGCGTGTCCTCGCCGACCTCGCCGCTGAAGCCCTCCACCTGGAAGGGCGGCGTCTCGGCGTCGGCGAGCCGCTCGGCCTCGGTGACCTTGAGCTCGACCTCGCCGGTGGCGAGTTCGGCGTTGACGGTCTCCTCGGAGCGGCGGACGACAGTGCCGGTCGCGGTCAGCACGTCCTCGGCACGCAGCTGGTGGGCGAGCTCGAAGGAGGCGCCGGAGCTGGCGGGATTGAAGACGAGCTGGACGATGCCGGTGCGGTCGCGCAGGTCGATGAAGATCAACCCGCCGTGGTCGCGGCGGCGGTTGACCCAGCCGGCTACGCGCACCTCGGAGTCGACCCTGTCCGGCAGGACCCGGCCGCACCAGGCGTCGCGGTACCGGTTCGCAGTCAGCGGCGGTGCGTCGGTGTTCACTCTCCCCCTCCCTTCATCTCCTCGACAAGGTTGCCGGGATCGGCAGCGCGCTGCTCGCCGGTCTCCATGTCGCGGACCTGGGCGCTGCCGTCGGCCTCGAGGATGAGGACGCGGCGGGCGCCGATCCGGTTGGCGTGCTTGAGCTGTCCCTTGAGGCCGCGGCCGGCGAGGTCGACCTCGGCCGAGACCCCGGCGTGGCGCAGCTCGGTCGCCAGCGTCATCGCCCGCTGTCGCTGGTCGGGATCGGCGATGGCGACGAAGGCGTCGCGCCCCGCCGCCGGCACCTCCTCGTCCAGCGCCAGCAGGATCCGCTCGATCCCGGCGGCGAAGCCAACCGCCGGCGTCGGCTGCCCGCCGAGCTGCTCGATCAGGCCGTCATATCGGCCGCCGCCGCCGATCTCCGATTGCGCCCCGAGCCGGTCGCAGACGAAGGAGAAGATCGTCCGCGTGTAGTAGTCGAGGCCGCGGACCAGGGTCGGGTCGACGACATAGGAGACGCCGGCGGCGTCGAGCAGCGCCCGCACCTCGGCGAAGTGCTCGGCGTCCTCGCCCTCCAGCTGCTCGACGATCGTCGGCGCGCTCGCCATCACCCCTTGCGTCCCCTCATCGTCGGAGTCGAAGGCGCGCAGCGGGTTGAGGTCGATCCGCTCGCGCACGTCTTTGGAGAGTTCGGCCTCGTGCGCGTGCAGGTGCGCCTTCAGGTCCTCCAGGTAGGCGCGGCGGGCCTCGAAGGACCCGAGGCTGCCGAGCCGCAGCTCCACTCCCGGCACCCCCAGCTGCGCCAGCAGGTCGGAGAGCAGCATGATCACCTCGGCGTCGGCGAGCGGCGAGTCGGTGCCGATGCACTCGGCCCCGAGCTGGTGGAACTGGCGGTAGCGACCGGCCTGCGGGCGCTCATGGCGGAAGAACGGGCCGAGGTAGAAGAGCTTCACCGGCTGCGCCAGTTTCTGCATCCCGTGCTCGAGGTAGGCGCGGCAGATCGAGGCGGTGCCCTCGGGCCGGAGGGTGAGGCTGCGCCCGCCCTTGTCCTCGAAGGTGAACATCTCCTTGCGGACGATGTCGGTCGATTTGCCGACGCCGCGCTCGAAGAGGTCGGTGTCCTCGAAGACCGGGGTCGCGATCGGCTCGTAGCCGGCGCGGCCGAAGACCTCGGCGGCGGCACGTTCGAGCCGGCGCCTGCCGCGCGCCTGCTCGGGCAGGACGTCGAAGGTCCCACGGGGTGCTTGGTACTTGCTCGCCATGTGGGGGCGACCTTAGTGGGAGAGCGAACCGAGGAACGGGTTCGTCGCCCGCTCGGCGCCAAGCGTGGTCAGGCCCATGTGGCCGGGATGGACGACGGTCTCGTCGGGGTAGGCGTCGAGCAGCTTCCCGATCGAGGCCAGCAGCGTCGGCCCGTCGCCGCCGGGCAGGTCGACCCGGCCGACCGAGCCCTGGAAGAGGACATCGCCGGAGAAGATCGCATCCTCACCCCGCACCGCGTAGGTGACGTGGCCGGGGCTGTGGCCCGGGGTGAAGACGACGTCGATCTCCATCCCCGCCAACTCCAGGGTCTCGCCGCCGCGGACGATCTCGTCGGCCTCGTAGCTCTCGTACGGACCGAAGCCCTCCCAGGGCACGAAGGCCATGATGTCGGCGAGCACCGGCACCTCGATCTCCGGGCAGTAGACCGGCGCGCCGGTCGCCTTCGCCACCGGCGCGACGGCGCCGATGTGGTCGAAGTGGCAGTGGGTGACGAGGATCGCCTCGACGCTCGCCCCGGTCTCCTCGATCGCCGCCAGGATCCGCTCCTCCTCCTCGCCCGGGTCAACGACGAGCAGCTTGTCGGAGCCCTCGCACCGGAAGAGGAAGCAGTTCTCGCCGATCGCCCCGACAGTGAGCATCTCGACGTCGAGGGCCATTACTCGCTCCGGGCTCGAATCCGCTGCCGCTCGCGCCGGCGCCAGAGGGTCATGTCGATGTAGTAGCCGGCGGGAACGTAGAAGGCAAGCATGAAGGCGCCGAAGATCAGCGCCGCGCCGACAGGGCGTTTGAAGAGCAGGATTAGGAGGACGACGAAGATGACTGCGGCGAAGAGGCCGCGGATCAGCGAGTTGCGCCAGGTCGGCGGCAGGTCCTCTTTGACGGTGGGTTTGCGGCGGGCCTGGGCTTGGGCTTTCGCCTCAGCGCGGGTGCGGGGTTTGCTGCGGCGGGCCTTGGTGTCGATCCGCCCACCCTGGGTGCCGCGGCGCTTGCGCTGCCGCTTCTTCCTCGTCTGAGCCATCGGAGGAAATCTAGTCGGTTGCCTCCGCCAGCCGCGCCTCGATCGTGTGCTGCTGCGAGTCGAAACGGCGCATCGGCACGTCCGTCGGGTAGCCCACCAGGGCCGCCTGCGGGATCAGGCCGACCAGCTCGGCCTCGATCGGGCGCGCGCGCAGCGGCGCCGCCAGCTCGCGTACCCGCTCGACGACCTCGCCCAGCGGCACCGCCAGCGGGTCGTGGACGTTGGTCGAGACCTGGGCGCGGCCGTTGGAGAGCAGGAGCCCGATCGCGCGCACCCCGGGCGGGCCGCCGCCGGCCTCGCGCAGCCCGGCGGCCACGGCGCGGGCGATCTCGACGTCGGCGGTATCGAGCTCGACGTTGAAGGCGGCGAGCGGCGGGCGCGCGGTCACCAGCGTCGCCCCCGCGGTGCGGTGCGGCAGGTCCGGCCCGAAGTCCGGCCGCAGCTCGCCCGACTCCATCCGCAGCCAGAGCTCGGCGAGGCCGCCGTTGCGGAAGTAGGCGCGCTCGGTCCGGCCCGGGTCTCGCGCCAGCTCGCCGTAGAGGAAGACCGGGACCCCGAGGCCACCGATCTGCTCCGCCGCCGCGACCGCCTCGGTGCGGGCGGCCTCGCGATCGCCCGGCCTGAACCAGACGACCGGGCAGACGTCGAGCGCGCCGATCGCCGGGTGCGCGCCGCTGTAGCCGCGCATGTCGATCGTCTCGACCGCCTCCTCGGTGCCGCCGGCGAGCGCCTCGGTCAGCGGCCCGGGCGACCCCGCGAGCGTAAAGACCGAGCGGCTGTGGTCGGCGTCGGAGTGGCGGTCGAGCAGCGTGGGACCGCGGGTGAAGGCGGCCTCGATGCGATCAAGGCGCTCCCGGTCGCTCCCCTCCGAGACGTTCGGGACCGCTAGGAGGGGCGGCATGTTCCTCAGTCCCCTCAGACGAGCAGGTCGCCGCCGCTGACGATCGTCTCGCCGTCGATCTCCACCGTCGGTTCGAGCACAACGCAGTCGAGGTGGACCGGGACCTGCACGGTGCCGCCGATCGCCGCCGAGGCGCCGAAGGCGACGTGGCAGGTGCCGAAGATCTTCTCGTCCTCGAGGATGTTGCCGGTGAGGATTGCCTCTTCGTTGGTGCCGATCCCGAGCTCAGCGACGTTGGTGCCGTCCTCCCCGTGCGTGGTCAGCAGTTCCAGCAGCTGCGAGCCGTCGGGACCGGTGGCCTCGACCAGGTGGCCCTCGCGGACCGTCAGTGCGGTCGGGGTGTCGAGCAGGCCGATCCCAGCGATCGAGCCGTCGACGACGAGCACGCCCTCCGTCGTCCCCTCAACCGGGGCGATGAAGCCCTCGCCGCAGGGCAGGTTGCCGAAGGCGCCGCGGTTGCCGAGTTCGCCGGCGTCGACGATCCCCATCCGCCCTTCGAGGCCGATCCGCAGGTCGCTGCCGTGCCGGCAGGTGATCCGCACCTCCGAGCCGCGGTTGAGCGCGGTGACAACCGCCCAGCCACGGCGCCGGACCTCCTCCAGGTCGCTGGCCATCAGCCGCCCCAGCATCTCCTCGGTGACGCCGGGCAGACTGCCGACGCGGACGCCGTTTTCGCTGGCGATTTTGCGCGCTTCGGTGTGGGAGATCGACTGGATCGTCGGCGCCAGGACCACGTCCGCGGCGGCCATCGCCGATGCCACGGCGCGCGGCGGCTCGGCGGCGTGCGAATCGCGCTCGGAGATCACGGCGAGGGTGGCGTCGGCGCCCTCTCCCTGCGCCTCGATCCGCATCAGCGCGCCAATCTCTTCGGTGACCGGGTTGCAGACGACCAAGACGTCCTCGCCCGGCTGGATCCCCATGCACTGCCGGACGACCGTCTTCACTGCCCTGTCCAGTTCCGCGGTCACGCGCCCACCCTACCCATGATGCGCATTCATTGCGTTGATTTCTCCTGCAATTGCGCAACAACTCAATCGTCGTCATGACGGTGCCGAATCGCCCAGACCTGGAACCAGATCAGCCCCACCAGCACTGAGCCGAAGGCAATAAATGGCGGCAGCCATCCCTTCGGATGCACGATCGCCAGCGACACCACCGCAAAAGCATCGGCCACAAGGAGGAAGGCGACCAGCACCGGCCGCATCGCCGCCCATCCCGTCTCCGGAGGCCCACCAGAGTCCCGCCCCATCGCTACCATCTCCTCCCCGCCGGAGTAGCTCAGCTGGTTAGAGCAGCGGAATCATAATCCGCGTGTCGGGGGTTCGAGTCCCTCCTCCGGCATTCCGGCAGCAAGCGGAAGGCGCTGCTCCCCCGGCTCCAGAGAGTCCGATTTGGCAGGGGGGGCAAGGGTTGACTGCGAAGCCCGATGGTGAGTCGGTCTGCTCGAATCCTTCCGCACTCTTTCCGAGGCTCGTGAGGCCACGGGCAAACGCAATGCGGGCGAGAACCGGCCAAGTCACGGGTTCGCTTCGGCGACTACTTGGGGCCGGGTTCAAGATCGAGGTAGAGGTCGACGGCAAGAAAAAGACGCGGGCCGCCGTGTCCTTCCACACGTTCCGCCACACCTGCGCAAGCTTGCACTTTGAGGCGGGCCGGAACGTGAAGCAGGTTCAAGCCTGGCTAGGGCACGCTGATCCCGGCTTCAATCCTGCGCGAATCCTGGAGTGTCGATGCCATCGCCATTCCAGTCACCCACTATCCTCACCCACCCGCCTACATTGCCATAGTGAAACACGTGCTCAGCAGCATTATTTTCGTTCTGATCATTAAGGATCCAGAATCCAAAGGCGGGCCTGTACACGCCGATCGTATCTTTGCCGTCGCCATTCCAGTCCCCGACCACGGGCTGATCCCCTGGCAACGCAAAAGAGGGTATGACGATGTCAACGATCCCCGTGGTAGTGCTGTTCGATAGGTAGAAGGTCGAATTACTGCGACGAAATATCCCAACGCCATCTAGCCCATTTCCATCCCAATCTCCTACTACTGGGATATCGCCGTCTTCACCAAAGTCAAGCATGTGGTCCCCGACCACATTACGGAACTCACCGTCCTCGTAATACCATACATCTTGGTAGGTCGATTCTTTTGCACGATCCACTCCCAAGTAATCTCTCGTGTCATCAATTTCCTGATCATCTTCCCGATATTTCACTTCTTCTGGCGTATTAACGCCCGAAGTATGAGGCGCGGAATATAAAAAGAGCCTGTCAGGGCACCAATTAGGACCAAACGGATACACACCACAGAGGCCCGAATGTTGCTCATACCAGCCAACAGTGTCTTTTCCATCTCCATTCCAGTCGCCGGAGAACTCTGAATCGGGGCCATCGGCAGGACTTTGGAACACGATATCTGGAGGCCCCTCCGTGTTACTATTTCTAAGAAAGTAACGCCGCTGAGATGGGTGGTTTCCAAACTTCGCAACTCCACCTTCCCACTGAGCCATCGTAAGTCCGCACTGACGAGTCCTGTCGGTTTCATATCCGGTGCTACCAGAAATGCCCAGGGCATGCTCCACAGCATTCTCGGCTACTGACTGAATATCGATATCTGCGGAACCTGAGGAGCAATTGTCGTTCCAGCTCTCGTTGTCATCGAAATAGACGTCTCCGGCCTGAGACTCAAGTGGGCCAAACGCTTTCACAGCTTTCCCTCCAACCCCATCGAAGGGCTGGAGAGTTTCGTATTCCCACTCCCAAGAAAAGTAGAGATCTGCTTTGTCTGGTTCCAGGATTGGGGTCTGGATCTGCGTGAAAGTTAGGGGAGTCCGTTGGCTCCATTGCAGTAGCGCTCGTTGTACAGCGGCTTCCCAGTCGAAGTTTTCATCGCCGTTGAACGGACCAAAGCCAAATGCATAGGTCAGGTGCTGTTTCGCTGGCTGTACTCGAAGCTCGCTAAGGGTTCGGTTGACCCCCGATGAGTTGGTTGAGTAGCCGACTCCCATGCAACCTCGAGTGCGACACTCAATGCCGAAGAAGGCACTGAAGCTCGCGCCAGGGGCATTCGGCGTGCTTTCAATTGACCAGGTGCTGCCGTCCCAATTCTCAGCCAAAGTCTGGTTTGATCCGCCGCTGCTACTGACCCAGCTCCCGACTGCCGCACAGGACGTGATGCTCTTACAAGAGACGTCTTGGAAGACACTTGCGATGCTGGTTGAGGGGCTAGCCGTGTTCTGCAACGTCCAAGTTGATCCGTTGAAACGGTACGCGAGCGGGAATTGCTTATTTCCATCATTGCCATTCTTCCAGCCCCCTACTGCCATACAGACAGTTGGCTGGCCGGTACATGCAACATCAAGAAGCGTGCCCTGGGTTGCCCCTACGGGGTCCCCAAGGGTTTGAAGTGACCAGTTGCTGCCGTTCCAGAACATTGCAAGGCTTTTCGTGGCCCCGGTACCGGTCGTGTAGCGCCCCACCGCGACACAGTAGTTCGACCATCGACAGGCAATGCCATCGAGTTGGCTTGATTTTGCTTCCGCAGGAACGGGTACCGACTGTAGCGTCCACGTAGGGCTTTTCCATTTCTCCGCAACCGCCGTTTTGACGCCCCCAACCATCGCGCTGCCCACGGCTATGCATTCCGCGGTGTTATTGCAGCCAATATCCGTCAGTTCGGCCGAACTCGCACCAGAAGGCGCTGGAGTCGTCTGCTTCGTCCACCCGCTTCCATTCCAGATCTCAGCCAATGGCGCAGGACGAGGACTAGAAAAAGGAGTTTCGGAATTCCCAACCGCTAGACACCGGGTCGCCGAGGGACAATCGACCCCGAAGAGGCGGTAAGCGGAAGCGCCGATGATGATTGGAGTAGGTTGGTAAGTCCATGACACACCGTCCCAACGCAGAGCCATCGAGAGATTCCCACGCGCGCCCACCGCGGTGCAAGCCGCAAGGCCACTCGGGTCGCAGCCAACCTCAAAGAGTTGATTAGGGGTCGAAGCTTCACCGGCGTTTGGGGTCGCCTGCAACGACCACGTTTCCTGTGCGAGAGCAGAGGGCGGTACGACAGCACCACATAGGAACAAGATCGCGAACGCCCGTTTTAGAGCCAGCATGGCGCACTCCCTTTAGATGATTTTGCTCATCTAACATCAAAAAGTGCAGATTGCAACAAACCTCTTTGTTTCTATCCGCGCAGCGAGTGCCCGAGGGGATCTGCCCGCGCTCCCCCAGATGTGGCAAGGAGATGGCAAGGAGACACCCGGAAATGGCCGAAAACGCCACGCGGCCCGCGCTCCGCGATTTGGCTCTCTAGCACCCAAAGCTGCTAGCAGCCGAAAGCCTCAGCAACCAGCGCGGCAGCATCATAGTCCGCGTGTCGGGGTTCGAGTCCCTCCTCCGGCATGACAGCAGCAAACGTAATGCTGCCTAGCTAGAGGGCGATCAGAGCCGCCAGAAACAGGACGAATGCCGTCCACGTCGTCGCGAGTTGGATCCAGTTGATCGTGAAATAGCGCTGGCGTCCTGCTTCCCAGTCCGTCGGCATGGCCTCGGGGTTCCAAGCCATCATCACGTCGTAGTGCGGCTCCTTCCAGACATCGAGACCAGGTAGACGCCGACCAACACGACAGCGAGGCCGATTGCGGTAAGTACGAAGGAGGTGGAGCCGGGGTCGTCCCAGAGGAGCACGATCGCGACGATCGGACCGATTCCCATTCCGAGCGACCAGGCGTAGTTGAACCACGCCTTCCTCGCGACTCGAAGGAACGCCTCCATGAAGTTGCGGAAGTCCCGGCCGTCCATCTCCGCGAGCATGGGGTGCAGGAGCATGGTCAGCATCCCCAAGAGGCCAGACGCCAGCCCAGAGAAAAAAACGGATGCTGCAAGTGCCCACTCCTCGGCCGTCATGCCCGCCCATGGTAAGCGCTGGGCCAATCGAAAATCGACTTCAGCTGTCGTACCGATGAGAAGCGGTGTGTGTTTTGTGGCTCGGTTCCGCTCCAGGCAAACGATCGGCGAAGCGGCCGATGGCAGCGCCTATCGCTGCTGAGACCACCGTAAATGCAGCAACGGTGATTTCGGCGCTCGCGTTCACGCCGTTCAACAGGAGAACGAGGCCGACGGCAGCTACCGACGGGACAGCAAACAGCGCGATTCGGATAGCCATGGTTCGACTGTAGATCATGCTGTGTACTCGCTCGCTAGGGCAATGACCGTGAAACCAAGTCCTACGAAGAACCCGATCGCAGTGGCTCGCTCAATACCGTGCTCAGAACGACCGCTGAGCACCGCGCCATACCGAGCAGCTCCACCGATGACTCCAGTGGCTAGCGCTACAACAGCGGCGGCACCCGACAGTGCTTCCGAATTGATGTTTGCGATGAGGAAGTTCTCCATAGCGCCGAGACTAATAAGTCTCTCAGACAGAACATTACGTCATTGAAGACGTGAGTCGTAGCGCACGTAGACCGTGCCGTTGCTGAAGCTGCGGTGGTCGAGGAGCTGCAGTGGTAGGTGGCTGTGGATCGGGAGGGCGGGTTTGCCGTCGCCGACTGCGACCGGAGCCAGGAAGAGGTGGATCTCGTCGACCAGGCCGGCTTCGATTGCTTGGGCGGCTAGCTCGGGGCCGCCGATGCTGATCTCGCGCTCCTCCTTGTCCTTTAGCCGGCGCACGGCCTCCGGATCGAAGGTGCGCTCGATCTTGGTGCGGGAGGTCGAGACCTCTTCGAGGCTGCGGGAGTAGACGATCTTGTCGGCCGCGCGCCAGATCTCGGCGTAGTCGTGTATGCAGGGCGGCTGGCCGACGAGGAGGTCGTCGCTCTCCCAGACCTTCAGCACCTCGTACATCCGCCGCCCGTAGAGGTGGGTGCCCACGGGGCGCTCAAGGTCGTTGACGAAGCTGTGGACCTCCTCGTCGGGCATCGACCAGCCGAACTCGCCTTGCTCGTCCGCGACGTAGCCGTCGAGGGAGGCGATCGCGGAGTAGATCAGCTTGGCCATGGCGGCATTCAATCGCGTTACGGCATGCCGGGACTGAAAATACGGTGGTTTTGCTGATGCGAGGGGGGCTGTTCGGCCGTAGGTTCGGTTGGCAATCAGCAATCGAAACAGGAGGCAACGCAATGCAGCTCTACGGAATCCTTCGCCGCAACGGCTGGGCCACGCTAGAGGACCTGGAGGTCGCCGGGAAACGGTCGGCCGAAGTCGGGGACACGCCGGGCTCGGGCGTTCGCTGGATCCGCAGCTACGCGCTCTCGGAGGAGAGCGGCGAGATCGGGACGTTCTGCGTCTACGAAGGCGAGAGCCCGGAGGCGATCCGCAAGCACGCCGAAGACTCGGACCTTCCCTGCGACGAGATCGTCGAGATCGCGACGACCGTCGTCGTCCGCCCCGACCCGGTCGCCGCCGCCAACTGAGCCCCCACGATCGCCGACGGGACGAAACCGGTCCAGGTATCCGGTTTTCGTCCCGTCGGCGATTGGCGTACCTAGACTGACTTCGTGATGAGCACGCGGACCCCGCTGGTCGGCCGGGCGACCGAGCTCGCCCGCATCGGCGAGGCCGCCGAGCAGGCCCGGAACGGCTCGGGCTCGATCCTTTTGCTCTGCGGCGAGGCGGGAATCGGCAAGAGCCGGCTGGCGGAAGAGGCCGCCGGCGCCTCGGAGCTGGTCCTACGGGGAGCGGCGACCGAGGGCTCCGCCGTCCCCTATGGCCCGATCGTCGCCGCCCTGCGCTCCCGTTTGCGCAACGACCCGCATGCGCTTGACGACTGCGGCTCGCTCCTCCCCCACCTCGCCCTCCTCCTCCCCGAGCTGGGCGAGCCCGCCGCGGAGAGCGAACGGGCGACGATCTTCGAGGCGGTCCGCTGCGCCTTCGCCCACCTCAGCGCCGGGCAGCCGGCGACGGTCGTCCTCGACGACCTGCAGTGGTCCGACGAGACGACCCTGGAGCTGCTCGCCGCCCTGGCCGAGCCGCTGCGGCAGATGCCGGTTCTCGTCGTTGCCGCCCACCGCTCCGACGGCCTCCCCCGCGACCATCGGTTGCGCTGGCTGCGCAACGAGCTCCGCCGCAGCGGCCACCTGCAGGAGGTGGCGCTGGAGCCGCTCGACCGCGACGGCGTCGCCGAGCTGCTGACGGCACTGCTGCCGGAGCAGCCCTCCCCCGCGCTCGTCAGGACCGTCCACGACCGGACGATGGGCTCGCCGTTCTTCGTCGAGGAGCTTGTCGCCGCCCTGCAGGTGAGGGACGCGCTGCGCCCGAGCAGCCGCGGGCTGGAGCTGGCCGACCGGGACGAGCTGCCGCTTCCCGACACGGTCCGGGAAGCCGTGCTCGTTGCAACCTCCGACCTCTCGGAGGAGGCGCGTGGCGCAGCCGAGGCGGCCGCGGTCAGCGGCCCGCAGCTCGACCTCCGCCTCGCCGGAGAGCTGGCGAGCGAAGCGGCGATCGCCGAGCTGATCGAGAAAGGCCTGCTCGAGGAGCGGGACCCGGGACGGATCGCCTTCCGCCACGCCCTAGCGCAGGAGGCGCTCTACGCCGAGGTGCCCTGGATGCGCCGCCGCGAGCTCCACCGCGCGCTGGCCGAGGCGGTGGAACAACTCGACGGCCCCAGCCACGAGGCCGCAACCCACTGGCTCGGCGCCGGCGACGAGCCCCGCGCCCGCGAAGCGCTGGTGCAGGCGACGCGGGAGTCCGAGCGGCTCCACGCCTACCGGGACGCGACCCGGGCGGCGCGCCAGGCGCTCGAGCTCTGGCCCGAAGGCGAGGACGCCGAGCTGCGCCTGGAAACCTTGGAGCGCTACGGGCACTGCGCCGAGGTCGCCGGCGAGATGTCGGAGGCCGCGAAAGCCTGGCGGGAGCTGGCAGCCGACTGCGACCGCCAGGGCGACAGCGCCGGCTACGGACGGGCGCAGCGCCGGCTGGCCGCGGTCTACGTGCTGACCGGCGAGGGTGACGCCGCCCTCGCGGCAAGGCGCCTCGCCGCCGACGGCTTCGCCGCCGCCGACCTGCCGGCCGAGGCGGCGCTGGAGCGGCTGGCGATGGGAGACCACCATCGCCGCGGCGGCCGCTATGGCGAGGCGATCGAGCTGGCCGAACTAGCCGCCGCGGAGGCAGGCGCGGCGGAGCGGGTCGATCTGCAGGCACGGCTGCTCGGCCTGAAGGGGGTGGCGCAGGCCAAGGGCGGCGAGTTCGAGCAGGGGCTGACCTCGGTGCAGGCAGGGCTTGCACTGGCACTGGAGCACGACCTCACTCCCGTAGCCGCCGAGCTCTACCAACGCCTCAGCCTCGTCCTCTACGACGGCGCCGACTACCGCCTAGCCGAGGAGGCCCTCGACACCGCCCTCGGCCTCTGCCGCACCGACGGCGACGCTGGCACCGAGGTCGCCTGCGTCACCTGCCTCGTCTATGTGCTGCGCGAGCGCGGCGAGTGGTCGCGGGCCGAGCAGCTCGGGCGCGAGCTGATCGACTCCGACACCGCGGTCTGGGTGGCCGAGGGGCTGATCGGCGCGATCCACGCCTTCCAGGGCAAGCTCGCTTCCGCCCGCCGCCTACTCACCGCCTCGCGCGCCGTCTCCTCCGCGGTCGGCCACTACAACATGTACGTCGACTCGACCACCTCTTTGGCGATGGTCGCCGCCGCCGAAGGGCTGGACGACGAGGCGGCCCGATACTGCCGCGAGCTGCTCGCCCGCTGGGAGGAGAGCGAGGACCACCACTACGCGGTCTGGGGGATGCGCTGGGCCGCCGGCTTCCACGCTCGCCACGGCGAACGCGACGCCGCCGGCGCCTGCACCGAGGCCCTGAGCCGGATGGCCGCCGAAGCGGGGCACCCGGATGCGCTTGCCGCCCTCGCCCAGGCGCTCGGCGAGCTGGCGCTGCTGGAAGGCGACGAGGAAGCCGCGGCCGAGCACCTCTCCCGCGCGGTCGAGCTGCACCGCAGCTTGGCGATCCCCCACGAGCGGGCCCAGATCGAACTCCGGGCAGGCGTCGTCCTCGCCGCCGCCGGCGAGCGGGAGGAGGCGCTGGAGCGGCTCTGCGACGCCTACCGCAGCGCCCGCAAGCTCGGCGCCGGCCCGCTCGCCTCGACCGCGGCGCAGGAGGTGGCGGCGCTGGGAGAGTCGGTGGCGCAGCGGCTCGGCAGCCGCGCGGCGGCGGCCTCCGAAGACGGCGTCGCGCTGACCCGTCGCGAGCTCGAGGTGCTGCGCCACGTCGCGATCGGCCGCACCAACCGCGAGATCGCCCAGGAGCTGTTCATCAGCCAGCGCACCGTCGACATGCACGTCCGAAATCTGCTCGGAAAGCTCGACTGCCGCTCGCGGGTCGAGGCGAGTCACCGCGCCGGCGAGCTGGGGCTGCTGGATGCCTAGGAAGGCGTTTGCGTTGGTGCTCGCGCTCCTGTTCGGCGTCTTGTTGCCGGCGGGGTGCGGCTCGGGCGGCTCTCCGTCCTCGACGGCCGCTCCCGCTTCCAGCGGCAACTTCCGCGAACGCCCGGGGCAGCAGCCGACGTCGCTGCACATCAGCCGCGGCGATTGCAGGCGGCTCGCGGCGACCGTGCAGAGACAGACGGCCACCCACCCGCGTTTGCATGCCGAGCCGACCCCGCCCAACTCCCGCTGTCAGCTCCACGGGCCCGGGGTCCACGTCTCGATCTCCCTCGACACCGCCTATGACGCCCGGCAGCGGTACGAAAACCGGATGACCGAGCAGGTCCAGTTCAACGCTCCGTACCCCGCGAAAGACCCGCACCACGTGGCCGGCGTCGGCGACCCTGCGGCGGGAGAACACTTCGCCAGCTGGATCCCCGCCTACAGCACCCTCTACGCGGTCCGGGGCAACCGCTGGCTCACCCTCGCCTACTCGGTCGTCGGCAAGACCCGGCCGCAGCGCCTGGCCGCCGCCGCGCCCCTCGCTCGCCAGGCATTCAGGCTGACTGCTCGCTAGCGGGTGGGATCTCGACCATCACGGTCACCGGTCCGTCGTTGATCAGCGCCACCCCCATACATGCCCCGAAGACGCCCTTCTTCGCCCCCAGCCGCTCGCAGAAGCGGTCGTAGAGGGGCTCGGCGACCTCCGGCCGAGCGGCTCCCGTGTAGCTAGGTCGGTTGCCCTTGCGGGCGTCGCCGTAGAGGGTGAACTGGCTGACGCAGAGGATCTCCCGCTCTCCCAACGGCTCGTTCATCCGGCCCTCGGCGTCATCGAAGATCCGCAGGTTCCGCACCTTCTCGACCAGCCGGTCGGCCTCCTCCTCCCCGTCGCCCACCCCAACCCCGAGCAGGATCAGCATCCCCGGTCCGATCTGAGCAACGCGATCGCCCTCGACGTCGACCGCCGCCTGGCTGACCCGCTGGACCAGGGCCTTCATCCACTCCCTTCGAGCGCCTCGACCAGCGAGGAAGCGTCGTAGGCGCCGAAGAAGCGCTCGCCGTTGACGAAGAAGGTTGGGGTGCCGGTGGCGCCGCTGGCGGTGGCCGAAGCGATGTCGCGGGCGATGCGGTCGCGATGGGCGCCGGAGTCGATCTCGGCGGCGATCCGCTCGGCATCCAGGCCCAGGTCCCGCCCCACCTCCAGCATCGTCTCCAGCGAGAGTTTCGGCTGGTTCGCGTAAAGGGCGTCGTAGTACTCCCAGAACTTCCCCTGGGCGGCGGCCGCCTCGCTCGCTTCCGCCGCCAGCATCGCCAGCGGGTGCCTCTCGGGGATCGGCAGGTGGCGGAAGCCGAACAGCAACCGCTCCTCCAGCCGCTCTCCGACCCGCCGCAGGCTCTTCTGGGCGCCAAGGCAGAAGGGGCACTGGAAGTCGCCGAACATCACCAGCTGCAGGGGCGCGTCCCGCGTCCCGCGAACGTGGTCGACGTCTTCCAACGAGGGTGAGAGCAGTTCCGCCACCAGACGCGATGTTATGTGGTCGATGAACAACGTCGAGTCGGTCTTCGTCCTCATCCTCGCCGCGGCCCTGCTGGTGCGGCTCGCCGACTACGGCAAGATCCCGACGCCGATCGCGCTCGTCCTCGGCGGTTTGGCGATCGCCTTCGTGCCGGGCCTGCCGAGCATCGAACTCGACCCCGACACGATCTTCCTCGTCTTCCTGCCGCCGCTGGTCTACGCCGCCGGCTGGCAGACCTCGCCGCAGGAGCTGCGGGCGGTGATGCGGCCGCTGGCGCTGCTCGCGATCGGGCTGGTCTTCGTCGCCGCCGCCGCGGTCGCCGCGGTCGCCCACGCGCTGGTGCCGGGAATGACCTGGGCCGAGGCGGCGATCCTCGGCGCCGTCCTCGCTCCCACCGACGCCGTCGCCGCCACCTCAATCTTCCGCCGCCTCGGCGCGCCGGAGCGGGTGCGGCTTCTGGTCGAAGGCGAGTCGATGATCAACGACGGCACCGCCCTGGTCCTCTACCGGATCGCCGTCGGGGTGGCGACCGGCAGTGCCTTCAGCTTCGGCGGCGCGGCGCTGGAATACGTCGGCGTCTCACTCGGCGGCATCGCGATCGGCCTCGCGGTCGGCGTCCTCTCCGACCTCGTCGTCCGCCGCCAGACCGACACCGGGCTCTCGATCGTCCTCACCGTCCTCACCGCCTACGGCGCCTACTTCGGCGCCGAGGAACTGCACGTCTCCGGCATCCTCGCCGCCGTCGTCGCCGGGCTCTACGGCGGCTACCGCTCGCACCGCTCGCTTGACGCCGACATCCGCCTCAGCGCCGTCGCCTTCTGGAGCGTCCTCGTCTTCGCGCTCGAGATCACCCTCTTCGTCCTTCTCGGCCTGCAACTGCCGGACATCGTCAACACCCTCAACGAAACCTCCTCCGGGGTGAGCGAGCTCTGGGGCCCAGTGGCGGCGCTCGCCGCTGCCTCGATTGGCGTCCGCCTCGCCTTCGTCTTCGCAATCGGCTCCGACGCCGGGGAAACCCTCGGTCAGCGCTTCGCCGTCGGCTGGAGCGGGATGCGCGGCGCCGTCTCCCTCGCCGCCGCCCTGGCGGTGCCGCTCAGCGTCGACGCCCGTCCGCAGATCATCTTCCTCACCTTCGCCCTGATCCTCATCACCCTGGTCGGCCAGGGACTATCGCTGCCGTTCATCGTCCGGGCGCTGGGGCTGGAGGAGCCGCGGCGCTGGTCGGACGAAGAGGCGGTGGCGCGGATGGAGGCGGCGCAGTCGGCCCTCGACCGGATCGACCAGATGGAGGACGACGAGCGCGCCTCAGAGACCCAGTTGAAGCGCCTGCGCGACCTCTACCGCGCCCGCTTCCGCATGTGCCAGGCAGTCCTGGGCGGTGAGGACCCAGAGGTCGCCGCCCGCGAACAGCGGATCGTCGACTATGGCGAGCTGAGACGAGAGCTGATTGGGATAGAGCGCGAGGAGCTGCTTGATCTGCGGCAGGCGGGTCGCTTACGTAACCAGACCCTGCGTCAGATCGAGCGAGACCTGGACCTGGAGGAGGCTCGGATCAGGTCCTAGGGCGGGGTCGGGGAGGGGTTCGGCGGGCAACAGCGGGGAGGGCCCGGCGAACCCCTCCCCGACCCCGACTCACGCCGCGAAGAACTCGCGGGCGCGTTCGGCGACTAGATCGGGCATCTCGTCGGCGATGAAGTGTCCGCAACCGTCAACTTTCTCGAGGGTCATGTCGTCCGCGTGGCGCTCATAGCCGGCTAGGAGGTTGTGGTTCAGGGCGGCGTCGCCGGTGCCGAAGAGGAGTTTGGTGGGGACTTGCAGGCGTGCTTTCGCGTAGCGGCCTTTGGCGATGTCCCGTGCCTCGCGCAGGTTGAAGACCCGGTACATCTGCACCGCCGCCTTCGCCCGCTCCGGCTCCATGAAGGTGTCGGAGAAGGCGTGCAGGGTGGCGTCGTCCCAGGCCTCGCGCCGCACCGAGCCGCCGGCGAGAACTTTCGGCACGAACTTGCCGCTGCGGTGGAGGCGGTAGCCGATGCCGGGACTGAGAATCAGCCACTGGTACCAGAAGCGCCAGAGGTGCGGCGCCATCGCCCGCATGCTCGTCCACGGCGGCAGGATGTTCAGCGCCAGGTAGCGTTGGAAACGCTCCGGCTCGCGCAGGCAGAGCAGGAAGCCGATCCAGGCGCCCCAGTCGTGGCCGACCAGCTTCACCCGCTCCAACCCGAGCTCGTCGAGGACGGCGAGCACGTCGTCGGCCAGATTCTCCTTCTCGTAGCCGTCCGCGGGGGCCTCGGACCAGCCGAAGCCGCGCTGGTCGAGGGCGATGACACGATGGCGGTCGGCCAGCGCCGGCATCAGATTGCGCCACTCGTACCAGTGCTGGGGCCAGCCATGCAGGCAGAGGACGACGTCGTCACCGGCCCCCGCTTCGGCGTAGTGGAACTCGACCCCGCGGGCGCGGACCTGGTGGTGGGTGACCCCGTCGACGTGAGGCAGACCGCTCACAAGCGACAGCCTAAGCGGTTCCGCGTCAGGGCAGCGACCGGCTGCGCGCCGGGAGGTCGCGCCGGTCGCCGGCCCCCTTTCCGCTCAGTGCAGCGCGGCCGTCGCTGCCTGGCGGAAGTCGTTAAGCACTTCCTCCATCGCCCCGACCTCGCAAGGAACTCCTTCCGGCCAGGGCTTGTCCGGGTGCTCCTGAAGAGTCTTCAGTCCGTTGCCGCTGATGATCGCGACGACGACCTCGTCGGGGCCGAGTTTCCCTTCCTGGGCGAGACGGGCAGTCGAGGCAATCGTGGTGCCGCCGGCCGGCTCGGTGAGGATGCCCTCGGTCGCGCCGAGCAGGTCGATCGCGCCCCAGATCTCCTCGTCGGAGACCGCCGCCGCCGAGCCACCGCGGGAGCGGACCGCGTCGACGACGAGGTTGCCGTCGCCGGGGGCGCCGATCGCCAGCGAGTGGGCCGCCGTCTCCGGCGTCTGCGGCTCGATCTCGCCGCCACTGCGGATCGCGGTGGCGATCGGCGAGCAGCCACTCGCCTGGGCGATGTCGATCTTCGAGCCCGCCGTCTCGGCGAGGCCGACCTTCTCCAGCTCGAGCAGGCCCTTGTGGACGCGCGAGGAGAGGGTGCCGCCGGCGGCGGGGATGACGAAGTGGTCGGGTGCCTTCCAACCCAGCTCCTCGACGACCTCGAAGGCCATCGTCTTCGCCCCCTCGGCGTAGAACGGGCGCAGGGTGATGTTGGCGAACTCCATCCCGGTTGCCAGCGCCAGCTCGCGGCAGGCGCGGTTGGCCCCGTCGTAGTTGGCGTCGAGCTGGACCACCTGGGCGCCCATCGCCCGGCAGGCCTTGGCCTTTCCCTTCTCCATGTTGCCCGGGTAGAAGATGTAGGGCCGGGCGCCGGCCTGGGCCGCCAGTGAGGCGACGGCGGTGCCGACATTGCCGGTGGAGACGCAGCCGACCTCGTCTTTGCCCAGCTCCAGGAGGCGGGCGATCGCCATCCCGACGACCCGGTCCTTGTAGGAGAGCGAGGGCCGGTTGGTCGAGTCGTCCTTCAGGTAGAGGTTGCTGAGGCCGAGCTCGGCGCCGAGCCGCTCGGCGTGGATCAGCGGCGTTTTGCCGGCGAACTGGGCGACGCGCTGACTGGCGCGACGGTTGAGGATCGGCAGCAGCTCCTCGAAGCGCCAGACGTTCCAGGGCCGGGCCTCGAGCCCGCGCTCGGCGATGCGCTGTTTGGCCAGCTCGTAGTCGTAGTCGACGTCGAGGCCTTCGCCGCAGGCTGGGCACTTGAAGGCGGTGTCCAGCAGCGGCGTCCGATAGCCGCAGTCGCGGCAGACGAGTTCGGTGGCGCAGGAGCTGGTCCGGAGCCCGTAGGGCTCGCTGAGATGCGGATCTGCCGCGTCACTCATGACTCCTCCTTTGCCGCCGATCCCCTCGGCGCTCGTCTGATAATCGCACGGGTATAACACATGGGTAGCTGCTGCTCAATGGTTTCTGCGTAAAAAAGCCGTTACCGCCGGATGCGGCACTCCGAGCACGGTAGCGAAACCAGGAGCGCACGCAAACGCATATAAATGTGTCGTCTGTAGAGTTTCTGTCCGCAAACGCAAAGGATCCACACGAATGACCCCCCAGGAGCGCTTCGCCATCAACCTTCGCCGGGCCCGCGCCGAGGCCGGCGTCTCCCAGGAAGAGCTCGGCTATATGTGCGATCTGCACCGCACCGAGGTGTCGTTGCTCGAGCGTGCCGGCCGTGAGCCTCGTCTGGCGACGATCGTCAAGCTCGCCGGGGCGCTGAACGTGAAAACGGCGCAGCTCTGCGATGGGATCTCCTGGCTGCCGAAGGCGCGCCGCTTCGAGGTCAAACGGCCGCCGAAGCAGTAAATAAGGGGCGGGAGCCACCCCATGAAGGCCGCCCGCCCCTTGGTGCGATCGAGAGGTCGATGAAGGGAGGCGGGGCGACGTCGGCCGTGCCGACGTGACCAGGATCCGTCATGACGATTTAGATCCTGGCTCAGGATTTGGTCCTCCTTTGCCACCCCAAGGCGGTTTCCCTAATCCGAGGCCCCGCCTCCTTCACCGGTTGATCGCCCGGCAGGGGAATTCATAACACACCCAGATGGATCAATCAAGGGTATTTGCTCAATCGAGTTGACTTTTGTTTGGGTCAGGCAGGAGACCCTGCAGTACCTCTTAAGAAGCAGTCGAGGAGGCCGGCTGAACCGGAATCTCCGCCGCCTCAGGCCAGACCTCAAGCTCCTCGGCACTGTCCCCGACGCCAAGCGTAACCAGCAGCTCCTCGGCTGCGTGGGGGGCAAACGGGACCAGAGTCCGGGCCAACAGAACGAGCGCGGCGAGCTGGGCCTCGGCGTCGGCGCGGTCGAGCTGACCGCGGCGTTGGACCACCCGCTTCTCGAAGTCCTGGATCCGCTCGAAGAGGCGGGTGATGTTGCGGATCGACTTGTGCATCTGCAGCTCGGCGGTGTCCTCGGTGATCCGCGCGAGGCCGTTCTCGCACCATTTGCGCAGGCGGTCGCGCATGTGCTCGGTGTCGGCAGCCGCCTCTGGGTCGTGGGGGAGGTCCTCCAGCCCGGCGACCCGCTCGTGCGTGTATTTCCAGAGACCGCGCAGGAAGCGGGCGGCGAAGCGGACCGCCCCGTCGCTCCAGTTCAGCGTCTTCGCCGGCCCCGCCGCGTAAAGCACAGCCAACCGCACGGTATCTGCGCCGTGCTCGGCGACCAGCTCGTCGGGGTTGACGACGTTGCCGAGGTGCTTGCTCATCTTGCGCCCGTCGGCGATCACCATCTCGTGGAAGAGACAGCCCGCGAACGGCTCCCCCTCTCCCATGAAGGCGAAGGGGCCGATGTCGCGCAGCGCCTTGGTGACGACGCGCTGATCGAAGACAAAGCCGCCGCTGTCGTTGCCAGCAACCAGCCGCTCGGAGGGCAGCCACTTCTGCAGGTCGGGGTGGGTGAACATCTGCTCGTCGCGGTCCTCGGGCGGGACCGCGGCCGGCACCCAGAGCCAGAGCGCATCGAAGTGGCAGTCGAGGGTGTCGGTCTCGCGCTTGGCGGCGCCGCCGCACTTGGGGCACTCGACGTCGACGAAGTCGGGGCGCTCGGCGAGCGGATTCCCTTCACCGGTCGGTTTGATGTCCCGCGGCAGCACCACCGGCAGGTCCCCATCGGGGACCGGTTGCGGGCCGCACTCGTCGCAGAGGATGACCGGGATCGGCGTCCCCCAGGAACGCTGGCGGGAGATCGAGAAGTCGTTGGCGCGGTAGCGGGTCGCCTCGCGGGCGCCCTCGACCGGGGCAGGCGCGGGCCCCTCCCCCTCCTCGGGCGCGGCCGGCGCCTCGACCCGCTCGAGGCGCTCGGCGAGGTCGCGGTCGGCCTCGTCGATCGCGGGAATCCCCAGCGCCGCGGTCGGCCCAAAGCGAGCGTCGACCAGCGGCGTCACCGCGACCGGCAGCTCGTCACCGCCGGGACCGGCGATCGAGAGGCCGGTGTCGACCAGCGGCACCGAGCGGGCGTCGCGGGCACTGCGCTCCCAGCCGCCGGAGCGCATCTTCTCGAGCTCATCGCGCACCGAGTCGTCCGCGATCCAGGCGTCGACGTCGGGGTGGCGCGGTGAGAGCAGGACGAAGCTGGCGTGGCCGGCGAACTTGCGGTGAGGCGTGAAGACCGTCAGCGAGCGGCCCTCGCCCTGCAGGTCCAGCTCGACCCCCTCGGAGCGGCCGAGGATGTAGCGCTGGGTCGCGAGCGAGAGCTCGTCCCACTTGCCGCCCTGCTCCAGCAGCTCGGTCTTGCGGTCGTTCTCCTCCAGGTAGGGGGTGATGCGCAGGAACCAGGTCGGGCGGCGGATCAGCCGCACCTCGTTATGGCAGCGCCAGCAGCGGCCATCCTCGACCTGGATCGAGGCCAGCGTGGTCTGGCAGGTGTCGCACCAGTCGACCGTGGCGTCGTCGCGGTAGATCAGGTCTCGCTCCCAGAGGGTGTTGAAAAGCCATTGCGACCAGCGGTACTGGCCCTCGTCGGAGCTGTAGAAGACGCGGTCGTAGTCGAAGGAGAAGCCGAGCCGCTTCATCTGCCCGAGCATCCGCTCGCCGCACTCGGCAACCCAGTCGGCGGGCGGCTCCTGGCGCTCGATCGCCGCCAGCTCGGCCGGCAGCCCGAAGGCGTCGAACCCGAAGCCGAACAGGACCGCGTCGCCGCGGCCGCGGCGGAAGCGCGCGTAGGCGTCGCCGATCGAGTAGTCGCGGACGTGGCCCATGTGCAGGTTGCCCGAGGTGAACGGGCTCGAAGGCTTGACGTAGACGTGCTCCTGGCCCTCTTTGGGCGTGGGCGCGTCGAAGTCGCCACGCTGCTGCCAAGTCTCCTGGCGCGCAGGCTCGATCGTCTGCGGGTCGTATTGCTTCCTGCCGTTGGTCATCCCATTCAGGCTACTGACGCTCAGGAGAAGGTCCAGAGCTTGTTGCCCAAGAAGTTGAAGGGCATGGCAAGAGCGACGGCTATCGCTTGGGCAGCTAGTTCACCCGTCAGGTGATTTGAGATTAAGAGCTCTAGGACGGCGATGTTGAGGCCTAGGGAGGCGAGGCTGACGGCGAAGAAGCGGGCCGCTTGGAAGTGGGCCGGGCCATCGCCGGGGCCGAAGGTCCAGTAGCGGTTCCAGAGGAAGTTATTGGTGACGGCGACGCAGAAGGCGCCGACCGCCGCGACCGCGTGGTGGACGCCGAAGCTGCCCGCCAGCAGGGCGAAAACGGCGAGGTTGATCAGGTAGCCGGAACCGCCGACGAGGCCGAATTTGCACAGCTGCACCCAGCTGGCGGGACGGCGGGCGGCGGCACTAATCCGATAAGCGAGTTCAGTGGCGGGGCTCATCGCGACGGGTCAGGTTAGCGAGAGGGCCGGGTGCGCCCGCGATCCGCGTAGTCTCCCGCTCCGATGCGGGCAAGGACTGCAACCGTGGCGGCCGTCGCCCTGGCCGCCGTCGCCGTGGCGCTGGCGCTTGCCTTCGGCGGCAAGGAGAGCTCAGACGCCGCCCAGGCGGAGAGCGGCCGGGTGCCGGGCGAATCGTCGGTGGAAGTCATCTCCCCCCGCAACGGCGCCCGCCAGACCGCCCGCGCGGTGGTGGTCAAGGTCGGGGTCGAAAACTTCGAGCTGGCGCCGCGGCAGTTCGGCCGCGAACCACAACTAGGCGAGGGCCACCTCCGCTTCAGCCTCAACCGCGTCCCCGACTGCGTCGACCCGAAGAAACTTGAAGACGCGATCAATAGCCCGCTCGGCAAAGGCCGCTTGCAGGGGAGTTCCTTCGACTACGCCAAATACGCGGGGCCGAACGGGGCCCTGGCCGAGCGGATCGGCAGCGCCGGCAGCTACTCACCCGCCACCCGGCCGGAGATCTACTACCACGACCTCCCCCCAGGCTTCTACCGCCTGATCGTCAACCTCGCCCAGAACAACGGCGCCGCCAGCCAGGTCCACGACGTCACCAACTTCCAGATCCTGCAGCCACCCGGCCACCACGCGAAAAAGTGCGAAGACGGCAAAGTGCCGAGCGCCAAGGCCGCCGCGCGCCTGGAATAACGCCGCAGGCGTCAATACTTCACTTTGTATAGTGAGTAGGTGCGCACCTACCGCCGCTTGATGGGATACCTGCGCCCCTACCGGGCGCAGCTTTGGGGATCGCTGGTCTTCGCCTGGGCGGCAATGGGGATGACGGTGCTGATCCCGTGGCTGATCGGCGAAGCGGTCAACGCGATCAAGGACGGGAACAAGCCAGACCTGCTGCCGCTGGCGCTGGCGATCGTCGGCGCCGGGGTGCTACGACTGGGGCTGACGGTGGTGCGGCGGGTGGTCGCCGGCAAGGTCTCGCTGGCGGTCGAATTCGATCTCCGCCAGCAGTTCTACGCCCACCTGCAGCGGCTTGACCTCGGCTTCTTCGACTCGCAGCAGACGGGGCAGCTGATGTCGCGGGCGACCGTGGACCTGCAGTCGATCCGCTTCTTCCTCGGCTACGGGCTGATCTTCATCACCCAGAATCTGCTGACGATCACCCTGGCGGCGGTGGTGATGATTGCGATCAACCCGCTGCTGGCGCTGGTGGCGCTGATCCCGGCGCCGTTCGTGATCCTCACCGCGACGCGATACAGCCAGATCTCCCGCCCGGCCCAGCAGGAGGTGCAGCAGCGGATCGCCGAACTGACCGCCGAGGCCGAGGAGAACGTCTCGGGGATCCGGATCGTCAAGGCCTTCGCCCGCGAGGAACACCAGCTCCACCGCTTCCAGCGCGTCGTCGCCCGCGTCTTCGACCAGAGCATCTACACGACGCGCGTGCAGGCGTTCTTCTCGCCGCTGATCGGCTTGCTGCCGCAGATCGGGATCGCACTGGTACTGCTGGTCGGCGGCCGCGAGGTGATCAATGGGAACCTCAGCCTCGGCGCCTTCGTCGCCTTCTACACCTACGTCGCCATGCTCGCCGGGCCGATGCGATCGCTCGGAATGGCCCTGGGGATGGCCCAGCGCGCCGTCGCCTCCGGCAACCGCATGTTCGAAATCCTCGACCGCGAACCGGCGATCCAGAGCCCACCCGATGCGCCGCCGTTGCCGAGCGGCGGCGGCGCCGTAGAACTGCGCGGCGTGACCCTGCGCTACGACGGCGGCTCCGCCTCGCTGACGGACGTCGACCTGGCCGTCGAGGGCGGCAGGACGGTGGCCCTTGTGGGACCCTCGGGGTCGGGGAAGACGAGCCTGGTCGGGCTGATCGCGCGGCTTTATGACCCGAGCGAGGGGTCGGTGCTGGTCGACGGTGCCGACGTGCGCAACGTCGAGCTCGATTCGCTGCGCTCGCAGATCGCCTTCGTCGGCGACGACAGCTTCCTCTTCACCGCCTCGGTCGCCGAGAACATCGCTTACGCACAACAGGACGCCTCGATGGAGGAAATCGAAGCCGCTGCCCGCCGCGCCCAAGCCGACGCCTTCATCCGCGAGCTCCCCGACGGCTACGAGACCCGGGTCGGTGAGCGCGGACTCACCCTCTCTGGCGGCCAGCGCCAACGGGTGGCGATCGCCCGCGCCCTATTGGCCGACCCCCGCATCCTCATCCTCGACGACGCCACCTCCTCGGTCGACGCGACCACTGAGGCAGCGATCAAAACGGGGCTAGGGGAAGCGATGGCCGGGCGGACGACCTTCATCATCGCCCACCGCCTCTCCACCGTCTCCCTCGCCGACGAGGTCGTGGTGATGGACGGCGGCACGATCGTCGACCGCGGCAGCCACGAGGAGTTGATGGCGGGGTGCGGCTTCTACCGCGAGATCGCCGAGCACGGCCTCGCCGACTCGGTTTTCCTCCAGCGCGACCTCGAGCAGCGTGAGGAGGTGGCGCGGCTGTGAACGACGAGGGAGGCAGGATCGCGAACGTCGGCCGCCTCTTCGCCGATCTCTGGCGGCTGATCCGCGGCGAGGACCAACGGGGGCGCAAGGTGCGCTGGATGATCGGCCTGCTGCGGCCCTACCGCACCCGCATGATCCTGATGTTCACGGCGCTGCTGCTGGAGACCGGTGCCGCCCTGGCCCCCCCTTACCTCTTGGGGAAGGCGATCGACAGCGGTATCGAAGCCGGCGACGTCGGCGCCCTCGACCTGATCGTCGCCGCCTTCGTCTTCGCCACCGTCCTCTACGCGGTCGCCACCTACTGGGAGAGCTACCTCGTCGGCTGGGTCGGGACGCGCGCCCTGCAGGATCTGCGCGAGCGGATCTTCTCCCACCTGCAGTCGATGTCGATCGGCTTCTTCACCCGCCGCAGTCCTGGTGTCTTGATCTCGCGGATGACCAACGACGTCGAAGCCCTGAACCAGCTGGTCACCAACGGCCTGGTGACGATCTTCTCCAGCACCCTGACGCTGGTCGGCGTCGTCGTGATCATGCTCTTCCTCGACGTCAAGCTGGCGCTGATCACCTTCATCACCTTCCCGCTGCTGGCGGTGGCGAGCGTCGTCTTCCGGATCGTCTCCGCCGGCACCTACCGCGCCACCCGCGAGCGGATCGCCGCCGTCACCGCCTACCTGCAGGAGACGCTCAGCGGCGTGCGGGTGGTGCGCAGCTTCGGCCAGGAGCCGCGCCACATGGCGCAGATGACCGCGCTAAACGAAGAGAACCGCGACGTCAACATGAAGACGGTCTACCTCAACGCCTCCTACTTCCCGGCGGTCGAATTGCTGGCGGCGGTGGGGACGGCGGTGATCCTGCTCTACGGCGGCAGCCAGGCGATCAACGGCGCGCTCGAAGTCGGCGTCGTCGTTGCTTTCGTCGGCTACCTGACCCGCTTCTTCGAACCGATCCAGGAATTGAGCCAGCTCTACACGACCTACCAGCAGGGGATGGCGGCGCTGGACAAGATCTTCGACCTCCTTGACACGGCGCCGGACATGGTCGACGCGACCGGCGCGATCGACCCGGGAACGCTGCGAGGGGAGATCGAGCTCGACGGGGTCTGGTTCTCCTACTCCGACGAGGAGGAGCCAGGCGAGGCCGACTGGGCGCTGCGCGACGTCGACCTCCACGTGCCGCCGGGGCAGACGCTGGCCCTGGTCGGCGCCACCGGGGCGGGCAAGTCGACCTTCGCGAAGCTGGTCGCGCGCTTCTACGACCCGCAGAAGGGAACGGTGCGCGTCGACGGCCACGACCTGCACGGGGTGCAGCAGCGGGCGCTGCGGCGCCAACTCGGGATCGTGCCCCAGGAGGGCTTCCTCTTTTCCGGCAGCGTGCGCGAAAACGTCGCCTTCGGGCGGCCGGAGGCCAGCGAGGAGGAGATCGAAGCGGCGATCGCCGCCGTCGGCGCCACCGATTTCGTCAAAGCCCTGCCCCAGGGTCTCGACACCGAAGTCGGCGAGCGCGGCATCCAGCTCTCGGCCGGTCAGCGCCAGCTCGTCGCCTTCGCCCGCGCCCTCCTCGCCGAACCCCGCATCCTCATCCTCGACGAGGCCACCTCCAACGTCGACGTCCGCACCGAGAAAACGATCGAGCGCGGCCTCGAGCGCCTCCTCCACGGCCGCACCGCCATCGTCATCGCCCACCGCCTCTCCACCATCCGCCGCGCCGGCAAGATCGTCGTCCTAGAGCAAGGCAAAATCGCCGAGCAAGGCACCCACAACGACCTGATCGAGGCCGGCGGCCCGTACTCGAAGCTCTACGGCGCCTGGTCCGAATCGGCCGCTTAGGTTCAGAGCGCTGGGGGAGGAGAGTGCCCTCTCCCAAAGACCGTCGCGCAGCTGGGACGTTCCAGGAGGCGCAACCGTGGTCTCATGAGCCTTTGTGAGAGGGCACTCTCCTCCCATCCCGCAACTGAGTCCTAGCGAGAGGCAGCACCAGCCCTTCCGAACTTGACCTCGCTATAGGGGGGCGAAAGTCGGAAGGGTGAACAGCTCGATTCGAAGTTCGGCAGCTGTCGCTGGAGGGTGGGTGTCCCTCTCGCGCCCGGCGTCCTGTTCCTCGCACAGATCACTCAGCGAGAGACGGGCAGTTAGAGGCGAGGAACCCAGGAAGCGAGAGGGACACCCACCCCTCACCACCGCTCCGCGAATCAGCCGGGCCCTACTCCGCCCGATTCGCTGCCACCGGTTTCGCCGCCACCACCCGTTTCGGGGGCTACTTCGGCGCCGCCGCCGGCGCCGCCGGTTTCAGGGGCGGCTTCTTCTTCGGGGACGATTTCTTCTTCGGGGGCCGCTTCTTCGAATTCAGGTTCGGCTTCGACGCCGCCTTCTTCTTCGACTCCGCCTTCGGGTTCTTCGCCGGTGCTGGAGGTGCCGCTGGGCGTCACAGCGCCGGGGCCTTCGCTGCACTGTTCGAAGCCGTAGATTTCCGCCTGGGTCTCGAATTCTTCGAGTGCCGGGGTCGCTTCGGTCGCCGCTTCGCCGAGCGCGGCGGTGTCTTCGCGTTCGGCCGCGAGCTTCACTTCGCCCTCGACTTTGGCCAGCTCTTCCGCCGCTTCAGAGAACTTCATGTAGCTGCCGTCGTCGCCTTCGGGCGTGCCCAGTTCCTGCAGCCGTTCGACCATCCCCGTGTAGAGGTTGGCGGTTTTTTCGATCGTTTCCGGCACCGCGCCTTCTTCGGGTTCGGAGTCCAGCGCCCCGACCGCGGCGTTGGTCTCGGCGCAGATGTCGTCGCCCTGTTCGATCAGCGCGGCCTTCGTCAGCTTTTCCGGTTCTTCGATGGTCGTCGCCGCGGTCGTTTCGGTTTCGTCGCCACCGCCACCGCAGCCGGCGATCGCCAGCGCAACCAGCGCGGCGAGCAGAAGCAGGATCGTCTTTTTGCCGGGACTCCTCATGGGGGGCGAAGCTAGCAAGGCGATTGGACGCCTTTGCAGGGTGATTACGTGGCGTGGATTTACTGCGGCCCAGGGACTCGAACCCCGACTACCTCGTCCAGAGCGAGGCGTGCTGCCATTACACCAGGCCGCAACGGCTGTTTCTCAGGATATCGACGCGAGATCGGCGGAGGGGTCTTCGAGCTGCGCCACCGCGCCGGACACGTCGACATGGTCCGCCAGCATCCGCCGCGCCTCGGCCAGGTCCTCCGAGCGCCCGACGCTGAGGCAGCCGGCGACGCGGCCGCCCTGCAGGTACCAGACCGAGAACTCGCCGCTGTCGCGGTCGCCGCGCCAGACTTCCCGGTCCCACTCATAGGCCGGCCCGACGTACTCGAGGCTCGCCCAGTCGGCGAGGTCGCTGAAGAAGTAGGGGACGACGTCGTAGTTCTCATCGGCGCCGAGCATGTTGGCGGCCGCCCTAGCCCCCTGCTGCATCGCCACGTCCCAGTGCTCGACGTGGATGCGGCGGCCGTGGACGACGCTCTCGTAAGAGCAGCAGTCGCCCGCCGCGTAAATCCCCTCAGCCGAGGTCTGCAGCTTCGAGTCGCAGACGATGCCGCCGTCGCCGACCTCGAGCCCCGCCCGCTGCGCCAGCATCGCGTCCGGCCGCACCCCGGCGCCGACGACGACCGCGTCGCACTCGACCGCCAGCCCGCTCTCGGCGATCACCGCCTTGACCCTGCCGTCGCCCTCGAAGGCGCTCAGGGTCTCGCCGCCGTGGAAGGTGACGCCGTTCTCTTCCAGCCGCTCTTGGAACCAGCGCCCGGCCTCCTCGCCGAAGGTCCGCGACAGCGCCACGTCCTCCATCGCGATGATCGTGCACTTCGTCCCCCGCGCGGTCAGCGAGGCCGCGACCTCGCAGCCGATGTAGCTGCCGCCGATCAGGACCACGTGCTCGGCCCCCTCGGCGTCGGCGCGGATCGCGTCCGAGTTGCCGAACGCCCGCAGGTAGTGGATGCCCTCGTTCTCGGCGCCCTCGACGCGGAGGATGTTGACCATCGCCCCGGTCCCGATCAGCGCCTTGCCGAAGGCGACCTCCTCCCCGCCTTGGACTTTCGCCGTCCGCGCCTCGGGGTCGAGCGACATCACGTTGCGCCCGGTCAGCAACTCGACCCCGCTCTCCTCGTACCAGGAAGGCGAGTTGACATAGGCGTCCTCGCGGCTCGCCTCGCCGCGCATGTACTCCTTCGAGATCGGCGGTCGTTCGTAGGGCGGCTCGGGCTCACGCCCGACCAGTAGGATCGAGCCGTCGGCGCCGCGCCGGCGCAGCTCCTGGGCGCAGTGGGCGGAGGCCATGCCACCGCCGATGAGCAGGAAATCGACCTCGCGATCCGCCATCGCAGAACCCCTACCCGGCTTCAGGCGCCGTTAGCCCCGTTGCCCTGGGGTCCGAAGAGCGCCTTCAGGTCGTCCTCTTTGCCCGGATCGAGGACGGCAAGCACCTCGTCGCCTTCCTGCAGCACGGTGTCGGCGCTGGGGACGAAGCCCTTGCCGGAACGCAGGACCGAGATCAGCAGGCTGCCTTCGGGCATTTTCAGGTCGCCGACCCGGCGCCCGGTCACGCCCGAGTCCTTGCCGAGCAGCATCTCGATGATCTCCAGCTGCTCCTCCTGCAGGTCGAGCAGGTGGACCAGCCCGTACTCGGGCACCTCGTGCT
>Ga0068854_100000103_pt1 | contig 59186 bp, 43 predicted proteins | sample KBSCornC42_FD_66590 | JGI IMG/M metagenome (GOLD analysis project Ga0068854, IMG submission 66590) | Corn rhizosphere microbial communities from Kellogg Biological Station, Michigan, USA - KBS Corn C4-2 | ecosystem: Host-associated > Plants > Roots > Rhizosphere > Soil ... | reverse complement strand
CTTCCTCGTGCTCGCCGCGCAATATGAAAGCCTGACCTTGCCGCTCGCGATCATCCTGATCGTGCCGATGTGCCTGCTCGCCGCAATGGCGGGGGTGAACATACGGGGCATGGACAATAATGTCCTGACCCAGATCGGTCTGGTCGTGCTGATTGCCCTCGCGGCAAAGAACGCGATCCTGGTAGTGGAGTTCGCCAAGCAGGCCGAGCAAGAGCAGGGCATGTCGCCGGTCGAGGCCGCGGTCCATGCCGCGCGCACTCGCCTGCGCCCGATCCTGATGACCAGCTTTGCCTTCATCCTGGGCGCAGTGCCGATGGTGCTGGCCAAGGGGGCGGGATCGGAGCTGCGCCAGGCGCTCGGCACGGCGGTCTTCTTCGGCATGATCGGCGTGACCGCGTTCGGTCTGATCTTCACCCCGACTTTCTATGTGGTTTGCCGTGCGTTGGGCGATCGCTTCGCCCGCCGCGGCGGCGAGGCCAGCCTTGCGCTGCAGCCGGCCGAATAAGGAGTGCGCCCGATGATGAGGCTCGCGAAAATCCTGTTGCCCGCCGTGTCGGCGTTGGCGGTGGCAGCCTGCGCCGCCGGACCTACCTATGTCACGCCATCGCTCGACGCGGTGGCCGAGAAGCCGCTGATTACCGCGGGAGCGCCCGTCAGCGACGCGGATACGCCTGCCCAATGGTGGAAGCTCTATGACGATCCGGTGCTTGACGGCCTGGTCGCCGATGCGCTCGCCGCCAATACCGATCTGCGGGTGGCGGTCGCCCGGCTCGACCGCGCCCGTGCATCGTTGCGCGGCGCACGCTCGGATCTGCTGCCCCAGACGGAACTCAGCGCAAGCCCGGCTTATGGCCGGCTACCCGCCGACCAGCGCCCCGCCGGCGCCAAGCGCGAGGATTGGCAGGTCGATGCCGGTCTCGCCGTTTCCTACGAGCTCGACCTTTCGGGGCGGGTCCGGCGCGAGATCGAGGCGGCGCGCGGCGACGTCGGTGCCGCAGGTGCCGACGCTGACGCGGTCCGGATCGGGATCGTTGCCGAGACGACGCGCGCTTATATCGAAGCCGCCTCGGCCGCCGAGCAGATCAAGGTGGCGCAGAACATCGTCGACCTGCTCGATCGTTCGGCAGGCATCACCCAGAAAAGGTTCGATGCCGGCCGCGCCGAGAAGCTGGATGTCTCGCGCCTGTCCGCGCTTGCCGATCAGCGTCGCGCGGAGATTCCGCCGCTGGTCGCCGAACGCCAGGCCGCGCTCTTCCGCCTGGCCATGTTGACCGGCCGAACGCCCGACGCGTTGCCGCAGGTTGCGGCTGGGCGCGATACCACGCCCACGCTGGCACAACTGGTTCCGATCGGCGACGGCGGGACTTTGCTCGCGCGGCGGCCCGACGTACGCGCGGCAGAGCGGCGGCTGGCGGCAAATACGGCCCGGATCGGCGTCGCCACCGCGGACCTGTATCCGCACATCACGCTCGGCGGCTCGATCGGCCAAAGCAGCGCGGGCTTCTCGGATCTGTTTGGCGGCGGCCCGTTGCGCTGGTTGCTGGGTCCGCTGATCAGCTGGAATTTCCCCAACCAGAGCGCGGCCCGGGCACGCATCGCCGAAGCCAAAGCGGACCGCGATGGGGCGCTTGCCACGTTCGATGGCACCGTGCTGCGCGCCTTGCAGGAGACCGATACCGCGCTGTCGGCTTATGCACAGTCGCTCAATCGCCGTCAGGCGCTGACCAGGGCGCGCGACAATGCAGCGAGTGCCGCACGCATCGTGCAGGCCCGGCAGCGCGAAGGGCAGGTCGATTCCCTCACGCTGATCGATGCCGAACGCACCAATGCCGAAGCTGAAGCCGCGCTGGCGCAGTCCAAATATGCGGTGGCGTCTGCTCAGATCGACCTGTTCCGCGCGCTTGGCGGCGGCTGGCAAAGTCAGCTCGCCGGCGCCAGCGGCGCCGGAAAATAGCTTTACCCGCCTGAGAAATCTTCTCAGGTACCCTGCCTGGCCCGGGCTTAGGCCCGGGCCATTTTTTGTGGATGGCTCAGAAGGAGCCGCGGAAGCCGAAGCGGCCTGAGATAATCCGCTGGCCGTCCGAGCGCGTCTCATACTGGCCCGAAGCGAAGAAGCGGAAGATCGACGAACCGATCGAGGCGGTCACGCCGCCCAACCAGCCGCTCTTGCGGCCTTCGGGATCCAGCGTGAAATTCTGGCCGCCGGCAAAGCTTGCGGTGGTCGCGCCGAGGTTGGAGCTCAGCACCTGACGTCGCCCGCCTTCGACCTCGAACCGCAACGTCGTCGCTTCCGGGTCGATCACGTTGCCCACATGCACGCCGGCCGCGAGCAGGCCGGTCGCAGCGAATTCGCTGCTCGTCCGCTTGGCGACGGTCAGGTCGAAGGCGGTGCCTCCGCCGGTTTCGGCATGCTTGTTCTCGGTTAGGCGATTATAGGACAGCTCGCCCGACGGGCGCACATAGAAAGCGCCGGCCTTGGCCTCGTAGCTGACCTTGCCCCCTGCAGCCATGGCGATGCCGTTCCAGCTGCCGACGCTGGTGAATACTGCGGCCGATGTGTCGGTCGTGCCGGAGAAGAAGCGCTTCTCGTGCAGGCGGACATAGCCGGCATTTCCGTAGGCCGCGATGTGCAGGTTGCCGAAGTCGGTCAGCCAGTGGACGCCGCCGCCGAATTGGTTCGCGGTCACCTCGTTGTCGCCGCTGTCGCGCACGCTGCCATGGATGTAGCCGAGCGAGAGGCCGATGCGGCTGTGATCGCCTATGGCGACGTCGCCGCCGCCGGTCAGCCCCCAGCCGCTGCCGCCATTGCCCGGTGTCAGATCCGCGCTCTGATGCTCGTCCCAGATCGCCTGCTGCGCATAGAGGCTGACATTGCCAAGCTGCGCCCACGGCGTGGCGGCCTGCGTCGGCGCGAGCGCGCGCGCGCCCTGTGTCATCACGTCGAACACTCCGCCCTGATGATCCGGCAGCATCTCGCGATAGCGTAGCAAGGTCGAATCCCGGTCGGTGAAGCCCAGGAAGAGGCCCGACAGCTTGGTATTGCCCTGGATTGCCGCGAACACCGCGTCATAGGCCGCCGCTTCAGACTGGCGCAGGCCAAGCTCGGTCGCCGTCTTTCGCACGACGCCGACACCGACCGTGCCGGCTGCATCATTGCTGGCCAGCACACCCTTGAGCAGGTACGGCAAGGCGTCGATCGAGAGCGTCAGGTTGCTGCTACCGGTGAGCGTGCCGCTCTGGATCACGGTCAGCGGGCTGGCGGTCACGCCGAAGTTCGTGACCGAGACCTTGAGCGTGGTCGGCGCGCTGATCGTGGTCGCCCCGGTGACGTTCACCAGGCTGTGGCTGCCGGTCGAAGGATCAACCACTACGCCGATCGTGCCGCCAGCTACCGCCAGGCTGCCCATCGTGCTGGTATCCGTGGAGTTGAACGCCAGCGTGCCGCCGTTCACCTTGACCGCGATGTTGGAGCCCGAATTGACGAACTTGCCGAAATAGCTCGCGCCGCTGTTGACGGTCAGGCTGTTGTTGCCCGCGCCGAAATCGATCGGGCCCTTATAGACGCCGCTGCCTGAAATGGTGACCGCGTCGTCGCCATCGCCCAGCTGCGCATCCATGGACGCGATGGTGGTGCCCGAAATGTTGATCTGGTCGTTGCCCGCGCCGAGCAGCACCTTCGATTGGGCCACGCCCGCCGAGATATTGATCACGTCGTCGCCGCTGCCGGTCATGATCGCGCCCAAAGTGCCGGGGGTGGCGGTCTGGGTGGAGGTTGCCAGCGCCTGCGTATAGGTGAACGCAGTGGTGCGACCCGACACGTCGATCGCGCGGCCGCTGCCGTCGGTCGACGATGCGATGATCGTGCCGCTGTTGGTCACGCTGTTGAGCGTATTGCTCTTGTCGAGGATCGCGGTCGAAAGACCGGTCGAGGCGGTCGTGGTCGCCGCGATATTGCCGTTATTGGTGATCGTCGGGAGGCTCGCCCCCGCATCGATCTGCACGGCCACGGATGTGCCCCCCGCGGTTGCCGATGCGTTGCCCTGCAAAGCCCCCGACACGGTCAGCGACGGCGTGGTCACGCCCGAATAGAGATGCAGACCGGTGCCGAGCGCTCCGTTGGAATTGCCCGCGACCTGGCCGCCGATCGCAATGCCGCCATTGATCGTCACCGGCTGGCCCATGCCGCCGATCTGGATGCCCGTGCCAGTAATGCCGGAATAGACGCCGACGCCGGCAACATTGCCGTTGATGACCAGCCCATTGGTGTTGCCCTGCAACACGCCCAACGTGGTCGCCTGGGTCGAGGATCCGATCAGCAGCGAAGGTGCCGCCGCATAGGTGATGAAGGTGGCAGTGCCTTCGCTCGCATCCGCAATACCGTCCTTGTCGACATCGGCCGTGGTGTCGGTGGTGCTGGCCGGCGCGGCGGCGATCAGCACGCCGCCGGCGACGTTGCCGCCAACGATCATCGCCGATCCGCCCTGCTCCAGATTCTGTGGGGTGAGCTTGGTCACGTCGGTCGGAAGCGTGGTCGCGCCATAACCGGTCGTGGTGATCGATCCATGGACCACAACCTGCCCGGTGACGTTGCCCAGCACGAGACCGGGCGACGCGCCGCCGAGAATGCTGATCGCGCCCGCTGAGGTGACGTTCCCTGTTACGTCCGCAAGACGGATGCCGTAGGTATTGTCGCCGGTGACGGTGACGGCGGCGTTATTGCTGAAATTGCCCGTCAGCGGACCGCCGAGATAGATGCCAGCGGAATTGTTGCCGCGGACGGTGATTGCGCCGGTGTTGGTGATGTTGCCGGTGAACGCGCCCGCTGTCCGGATGCCGTAGCGGTTGGAGCCTTGTGCATAAGGGCCGTCGAGCACGGTGTCCCCGTTGGTGTCGGTCCGGGTATAGGTCTCGTCGTTGCTGATCGTGCCCGAGCTGGTGATCGTACTGGTAACGCCTGCGTTGGCGGCGATCGCAGTTGAGTCATTGACGCCGGAAAAGGTGATTTTGCCGGCGTTGGTGACGGTGTTGTTGCTATCGATCAGCACCGCCGGTCCACTGACGGTCGGGACAATCGAGCCATCGGCCGTGATGTTGATATTGCCTGCGGTCGACGTCTTGAGCGGTGCGGTGGTGGCCGTGCTGACCGTCGTATCGGCCTGGGCCTGCGCCGCGAGAAGGGTTGCAAGGGTGGTGATGCAGGTTGCTTTGAGCGCCAGGCGCATGAACGATTCTCGCTGCTAGGGATCGGGGGAAGAGGCTTCGGTCGGGGTCCGTCAGATGATCCGGTGCGGGACTGCCGGTTCGCGCGCCTGAAAGCGCCTGCCGAACAGGAGTGACCGCCGCGCGGTCTCATGCCGGATTGCGCCTTTTATGGCCACAAGAAATCCTTCCCTGCACAAAGACGGCCTGCGCTTCTTGGCGCCGCGGCTCGACCGGCGAAGCAATGGCGAGCGTAGATGAATGGCGCATGACCGACCGCTATTTGTCGGCCTGGCTCTCCAGCCATCGCATGATCGCCGCGATCACGTGCGTCTGCTCCTCTGCGCTCAGCGCATTGCCGGCGGGGATGAAGTGCCATTTGGCAAGACAGCCCCTGCAACAGGTCGCCGTCGCGTGCTGCGCGATGAAGACCGGATGCCCGGGCATCGGCGTCTGTTTGCCGTCCTTCAGCGGGCGAGCGGGCGCCAGCCTTTGTGCAACGAAGGTCGCGGCATGATCGGCGATCGCTGCCATGCCTTTGTCCGTGAGATATGCCTGCTCCTTAGGCCCCAGCCTAAAGCGCATACGGAATGGCGAGCGCGTGAGGGCATCAAACAGGGGGTCGAGATTTCGCATTCCAACCCCATATAATCGTTATGAAAGATCTGTTCGACACCGCGATCGTGCCAGGCTTCAGGCTGGCCGAGAATATCGTCACGCCGGGCGAGGAGGCCGAATTGATCGCGCATGTGGACGCGAGCGATCTCGCGCCGTTCCGCTTCCAGGGCTGGCTCGGCAAGAGGCTGACGCACAGCTTCGGCTGGCGCTACGATTTCGACACCGCGCGTTTCGCCGAGGCCGAGCCGCTGCCGGACTGGCTGTCGCCATTGCGGGCAAGAGCGGCCAATCTTGCCGAGATCCCGTCCGAGGCTTTCGTCCATGCGCTGCTGATCCGTTACGATCCAGGAGCGGGAATCGGCTGGCACCGCGACCGGCCGCAATTCGAACATGTCGTCGGCATTTCGCTCGGCAACCCCGCGGCCTTGCGATTGCGACGCCGGATCGAGCGCGGCTTCGAGCGGGCATCAGCGGAACTGCCACCGCGCTCGATCTATCATCTGGCGGGCGAGGTCCGGCACGATTGGGAGCATAGTATCGCGCCGATGGATTTGCCGCGCTGGTCGATCACCTTCCGCAGCCTGTCCGACAAAGGACGCATGGCGATTCAGCGGTAAGCGCGGCTCCAGCCAACCGGCGGCGCCTCATGCTGGCGGGCCTCAGGAATAAGGTGGCGCACGCGGCGGCAGAAATTGCGCAAGGCCACCTCGTCCTTGCTGAGCGGTCCGACCGCAAAACTGGACGAGGCCATGCCCTGCTGCACGCGCGCGACCAGTTCGGTATCCTCGGCATTGACCTGGCGGTTGATGCGCCAGTTGAGATAGCGCGCCGCCTTCATCTCACGGCGCCCGTCAGGGATCGCGTAGCTGATTTCCCGGATCAAAGTCTCGGTCGGCGACACGGGCAGGAACTGCATGAAGTCGACCTGATCGGGATAGATGTCGAAAGCGACGTTCGGCCACAGCTTGAAATAGGTCCACAGCCGCTGGCGATCGTCGGGCAGGTGATCGACCCGCGGCAGAAAATGGCAATAGGCTCGTTCGGACGGGTTGGACGAAGGACGGTCGACCAAAGGCCCCCACATCTTGTCGACCCATAAGGTGCTCTCGACGCCATAGCCGTCGCCCATCAGCCGCTTCAGGCCGGGATGCGCCACCGCGATGTGCAGCCCGTCGGAATAATTGTCGGCGATATTCTTCCAGTTGACGGTGCGCGGCCGCAAGGTGACGCGGCCCAGCGCCTCCAATTCCTCGAAACGATAAGGCGCGACCTCGGGCTCGTAAGGCGCCATCATCTCGGCGACGCTCGGCCCGCCGCTCTCCAGCCGCACGAAGATGAAGCCCCGCCATATTTCATGCTCGACCGGCGCAAGGCGAATGCCCTCGAGCGCGCCGGGATTGTACGTCTCTTTCTGCGGCACGCCGACCAGCCGCCCGTCGGCGGCGTAGGTCCAGGCGTGATAGGGGCAGACGATGCGCTTAGCGCAGCCGCGCGCACCGTTGAGGATGCGCGCGCCACGATGGCGGCAGACGTTGTGGAACGCGCTGACCGATCCCTCGGCGGTCCGCATCACCACCACGCTCTCGCCCGCATAATCGAGCGCGTGCCAGTCGCCCGATTTGGGAATGTCGCTCAGATGGCAGACGACCTGCCACGAAGGCCGGATCACCCGTTTGAGCTCGACCTCGAAATAGTCGGCATCGGAATAGATCCAGGCGGGAAGACTCCAGCCCTCATCGGGATCCTGATTGGTCAGGGGTCGTGCGATCGCCATGACATGGAGACTGCCCCTTCGCGAACGCGCCCGCAAGATCGGCGTTGACAGGATGGGGCGGTGCATCGTCTGTCAGGCACATGGCATCGCGCGCGGACCCGACCGGAAATCTCGAAACCGCGCTTGCGCATGCGCGCCGCCTGCTCGACGGCCAGCCCGATCTGGCACTGGCCCAGGCGCGCGAGATATTGCGCGTTGTGCCGCGCAGCGCCGCCGCGCTCATGATCGCGGGCACTGCGCATCGTATGCGCGGCGAGGGCGACCTTGCCGCCGCCGCTTTCCGCGCCGCTACCGCCGCCGATCCCAATTCGGCCGAGGCATGGCGGGCGCTGGGCGACCAGCTTCATCTTGGCGAGGACGAACGGGGTGGCGACGCGGCCTATCTCGCAGCCCTGCGCGCCTCGACTAGCGATCCGGCTCTGTTGCGCGCCGCCGACGCGCTCGCGCGCAACGATCTGGCGGAGGCCGAGCCGATTCTGCGCGCGCGGCTGAAGGATGCGCCGACCGATATCGGCGCGATCCGGATGCTGGCCGAGCTAGCCGGGCGGATCGGGCGCTACAAGGATGCGGAGAGCCTGCTGCGCCGCGCGCTGGAACTCGCGCCCGGGTTCGCCGGCGCGCGTCATAATCTTGCGCTCGCGCTGCACCGGCAGGGGCGATCGAAAGAAGCGATCGGCGAAATCGACCAGCTGCTGATCGACGAGCCGGGCCATCCCTCCTACATCAACCTCAAGGCGGCCGCGCTGGCGCGGCTCGGCGATTACGAACCGTCGATCGCACTCTATAACCAGGTGCTGATCCATTATCCGAAGCAGCCCAAGGTCTGGATGAGCCTGGGCCATTCGCTCAAGACGGTCGGGCGGCAGGAGGAAAGCATCCAGGCCTATCGCCGCGGGCTGGAGCTTCAGCCGACGCTCGGCGAGGCCTGGTGGAGCCTCGCCAATCTCAAGACCTTCCGCTTTACCGACGCCGATCGCGCCGCGATGCGCGCCGCGCTCGATACGCCGGATCTGAGCGCCGAGGATCGCTTCCACCTCCAGTTCGCGTTGGGCAAGGCGGAGGAGGATGCGGGCGCCTATGCCGCCTCTTTCGCTTATTATGCCGACGCCAATCGCGGCAGACGTGCTTTGATCGGCTATGACGCGGACGAACTCGCACAATCGGTCGATCGTCAGATCGCCTTGTTCACGCGTGAATTTTTAGCGGCGCGCGAAGGTTGGGGCGCATCGTCCGACGAACCGATCTTCGTCGTGTCGCTGCCGCGTTCGGGCTCGACGCTGGTCGAACAGATATTGGCGAGCCACAGCCAGGTCGAAGGGACCGCCGAGCTGTCCGACATCGCCACGCTCGCCGCGCGCGTGGGCGTGGGCAACATGGCCGCGCTCGATGCCGATGCTGCCCGGGCCTTGGGCGAGGAATATCTCGAACGCACGCGCATTCAGCGCAAGACCGACCGGCAGCGCTTCGTCGACAAGATGCCCAACAATTGGGCGCATGTCGGCTTCATCAAACTGATCCTGCCGAATGCCACGATCGTCGACGCGCGCCGTCATCCGCTCGCCTGCTGCTTTTCCAACTTCAAGCAGCATTTCGCGAAGGGCCAGACCTTCACCTACGATCTGACCGATATCGGCCGATATTATGCGGATTATGTGCGGTCGATGGAGCATTTCGACGCGGTCCTGTCCGGCCATGTCCATCGCGTCTTCTACGAAGCGATGGTCGGCAACACCGAGGCTGAGGTTCGCGCGCTGTTGGCACACGCCCGTCTGCCGTTCGAGGAAAGTTGCCTGCGCTTTCACGAAACCGAGCGCGCGGTGCGGACCGCATCGTCAGAACAGGTGCGCCAACCCATCTTCAAGGACGGGGTCGAGCAATGGCGCCGCTTCGATCCGTGGCTCGATCCGCTGCGCGATGCGCTGGGCCAACTGGTCGACGCTTACCCCCATCAAGCGTGACATGTTTGCAATGCTGCATCGCAAAACCCGCTTCGGCCGCATCGCCGCGCATTGACACTATAACGGGTCCAGAACAGCCTCCCCGCTCATAAAGAGAGACAGGGAGTCCCAATATGCGTGAACCCCGCCGTGTCATGGCCGCCTTGCTGGCCGGGACCATCCTCACCGGCGTGTCCGGCGAGGCTTTAGCCCAGGCGACTACCAGCGATACGACGCCGCCCGCCCAGGCCGCCGCGGAGCCCGCAGTGCTCGGGCCGCAGGAGATCGTCGTCACCGCGCAGAAGCGTTCCGAAAACCTCCAGAACGTGCCGATCAGCATTCAGGCATTGGGCACGCAGAAGTTGGAGGAACTCAACGTCTCCAACTTCACCGACTTCACCAAGCAATTGCCGAGCGTCTCGTTCCAGACCTCGCAGCCCGGTTCGACCAGCGTCTATATCCGCGGCGCGGCATCAGGCGGCGACGGCAACCATTCGGGCTCGCTGCCGTCGGTGGGCGTCTATCTCGACGAGCAGCCGATCACCACGATCGGCGGCACTCTCGACGTCCACATCTACGACATCGCGCGGATCGAGGCTTTGTCCGGTCCGCAGGGCACGCTCTACGGCGCCTCGTCGGAATCGGGCACGCTGCGCATCATCACCAACAAGCCCGACACCAGCCATTCTTATGGCGGCATGGATGTCGAGGGGAACAGCGTCCACAAGGGCGGCATGGGCGGCAAGATCGAGGGCTTCTACAATGCTCCTCTGTCGGACAGCGCCGCGATCCGCCTGGTCGGCTTTTACGAGCATGACGCGGGCTATATCGACAATGTCCCCGGCACGCGCACGTTCCTTGGTGACCCCAATGGCGTCGATGCCGCTGGCAACACCACCTACGCGCCGGGCATCACGGTCAGCAACAACGCGCTGGTGAAGAAGAATTACAACGACATCGACGTCTATGGCGGCCGTGCCGCGCTCAAGATCGATCTCAACGACAATTGGACCGCGACCGCGACCGCCTTCGGTCAGGATCAGAAGAACCATGGCTCGTTCGGCAGCGACGCGCGCGTCGGCGATCTTAAGGTGCAGCATTTCCTGCCCGACTACGATCACGACCGCTTCCTGCAGGGCGCGCTCACGATCGAGGGCAAGATCGGCAATTGGGACCTGACCTATGCCGGCGCCTATCTGGTCCGTAAGATCAACGCGGCCAACGATTATACCGATTATGCCGAAGCCTATGATGCGATCTACGCAAGCTACGGCGGCCTCGCCAACTATCAATATTACAAGGACAATGCCGGGAACCAGATCGCGCCGCTGCAGCACATCGTCGGCACCGACAAGTTCAACAAGCTCAGTCAGGAACTGCGCATTTCCTCGCCGGCGAGCGCGCCGCTCCGCGTGGTCGGCGGCCTGTTCTATCAGCGCCAATATCACAATATCCGCCAGGATTATCAGGTCGCGGGTCTCGCCACTGCCTTGTCGGTCAACGGTTATCCGGGCACGCTCTGGCTGACCCAGCAGGAGCGCATCGATCGCGACTATGCCGCGTTCGGCGAGGTCGCCTACGATATCCTGCCGAACCTGACGCTGACCGGAGGCCTGCGTTATTATAAGTTCGACAACTCACTGATCGGCTTCTTTGGTTTCGGGCGCAATCCGGCCGGAAAGCCCTACAATGCCGTCGGCAGCTCCGGCACCGGCGTGGCCGGATGCTTCAATAGCGACGGAACGCTGGTGAAGGACAATCCGGGCGGAACTCTGCTTCCGGCGGCGGTTGCGGGATCGCCCTGTACCAACCTCGGCGTTTTCGAGAATGGCAAGGTGGTGCCCCGTCGGGCAAAGGATGACGGTTTCATTCACCGCCTGAATTTGACGTGGAAGGTCGACCCGGATCATCTGCTCTACGCAACCTGGTCACGCGGCTTCCGGCCGGGCGGGATAAACCGGCGCGGTACATTGGAGCCTTACAAGCCAGATTATCTGACCAACTATGAGATTGGTTGGAAAACGACCTGGTTCGATCGCAAGCTGCGCTGGAATGGCGCGGTGTTCGTGGATGACTGGAAGAAGTTTCAATATAGCTTCCTCGGCCAGAACAGCTTCACCGAGATCCACAATGGTCCCGATGCGCGGATCAAGGGGATCGAATCCGACATCAGCGTCTATCCGGTGCGGGGGCTCAGCCTGAGCGCGACCGGTGCCTATCTCGACGCCAAGCTTCGCAACAAGCTCTGCGCGAGCGACGACCCGACCTTCTCGTGCACTGGGACCGACATCGTCGCGCCGAAGGGCACGCGCCTGCCGGTCACGCCCAAGTTCAAGGCCAACGCGACCGCGCGCTACGAATGGGAGATTGGAGACGGCAAGGCACATATTCAGTCGGGCCTGACGCATTCGAGCTCGGCGTCCTCGGCGCTGCGCATCGGCACCAGCACGACGGACCGGCCGCCCTTGCTGCATTCCTATAACCTGGTGGATTTCGCGTTCGGTTATGGGTGGAGCAACTTCACCGCCGAGGTCTTCGTCGACAATGCGTTCGACAAGCGCGCCGAGCTTTCCTCGACCGAGGAATGCGGCTCATGCAGCCAGCGGCCTTATTATGTGGTCTACCGGCCACGCACGATCGGGCTGCGCTTCGGCGTGAAGTTCTGACCAAGGCGGGGCAGGAGGCTACGGCCTTCTGCCCTCTTTGCGCCGGACGCTGAGCTCAGTTCGACAGGCGTTTGATCAATATCTTCCAATAGGCGACGCCGGGCGCGATGTTGAACAACGGCGTCCGTTCGTTGAGGCCATGCGAGAAATCGTCGCTGTCCTTGAGGAAGATCGGCGCGACGCCGTAGCTCGGCACGCCGCGCACGCGGAACCACATGCTGTCGCTCGCCCCTGCAGCCATAGTGGGGATGATCGGCAGGCCCTTGTACGCGACGTCCAGCGCTTCGCGCACTGCCGCCGTCACGTCCGCCCGCATGGGCGATGGCGGGCTTGCGGTCGTGCCCGTGTCGATGAATTCAATCTCCATTTTTGGCTCGTCCGCGACCCGAATCAGTTCGCCCTCCACCTGTTTGAACGAATTGCCGGGAAAGATGCGGCAATTGATATTGGCGGTCGCACGTTGGGGCAGGGCGTTCAGCGCATGCCCGCCGTTGAGCATCGTTGCGACGCAGGTCGTGCCGATCTGGCCGACATGGGCCGGATCGGCGGAGAGGGTTTCGATGGCGTGCTTGTCGGTCGGGTCATTCGCGAAGGCGCGCATCGCCGCCCCCGTTTTCGGTTCGGCGCGATCGGCGGCAGCAAGGAAATAGGCTTTGGTAATGTCGTTAAGCTGCGGCGTGAATTGATAGCCGCCGATGCGGGTCAGCGCGGCGGCCAACTCGTAGATCGCGTTTTCCTTGCGCGGCGCGCTCGAATGGCCGCCCGGATTAGTGATGGTCAGCTTATAGTCGGCATAGGCCTTCTCCGCGCCTTCCAGCGCGAAATATCGCGGTTTGCCGTCCTCGCTTAGACTGCCGCCGCCGCTGTCGCCGTTGAGCAGCATATAGGCATCGGGAAATTGCGCCGCGAGCATCTGCGTCGTTTTCATCACCGTCTCCTCGTCACCGGAGAGGACGAGGATCACGTCGCGCCTGGGTGTAAATTTCTGCCGCTTAAGATCGATCAAAGTCGCGACCATCAACGCGTCGTCAAACTTCATGTCGGTCGCGCCGCGGCCAAAGATATAATTGTTTTCTATCACCGGCGTGAACGGATCGCGCGCCCAGTCGGCCGGCTTGGCCTCCACCACATCCATATGGCCTGAGAGGAGCAGCGGCTTCAGCTCGGGGTCGGACCCGCGGTAACGGGCGACAAGGAAGGCGGTGTCGTCGACGGCTGTTATGGTGATGTCCTCGGCCGCGAAGCCGCCCGCGACCAGCGCCTGTTTCAGGTAAGCCGCGAATTGAGGCGTCTGGTTGCCCGCGCCAGTCACGGTGCGGAACGCGATCGCGTGTTTGAGCAGGTCCAGCGCTTGCGCTTCCGCGTCGGGATTGGCACCCGCCAGAGAAGGGGCGCACAAGCCGAGAGCGCAGCCTGCGAACAGCAGGCGCGAACGGATCGACAGCGGCTTCGGCATCCAAAATTCCTCGCTAGGATAAGGATATCCTAGAAACGCCGACGGGAAAGGGAAGAGGCTGCGACCTTGTCTTATTCGACGCGCGAGACCTTATTTTCCGGGCTGGGTTCGTACAGGACGACCCGATCACGCCCCCCTTCCTTCGCGGCGTAAAGGGCACGGTCGGCAAAGCCGATCGCCGGGCGGACCTTGTCGGGCAGCCGATCGCAATAATAGACGCCGAAGCTGGCGGTCAGCGTGCCATGCGGAAATTCGGCTGCCGCGATCTTGATCCGCAGCTTGTTGGCGATGTCGACCGCCGCCTGAGCGTCGCTCACATGGCCGATCAGCAGAAATTCCTCGCCGCCCCAGCGCGCGATCAGATCGCTATCGCGCACGCTTTTACGTAGCAGATCGGCGAACTTGGCGAGGACTTCGTCGCCCACCACGTGGCCGTGGCTGTCGTTGATCATCTTGAAATGGTCGATATCGGCAATCATGATCGCGACCGGCTTGTCCAGCCCCTCCGCCAGCATCTGCTGGTAGCGCTCGGTTACGCCGCGCCGATTGTACAGGGTGGTCAGATGGTCCCGCCGCGCCGATTCCCGCGCCAGCTGCGCCTCGCCGCGCGCGACCTGTTCGAGCAGGCGTCGCCTGCGCAGGTCGCGCTGCAATCCCGATATGCGTGAGATCGTGAACAGACAGATCAGAATGATCCAAAAGGCGAGAATGCCCAGATACCATTGCTCAACGGGGAGGATCTTGCCCTCGAGTGCGATGCCGGCGATGCGGAAAATATGCCGACCGACCGGCGCATTGTTTCCGGTATCGATCTCCAACGCGACCACGTTGTCGAACTGCCTGTGGCTCAGCCGATAGGGTATATGGTTCGACTGCAGCCACCAGTCCGCGACCTTCATGTCGCTGAGCTTGGCCTGTATCGTCTGGCGGCCGTTGTGGAGCGGCAATTCGATCTGATTATATTTGTTCGTCCCGCCATCGTCGACCTTGCTGTAACGGCTATCGAAATTCTTGAGAAACAGGCGGAAGCTGTCCGCCGGGCCGCGATAATCCAGCGTGATGGTGATCGTCTGGAACCGGCTGAGGTCGATACCGCGACCGTCATGATGGTCGAGCAACAGCGCATAGGAACAATAGGGATATTGGTAGCGTGGGCGCAGTTGGCACGACCATGTGAGTGGCTGCTCCGGTGCGACTTTGATGGTCGAATTTCCACCCAGGGTATCGTCGCCATGCCACTCCGCGGTGAACGGTGTCGAGCCGCCCGGACCGACCACCACCGTGTTGCGCAGGATCAGGCCGGCAAAGGAAATGGCGGCGACCGTCACTGCCAGAAGCCCGATCACGACCAGTTCAAAGCGCAGGTCCGAAATCGCCTGGCGCACGCGGCGGCCCGCGCGGCGCGCGCTCACAGCGTAGAATCCTTTGCGTCACTCAGCATTGAAAGCACAATGGTCACAAAACCCCCGCTATCCGGTTAACGGGCTGCTATTTCGCACGCAACGGCTACCCGCTATGCCGAAGGCGAGGGGATCAAATGACCGCATTGCTGCTCGATCAGGTAACGAAGGATTTCGGCGACAAGCGCGCGGTTGACGACCTTAGCTTCGCGGTCGGCGATGGCGAGGTGTTCGGCTTCCTTGGCGGCAATGGAGCCGGCAAGACCACGTCGCTCCGCATGGTGCTCGACATCATCCGGCCGACATCGGGCCGGATTGAGATATTGGGCCGCCGGCCCGGTCGGGAAAATAGCGGGGACCTGGGTTTCCTGCCCGAAGAGCGCGGGCTTTACCGCACGATGACGGCGCTCGAAACGATCACGTATTTCGGGCGGCTGAAGGGCATGACGCGGGGCGATGCGCGCGCGGAAGGGAAGACGCTGCTCGACCGGTTCGGCCTGGGTAGCTCAGCCAATACCAAGATTGAGAAATTGTCCAAGGGCATGGCGCAGAAGGTCCAGCTTGCCGCTGCGGTGGTGAATGCGCCCCGTTTGCTGATCCTGGACGAGCCCTTTTCCGGGCTCGACCCGGTCAATCAAGGGTTGCTCGAGGACGAGATACGCCGCCTGTCGCGGCAAGGATCGACCATCGTCTTCTCGACCCATGTGATGCAGCACGCAGAACGGCTTTGCGACCGGCTGCTGCTGCTTGCCGAAGGACGAAAGGCATTCGAAGGTACGCAGGACGAAGCGCGCGCCACGCTGCCGGCGCGGCTGATGCTTACCTCGCGCGAGACGCCGATGGGCCTTCCCGGCGTCGCATCGGTGGCGCAACTGGGCGGGAACGATGGCTGGTCCGATTGGGACGTGCGGCTGGAAACGGGCGGGGATCCTGGCGACTTGCTGCTGGCCTGCACCGAGCGTCGCTTTGCGCTTCGCCGGTTCGAGCAAAGCCGCCCGAGCCTGCACGACGTCTTCATTCACATTGTCGGCGGAGAGGAGGGGCAGGCATGAGCAATCCCATCCTTCTCGTCGCCGCACGCGAATTCCGCCAAATTGCAGCGACACGCAGCTTCTGGATTACTTTGCTGATCCTGCCGTTCGCGCTCGCGATCGGCCCGTTGGCTTCCCACTTCATGGAAAAGCCGCATACAGAAACGGTGATGCTGATCGATCGGTCGGGGCAGGCCGTGCCTGCCATTGCGGAGCGGATCGAGCTCGAGCACCAGCGGCAGGTGCTGCAGTCACTGTCGCGCTATTCCGAAAGCCACGATCTCGACCGCGCCGACCCGAAAGCGGCCTGGGCACGGCACGACCATTATTATTCGGATGCGGAAGTTAAGGCGTTCGTTGCCGCGGGCGGTGCGCGACGTGCCGAAGCGGCGATGCGGCGCGTGGCTGCGCCCGACACGAAACCGTTCGACGAACCGGAAGCCGATTACAGGATCGTGCCGCCGTCGCCGGCGCTTGCCGCAAGCGGTCCGGCCGACATCGCCAGAACGCTTCCCGGCCTGGTCAGCCCGTCCAGGAAGGATCACGGCGCCGAACCGCTCGATTATGCGGTCTATATCCCGGCCGATTTCGCGCGCGGTGGCACGCCGGTGCAAGTCTGGTCGGACGGTGCGGTCGCCGGGCAGTTGATGGGCGTGTTACAGGACACGCTGACGCGCGCGATGCGGCTCCACTTCCTGGAGGTGCAGGGTGTGCGACCGGAAACGGCGAATGCCGCGCAATTGATCGCGCCGATGATCGCGGTCAATCGGCCATCGCCCGGCGAGGGGCATGAGCAGGTCATCATCCGTTCGATCCTCCCTTTGCTCGTCTCTTATCTCCTCCTGATGTCGCTGATGCTGTCGGGATCTTGGATGCTGCAGGGCACGGTCGAGGAGCGATCGAACAAGTTGCTTGAGACCGTGCTCGCTTGCGTCAGCCCCAATCAGCTGATGTACGGAAAGCTGATCGGCACCGTGGCGGTCGGGTTGACGATGGTCGCGGTATGGGTCGCCTGCGCGATCGGGGCGGCCTTCGCGACCCAGGGGATGATCGCCGATTTCCTGCGACCGGCGCTCGCGCCCTTGTCCCAGCCGAGCGTAGCGATTGCGATGATCTATTATTTCTTCGCTGGCTACATCATGATCTCGATGATCTTCCTTACGATCGGCGCGATGAGCGACAGCATGCGCGACGCGCAATCCTATCTCAGCCCGGTGATGCTGGTGATCGCCATGCCCTTCGCGATCATAGCGCAGGCGGTGCTGCGTGATTCGTCCAGCCTGGGCGTGCGGATCATGAGCTGGATTCCAATCTACACGCCCTTCACCATGCTTGCGCGGCTGGGTGCCGGAGTTCCCCTGTGGGAGGTTATCGGCTGTGCCGTGACGCTTGCCGCCTTCATCGCTATCGAGGTGGTGATGCTGGGCCGCGTCTTCCGCGCGAGCTTGCTGGGGTCGGGCTCCAAGCCCAATCTGGCGCGCATCGGCCGGTTGATGCGCGGCCGTGAAAGCGAATGAGATTGACCGCGGAATGGCGCGACCATAGCCTCGATTCCAGCATCGAAGCGATCGACAGCTTCGAGCGGTAGGGGGTTTTTGATATGGCTGATAAAGAAGTTGTGCCGGTGGCCAATCCAGCGGCGCTGGGCCTGGTGGCCTTCGGGTTGACCACAGTGTTGCTGAGTCTCGTCAACGCGGGTGTGCTGCCAAAGGGTGGCGAGCCCGTCGTGATTCCGCTGGCGCTCGCCTTTGGCGGCTTGATGCAGATTTTCGCCGGCGCTTTCGAATTCCGGTTGGGCAACACTTTCGGAATGACGGCTTTCCTGAGTTACGGCGCCTTCTGGTGGTGGTTCGCCTTCCTGCTCCTGTTCGCAGGCAATCATTGGATCGATATTTCGGCGGCCGGGCCGACGGTCGGTGTCGCGTTGCTGCTTTGGGGTGTGCTGACCCTCTATCTGTGGATCAGCACTTTCCGCCTGCCCAAGATCATCTTCCTCATTTTCCTGACCTTGTGGGTGACGTTCGGCCTGCTCGGCCTGGGCGCGATCCAGGGCAATGCCGGCCTGGGTCATCTCGGCGGCTGGCTCGGTCTCGTTTGCGGTTGTCTTGCGCTCTACGGCAGCTTCGGCATCGTGACCAATGCGACCTTCGGACGCGTCGTGGTGCCGATGGGCGACACGCCTTTCCTGTCCTGATCTGAAGCGGAGGCGGCGCCTTTCAATCGGCGCCGCCTTCGCGCACTTTCGGTCTCTTGATTAAATTGCGGCACGGTTCCACGCTGCCTCATCCGGCGTTCAGCCGATCAATATTCCGAAGGATCTCCTGAAAAATGAAAGTCATGACGTGGCTCTGGACCTCGGCTGCCGCGGGCTGCCTGGTCGCCTCGACGGTGCAGGGCGCGCTGCCTGCGTCCAGCCCCTTCGCCAAGCCGAGCAGCTTGCCCTTTCAGGCACCCCGTTTCGACCTGATCAAGGACGGGGATTATCAGCCGGCGATCGAGGCCGGCATTGCCGAGCAGTCCGCCGAAATCAGCCGCATCGCCAATAATCGCGCCGCGCCGACATTCGAAAACACGATCGGCGCGATGGAGCGCTCGGGCCGCCTGCTCGATCGAGCGACCAGCGCGTTTTTCGGCGTGGTCCAGGCCAACACCAACCCGGCGCTCGACAAGGTACAGGAGGTAGATACTCCCAAGCTCACCGCGCATTCGGATTCGATCTATCTGAACCATAAATTGTTTGCGCGCGTCCAGACGCTCTACGCCAAACGTAAAAGCCTCAAGTTGACGCCCGAGCAGCGCCAGTTGCTCGACGTCTATCATGCCAATTTCATCCATGCCGGCGCGCAATTGAATGCCGCCGATCAGGCGAAGCTGCGCAAGCTTAACACGCAGCTTTCCACCCTTGAGACGTCCTTCCAGCAGAAACTGATCGCCGCGGCGAAAGACGGCGCGCTGGTGGTCGAGGACAAGTCCAAATTGGCCGGCCTGGACGACAATGCGATTGCGGCGGCGGCGAAGGATGCGGCCGAGCGCAAGCTGATTGGCAAATATGTGCTGCCGCTGCAGAACACGACGCAGCAGCCCGCACTCCAGGACCTTGCCAATCGCGCGACGCGTGAGGCGCTGTTCAACCAGAGCTGGACGCGCGCCGAGAAGGGCGACGCCAACGATACGCGCGCGATCATCCAGCAGATCGCCTGGCTGCGCGCGCAGAAGGCGAAGCTGCTCGGCTTCCCGACCTGGGGCGATTATGTCCTGCAGGATCAGATGGCCAAGACCCCGAAGGCGGCCAAGAACTTCATGAGCCAGCTCGTCGCTCCGCTTGCCGAGGAGCAGAGGGCCGAGGTCGCCGAGTTGCAGAAGACGATCCGCGCGGGCGGCGAGGATTTCGATCTCAAGCCGTGGGACTGGGAGCGTTATGCCGAGCGCGTGCGCAAGGCGAAGTACGATCTCGATGAGAATGAGGTGAAGCCCTATCTCGAGCTTAATGCGGTTCTCGAAAAAGGCGTCTTCTACGCCGCCAACCAGCTATACGGCCTGACCTTCAAACGCCGCACCGACATCCCGGTCTATCAGCCCGACGTGATGGTCTACACCGTCTACGACAAAGACGGCTCCGAGCTGGGGCTGATGTATTTCGACTATTTCAAGCGCGACAACAAATCGGGCGGCGCGTGGATGTCGAATTTCGTCGGCCAATCCTATGCGCTGAAAACCAAACCGGTTATCTATAACGTCGCCAATTTCACCAAGCCGGCTTCCGGTCAGCCTGCGTTGATCACGTTCGACGACGCGACCACCATGTTCCACGAATTCGGCCATGCGCTGCACGGCCTGTTCGCCAGCCAGGTCTATCCGACGTTGTCGGGCTCCAACACCGCGCGCGATTGGGTCGAATTTCCCTCGCAGTTCAACGAGCATTGGGCGCTCGACCCGAAGGTTCTCGCCAATTACGCCAAGGATTATCGCACCGGCGCGCCGATGCCCCAGGCCTTGGTCGACAAGATCAAGAAGGCGGCCAAATTCAACCAGGGCTACAGGCTCGGCGAGGCGGTCGAGGCGGCTTTGCTCGACATGGAATGGCATAGCCTTCCCGCGAGCGCGCCCAAGCAGGATGTCGACGCGTTCGAGAAACAGGCGCTCGACACGATGGGGCTGGACACGGTCAACGTGCCTCCGCGCTATCGTTCCAGCTATTTCCTCCACATCTGGGCCAACGGCTATTCGGCGGGCTATTACGCCTATCTGTGGACGCAGATGCTGGAGCATGCCGCCTATCACTGGTTCATGGACCATGGCGGGCTGACGCGGGAGAATGGCGATCGATTCCGCGACCTGATCCTGTCGCGCGGACACACCCAGGATTATGGCACGATGTTCCGGGCCTTCTATGGCAAGGATCCGGACATCGGGCCGATGCTGGAAGAGCATGGTCTGCCCACGGGCAAGTGAATGGGGGGGCATGGCGGCCATGATCGCCATGCCCTTTCTTTAGGCGCCCGAAGAGCGCAGCGAAGAGGAGAGGGCGATGCGCTTAGGATTGGGACTGGCCTTGGCGATGGCGGCATTCGCGACCCCGGTCGAGGCCGTCGACGGCCCGATCGTGACGGTTGAGACCGGCGAGCTTCAGGGTGTCCCCGCGGCCGGCAACAGCCCCGTCCAGATCTTTCGCGGCGTGCCCTACGCCAAGCCACCGGTCGGCGATCTGCGCTGGCGCGAGCCCAGGCCCGCCGAAAGCTGGCAGGGTGTGCGCTCCGCCGGCCAGTTCGGGCCGCGCTGCATGCAGCAACCCCTGTTTTCCGACATGATGTTCCGCTCGCCCGCGCCAAGCGAAGACTGCCTTTACCTGAATGTCTGGACGCCCGCGAACCTGGGCCGCGCGCGCCAGGCAAAGTTGCCGGTGCTGGTCTACGTTTACGGCGGCGGCTTCATGGCGGGCGACAGTTCCGAAAAGCGCTATGACGGCGCAGCCTTGGCGACGCGGGGGATTGTGGTCGTCACGATCAACTACCGGCTGGGTGTGTTCGGCTTCTTCTCGCATCCCGAACTGACCGCAGGCTCGCCTTATCATGCATCGGGCAATTACGGTCTGCTCGACCAGGCCGCCGCGCTTGCCTGGGTGAAGCGCAACATCGCGGCTTTTGGAGGCGATCCGAACCATATCACGATTGGCGGGGAATCGGCCGGATCGATCGCGGTCAGCGCGCTGATGGCCTCGCCCTTGTCGCGCGACCAGATTGCGGGCGCGATCGGAGAGAGCGGCGCGCCGATGCAGAAATTGTCGCCTCCCGCGCTTGCGAAAGCCGAGCAGCAAGGCGCGGCTTTCGCGCAAAGCATTGGCGCACCCACGCTTGCCGCGTTGCGCGCCATGCCTGCGGACCAGCTGCTTGCCGCGCAGGGCAATGCCCATGACATGCCGTTCGACATGGTGATCGACGGCTATTTCCTGACGGAACCGCCGTTGGTGACGTTCGGCAGCGGGAAGGCCGCGCGCGTGCCGCTGCTGGTCGGATCAAACTCGCAGGAGGCGCCGGGAACGGCCATAATCGGCGACGGCCCGCCGACCGTCGCCGCCTATCGCGCCGGCCTGACGCGAACGCTTGGCGACCGGGCGGACGCGGTGTTCGCACTTTACCCGGCCAGGACGGACGCCGACGTCATGCCCATGGCCACGGCGATTGCGAGCGACGACTTCCTCGCTCTGCCCACGTGGAAATGGTTCGACCTACAGCGCCAGACGGGCGCGCCGACTTATTATTATTACTATACGCATGTTCGGCCGCGTTTCCTTCTCGATCCGGGCAGCAGGCCGGCCTGGGGGGCGGTCCACAGCGCCGAGATCGAATATGCGCTGGGCAATCTCGATACCAATCCGATCTATGCCTGGACCGATGCCGACCGGAAGGTTTCGATGACGATGAGCGCTTATTGGGCCAACTTCATCAAGACGGGCAATCCCAACGGGGCGGGCCTGCCTGTTTGGCCCAAGGCATCGCTCGACGCGGGCAAGATCCGGCGCCAGGTGATCGATGTCGACACGCATAGCGTGCCATTTCCCGAGCAGCGCCGTTATGTCGCCGCCGAGCCTTTGGTTTACATGCACTAAGGCGGCTTCCCCAAGTTACTATCCTATCGTAACGGTAAGGCGATGCCCCGCTTCATGACGGGGCACGTTTGCAGAGAGGATGACACGTGACCCGTCGCTCCACCGCCGCCCGCGTCATCGCTTTTGGTAGCGCTATCACTGGTGCGCTGGCGCTCGCCCAGGCGGCGAACGCCCAGCTTTACAAGGATGCATCGCAGCCGATTCCGGCGCGTGTGGCCGACCTGGTCGGCCGCATGACAATCGAGGAAAAGGCGGCGCAGATGCAGAACGTCGCTCCGGCGATCCCGCGGCTCGGCGTGCCCGCCTACGATTACTGGAACGAGGCATTGCACGGGGTCGCGCGCGCGGGTGAAGCGACGATGTTCCCGCAGGCGATCGGCATGGCCGCGACCTGGGATCCGGACCTGCTGCACGACGAGGGCCGCGTCGTCGCTGTCGAAGGTCGCGCCAAATATAATCAGGCGCAGCGCGAAGGTAATTTCGAGCGCTATTACGGGCTGACCTTCTGGTCGCCCAACATCAATATCTTCCGCGATCCGCGCTGGGGCAGGGGACAGGAGACGTTGGGCGAGGATCCCTATCTCGCTGGAACGCTCGGGACCCAGTTCATTCGCGGCGTGCAGGGCGACAATCCCAAATATTTCGAAGCGATCGCCACGCCCAAGCATTTCGCGGTCCATTCCGGGCCGGAGCCGCTGCGCCACGGCTTCAACGTGAATGTCGCGCCGCGCGATCTTTCCGAAACCTATCTGCCCCAGTTCCGTCGCGCGATCACCGAGGGCAAGGCCTATTCGCTGATGTGCGCCTACAACGCCGTCGACACCAAGGCGGCCTGCGCCAACCCCACGCTATTGACGGACATTCTGCGCCGCGATTGGGGCTTCCAGGGCTTCATCACATCGGATTGCAACGCGGTCGCCGACATCACGCAGGGCCACCACCAGGGCAAGACGCTGGCCGAAGCGGCGGCTCTCGCGGTCAAGGCCGGCACCGATACAGGCTGCAATTTCCAGAACGAGATGCTGGAATTGCCTAAGGCGGTCCAGCAGGGCCTTCTCACCGAAGCCGACGTCGATACGGCACTCAAGCGCCTCTTCACCGCACGTATGCGGCTGGGCATGTTCGATCCGCCCGAAATGGTGCCCTTCTCAGAGATCGGGATCAGAGAGAACCATTCGGATGCGCATAAGGCGATTTCGCTGCGCGCGGCACGCGAGTCGATCGTCCTGCTGAAGAATGACCGGGTTCTTCCCCTCGCCGGGCGCGACCTGAAGATTGCCGTGGTCGGCCCGACGGCGACGTCGCTGGTCGGGCTCGAGGGCAATTATATAGGCACGCCGACCGATCCGATCCTGCCGCTCGACGGGGTCGAGACGGCGTTCGGCAAGGACAATGTCAGCTATGCGCAGGGCGCGCCCTTCACGCCCGAAGTCGGCGTCCCGGTGCCCAGGACAGCGTTCGGCGACGGATTGACTGTCAGCTTTTACAACGACCCCGATTTCGGCGGCGCGCCCGTCGCGACCAGCCATGTTCGCGAGATCGATTTCAACTGGGACCTCGTAGATCCCGCGCCCGGGGTGAACCGCAAATCCTATTCGGCCCGCTGGACCGGGCAGATTGCGGTTCCGGCGCCGGGCGATTATCAGTTCGAACTGGACATTCACCGCTGCGATATCGGCAGCGGTGCCGAGGAATTCGTGCTCAGGATCGAGGGCTCGCCCGATCTGCACGTCGATTCCACCTGCGGTCGTCCGGAAGGGCGGCCGACGCTGAAGGTGCATTTTGCGGATACGAAGCCGCGCGCGCTGACGCTCGAACTTCCTCACGCCTCCGATCGGCCGGGCAATGTCAGTCTGTCGTGGAAGGCGCCGCTCCCCGTGCTCCGCGACGAAGCCGTGGCGAAGGCGCGTAGCGCAGATGTCGTGGTCGCTTTCCTGGGGCTCAATGCCTGGCTCGAAGGCGAGGAAATGCCGCTCAAGGTGCCTGGCTTCGATGGTGGCGACCGCACCAGCATCGCGTTGCCGCGCGTGCAGCTCGACTTGCTCGACGCGCTTGCCGCCACCGGCAAGCCGGTGGTGGTTGTGCTCCAGAGCGGTTCGGCGATCGCACTCGGTCCTGACACGGCCAAGGCGCGCGCCCTGCTCGAAGCTTGGTATCCCGGCGAGCAGGGCGGCCAGGCGATCGCCGAGGTGTTGAAGGGAAGCGTCAATCCCAGCGGACGCCTGCCGGTCACCTTCTACAAGTCGACCGATCAGCTGCCGCCCTTCGTCGACTATTCGATGAAGAACCGCACCTATCGCTATTTCACGGGGAAGCCCGAATATGCGTTCGGCCACGGCTTGAGCTACACCAGTTTTAGCTACTCAACGCCCACCTTCTCCACGCGCCGCGTGGCGGCGGGCAAGGACCAGCTGGTCAAGGTGCGCGTGCGCAATGTCGGCAAGCTCGACGGCGACGAGGTGGCGCAGCTCTACATCTCGACCCCGGGCGTGAAGGGCACGCCGCTCAAGTCGTTGAAGGGTTATCAGCGCGTCCATCTGGGCGCGGGCGAGACCAAGACGCTCACCTTCCGCCTCACGCCGCGCGATATGGCCTTTGCCGACGCCAAGGGCGTGATGCGGATCCTGCCGGCGACCTACCAACTTTGGGTTGGCGGCGGTCAGCAGGGAACGGGTGCGCCGGGTGGGGCAGGCACCTTCCAGGTTGAGGGGGTGCTGGCGCTGCCGCGCTAATCAGCCTCGGCGTCGAAGGTCAGGGCGCTACCAGCAGCATCACCACATCGTGAGGCTGCACGGTAGCGCCGACCGATCCGGCGGCGGCGGGCAGATCTTTGTGCGTCCAAAGGTCACGCACCTGCGCTTTCAGCGTCGCTGGATAACCAAGCCTGTCCCAATCGACGGCGATTGGCGCAGCCCTGGTTCCGCGATTGAAGAGAAGCACGGCGCGGCGTCCGCCGGAGAGCGGCTTCGTCCACGTTTCGAGGTCGCCATCCTTCCATACGCGATGGCCCTGCATGCCAAGCTTGTCCTGATCGACCGCGATCACATCCTTGTTGAGCAGGATCGCGCGCGTATCCGCGTCCATATGCGCCACGTCGTTGCCGGCGATCAGCGGCGCGGCCATCATCGCCCATAGCGAGAAATGGCTGCGATATTCCGGGGTGGTCATACCGCCATTGCCCACTTCGAGCATATCGGGATCGTTCCAATGCCCCGGCCCCGCATAAGGCCAAAGCGGCTCATTGAGGTCGACGATGCGGAGCATGTTGTTGGCCCAGCCATGCGCCTTGTCCTGCTTGTCGAAGCTGTCCCAGATGTCGCCGGTCGTGCGCCACAGGTTGCCGATCTTCGACGCCCACAACCACGGCTTGTTCTGGCCCCATTCACACAAAGAGAAGACGATATCGCGCCCCGTCGAGCGCAGCGCGTCGGCCATGAGCGAATAGGCTTCCTCGGCATTGCGCGTGCCGGTCGAGCACCAGTCATATTTGAGATAATCGACGCCCCAGCGCCCATATTGGATCGCGTCCTGATATTCGTGCCCCTGACTGCCCGGCCGGCCGCCGCACGTCTTGGCACCCGCGTCGGAATAGATGCCGAATTTAAGGCCCTTCGAGTGGACATAATCGGCCAGGAGCTTGATCCCCGACGGGAACCGTGTGCGATCCTCGGTGATGAAGCCATTGGCATCGCGTGCGCCGTGCCAGCAATCGTCGATCACCACATATTGGTAGCCGGCATCCTTCATCCCGTTGGACGCGATCGCGTCGGCGGTGGCGCGGATCGTCGCCTCGTTCACGTTGCAGGCGAACTTGTTCCAGCTGTTCCACCCCATTGGCGGCGTCAAAGCGAGACCGTTGGCGGTACGCGTCGGATCGAGCGAGGGCGGCAGGTGATTGGGATCGGCGTCCTGCGCGACCGCCGCGGTCGAAAGGCCCAATGACAACAAAGCGATGATCCAGCGCCTCATGATTTCCCCTCGACTTTGACTAGTGCCCCGGCGTGTCGAAGAAGTCGGCATCGCCATATCAGGAGCCATCGATATCCATTTTCAACGAGCGGGCAATGGATGGCTTTCGATGCGGTGCACCGCTGCCGTCAGGCTAGCATTCTCGAAAGCGAAAATAAGTTTCATATGTGTGCGTGGGAGCGGTTACATGGCGATATTCGGGTGATTCTGGTTTGAAAACCGGCGGGCGGTGACGAGCCGTCCGGAGGAGGGTGGCGGTGGCGAGTGCGATTCGGGAAGTGATGGCGACCCACGGCACGACCGATGCGGATGATCGTGGTACGCGGCTGGTCAACAGTCTCTCGGGCACCAATCTCGAACGCGCCGCCGATTATAACCAGCGCATCGTACTGCAGGCGATCCGCGTGGGCGAGGAGATTACCCGCGCCGAGCTGGCGGCAATCACCGGCCTCACCTCGCCGACCATCGCCAACATCACCAAGAAGCTGCTTGATCTCGGCCTTATTGCCGAAGCCGGGCGGCGCTTCGGGATGCGCGGTCAACCCGCGCTGCGCCTTCGCGTCAATCCCGACGGTTGTTTCTCGATTGGCATCAATATCGATCGCGACCATTTCACGATCGTCACACTCGATTTGGCCGGCAATGTGCGGACGCGCGCGGCCAAGGACATCAATTTCGCTATGCCCGAACATGTGCTGGCTTGCCTTCGCACGGAGGTGCAGGCGATCCGCAGCTCGGGCGCGATTGACGAGCAACGGTTGATCGGGGTCGGCGTGGCGCTGCCCGACGATCTCGGCCGCGTCGAGCTGCCGCACCGGCCGGAAGGTTATGAGGTTTGGAATCACCTGGATGTTGCGGGATTGGTTCAGGAGGTGCTGCCGCTTCCGGTGCATATCGACAATGATGCCGCCGCCGCGGCAATAGGTGAGGCTCAATTCGGCAGCGGCCTCACCCAGCAAAGCTTCTTCTATGTCCTGATCAGCGCCGGCCTCGGCGGCGGGCTCGTGATAGACGGCTCCTATGCGCGCGGCGCCAACGGGCGCAGCGCCGAGATCGGGTTTCTTCCCGACACGACCGCAGGCCGCCCTGGCGCCACCGTGCAGGATACGGTTTCGCTCTCGGCTTTGCTTGCGCGGATGGAGGAGGCGGGGAATAGGATCGGGGACATCGACACCTTGTCGGTCGACATGCCGGTCGTACGCCAGTGGCTCGACGACGCCGCGTGCGCGCTCACCAGCCCTCTCATCGCGGTCAACTGCCTCGTGAACCCGGCAGCTGTCCTGATCGGTGGCCGCCTTCCTGCGCCATTGATCGACGGCTTGATCGCGCGGCTCGAACCAGCGCTCGCCGCACACGCCACCGCGCCCGTGATCGCGCCGGTGATGCGCGCCGCTGCCTCCAGCGACGCACCCGCAATCGGGGCAGCTATCCTGCCTTTCCTGGATAGGGTGTTGCCAACCGAATCTGCACTGATGCAGGCTGGGCGGTGAGATTTCCTAAAATCTCTTTCGTAATTCTGCCCGTCTGAGTAGGGGATGCCAAAGACGCAGCCACGGACGCGGATGGAGCAGCGCGCATCACGATCGCCGCTGGCGGGCGCGGATCATGCTGGAAACAGAGCCTGCCGCCAATGCTGGACGCAGAGAGGAAAGACGTGACCCAGATCGGGATCGATTTTGGCGGTACCAAGATCGAAGCCGCGGTGCTCAATGCATCGGGGGCCTTCGTGACGCGCCGGCGTGTGCCGACGCCCGGACATTATGCCGAGGCGATCCGCGCTGTGGCGGATCTGATCGCCAATGTGGAAGCTGAAGTCGGGACGTCCGGGTCGATCGGCATCGGTCTTCCGGGATCGATCTCGCCACGCACGGGGGTAATGCGCAACGCCAACACGCTCTATCTGAATGGAAGTTCTTTCGGTCGGGATCTGGAGAAGGAACTCGGCCGCCCGGTGCGGCTCGCGAACGATGCCAACTGTCTTGCCTTGTCCGAGGCAAAAGACGGGGCGGGGGCGGGCTCACGCGTCGTGTTCGCGGTCATCGTGGGCACGGGCTGCGGCGGCGGCATTGTCGTCGACGGAAAATTGATCGAGGGCGCGAACGGCATAACGGGTGAGTGGGGGCATATCCCCCTTCCTTGGCCGCGCCCGGACGAATATCCCGGCCCGGATTGCTGGTGCGGCCAGAAGAATTGCCTGGAAAAGTGGATCTCGGGAACGGGCTTCCGCGACGATTACGAACGGCGCGCAGGCGAGCGGCTCAAGGGAGACGAGATCGTTACCCTCGCACGCGGCGGCGACCCCTTAGCCAAGGCGACGCTCGACGATTATATCGATCGCCTTGGTCGTGGCATGGCGGTGATCGCCAATATCCTCGACCCCGACTGCTTCGTGCTGGGCGGCGGTATGTCGAACGTGACCGAGCTCTATGACCGGCTGGCTCCAGTAATCGACCGCTACACGTTCAGCGACGGCTGGGAGGCGAAGATCGCCCCCGCCAAATGGGGCGACAGCTCCGGCGTGCGCGGCGCGGCGCATCTTTGGCCGGCGGAAGCTTAAGGAAGAGCCCTCAACCGGCAGATATCGCCCCGCAGGTTTGACTTCACCTCCGCCTTGCCGTCACTGAAGCGGATATAGCGTTTGCCCGGCGCATAGGGCTCCCACCGTGCCAGTCCCGTGCCATTCGGATTTCCGGTGCGCGCGAAGTTCAGCCAGTAATCGTGCAATGGCGGTGCGCCTGTGGGGAAGCTGGCAGGCGCCTGCATCGCGAACCTGATCTCATAGCTGTGCGAGACCTGCTCACCCGGCAGCGCATAATCGAATTCATATTGCCAGGTCGGATTGCCCGCTTTGCTATGCGCCGCCGCCACGAAATCGGAGGGACAGGCGAAGGCCATGTCGGTCGATGCGCGCAGCAGCAGCGCGCGATGCTGCGGATCGTGGTCGGGCTGCCCTGCATAATAAGCCTTCGCTTCGGCTGCGTGGCTGCCGAAGGTCCGGTCGATCGCATCGTCCAGCTGGGCCATGTCGTGCAGGCCTTCCAGCTCGCGCGCATTGCTGCCGATCAGCAGCGGCACACGCGCGCCGCCCGTTCGCGCGAGCGTCGCCTTGGGCGGTTCGGTTATCACCCAGCCGTCGCTGACCGACTGCACCCAGATGTAGCTATTGTCGCCGAGGCCCGGCACCGGAGTCTTCTCGGCGGCCTGGACGAGCGCTTCGGCCGGCAGCTTGCGCAGCGTGGCGGCGTCGGCACGCCCGGTTGCGCCCGCCAGCTTCACCACCGCCTCGCCGAGTGCCTCATTCTCTTTCAGGCTGCGTGGCGGCATGCCGAAGCCGGCCGTGCCGCTTTCCTCGATCGCCTTTCGGAACAGCCCGCGCGCGAGCGGTGACAACATCTGCAGGCCTATGTCCTGCGCGCCCGCGCTTTCGCCGAAGACCGTCACATTGCCCGGATCGCCTCCGAAGGCGCGGATATTGGCGCGCACCCAGCGCAACGCTGCCTGCTGGTCGAGCAGCCCGTAATTGCCCGAGCTATGATGCGGCGACTCCACGCTTAGCGCAGGGTGCGAGAGGAAGCCGAGCGCGCCCAGCCGATACTGGATGCTGACCAGCACCACTTTCCGGCTGAGATCGGACTGGATCGCGCCGATGGCACCGCCCGCACGATTGCCGCCGCCATGGATCCACACCATCACCGGCAGCGGCTTGGCGGGCTTCAGATCGGGGCTGCCGACCTCCAGATAGAGACAGTCCTCGGACTGGTTCGCAGCATTATCGTGATTCCAGCGATAGTCGATCTGCATGCAGCCCGGGCCGGAGCGGGTCGCATCGCGAATGCCCGCCCAGGGCTTCGCCGGCAGCGGCGGCTTCCAGCGCAGCGCACCCACCGGGGGCTGAGCGAACGGGATGCCCCGGAACAGGTGGCGCCCGTCGGGCAGCGCCCCGCCCGCTATCCGGCCGGCATCGGTTTGCACCACGATGTCCGGCAGCGCCGCCGCCAGCGCCATCGCGGCGAGCAGCATCAGTCGATCGCCGTCTTGCGCGGCGCGTGCATTGCGAGCGCCCGTCTGATCGCCGCCTCCGCAACCGGGGCCATTACCGCATAGCCGGCGGGGGTAGGGTGAACATGGTCCGACGAAAGGCCGTCGCGCATCCCCAGCCCATCGCTTTGCTTCAGCGCGCTCCAATAGTCGGCGTAAACGCAACCCGAGCGTGCCGCATAATCCTTGAGCCAGGCGTTCATCGCCGCGATCTTTCCGGCGGCGTCGAGCCCCGGTTTCCACGGGAACTGATCGGCCGGCGGGATCGACGCCAGGATCACGCGGATGCCATGCGCATGCGCAAGCTCGACCATTGATCGGATGTTGGCCTGTGTCAGCTCCGCCGTCATCGGCCCTGTATTGCCCGCTATGTCGTTGGTGCCGGCCATGATGTGGACGACGGCGGGATGCAGGTCGATCACGTCCTGCCGGAAGCGCAACAGCATCTGCGGCGTCGTTTGCGCGCTGATCCCGCGCCCGATCCGCCCCGGCGTGAAGAAGGCAGCGGCCTTATTGGACCAGCCTTCGGTGATCGAATCGCCCATGAAGACGATGCGAGGATGTCCCGGTGTCGGCACGAGCGCGGCGTTGGCCTCCCGATAGCGCGCGAGATAGGGGAAGTCGGTCGAGAGCCGGTTGTTCCATTCGACCAGGAACTTGTTGTTCGGATCGACCCCCATCTGCGCCGAGCCGGTGTCGGCCGCGAACACAAGCGCGGCTGCCGCGACGATCGAAGCCTTGCGTATCATCATCTCTCCATTCTGGCGTTTCGCCGCCAGCGCGCTGATCTAATGCGCTTTTACAGACGTCGGCACGACATTCCAGCCGCGCAGTTTGACGTTGACTGCTCCCTTCGCCGCTTGGGAGGGATAGCGCACTTCAACCCGGCGGCTCTCGCCCGGCATCAGGGAGATATAATTGTCACTGAAATAAGCGGGCAGCACCTGCGCGCCGCCGGCTCCGAACAGAGTTAGCTTGGTCGCGATTGCCGCCGTGCCCGTGGGGTTGCTCAAATCTACCGTGGTAATACGGTCCGCGCCCTCGCTCCGGTCGGCCGCTTTCACGGTCAGCCTGACCTGCGGCATGGCGTCCATGGCGCGGTAGGAAGCCTCGTCCCGGCCCTGCCAATAGACGTTACGCGAAAGGATTTTGCCCGAGGCATCCGTCACGTCGAGCGCGACCAGCACCACACCCTTTTCGAGCGCCGAGCCCAGATCGAGGGTGAACGCGTCCGCCGTTAAACCTGCACCCGCCGACACCGGCGCCGAGCGCTCCGCCACCAGCTTGTTGTCGAGCATGGTGACGCGCGCGTGGACGGTGGCGCCGGCCAAAGCATCGCGACCGTTATTGACCACGATCACCTTGAAATCCGGCAGGTTCATCTGGACGTGCACCGGCTCCGACGCTTTCTTGGTGCCGTAGAACGCCGCATGCGTGTCGTAATCGGATGAGAATATCTGCCATGCCGATGAGGGCCATGCCGGCTGCGTCATCCAGAACATACGCGCGCTGTTGGTCTTCCACAGCCCGGCATTGAACCCCTCCAGGATCGCGCGGTAGCTCACATATTCCAGCATCTGGGCTTTGCGCTCGAAATCATCGAGACCGGTTGCGGGGCCGAATTCCTCGTCCATCGCCTTCATATAACCCGCGACCGCGCCGTTCCCGGTCTGGTGCCAGTCATGATAGGCCCAGACGTCGCTGATCGGCCAAAGGTCGGGCGCTGGAATCGTGCGCTTCCAGCTTTCCAGCGTCGGGAAGCTCGGCGTGCCCAGCTCGACCGAGAAGCCCTTGGCGTGCTCGGTGAAATACTCCTCCGGCTTGCGCCAATTATAAGGTCCGCTGTTCTGCAGCGAGATGCGGTTGGACGAGGCCATGTAGAGCCGCGTTCCATCCTCCTGCTCGATCAATTTCTCGATCCCTTCGTTAAGGATCGGCTGGGGCACGCCCTCGTTGCGCGGCACCCACACCACGATCGAGGGATGGTTGCGGTAGCGCCGGAGCACGTCCTTCACATTGGCGAGGAACAAAGGCACGTCCTGTGCCTCGATATTGTAATCCTGGGTCGACTCCCAGAAATCGTTGAACACCATCAGCCCATATTCGTCCGCGAGCGCGTAGAAATTCTCGCCCGTATCCTGGCCCATCCAGTTGCGGATGATGTTCAGGTGTGCGTCGCGGTGGAGCTTGAAATAGGGCTCCTGCCGGTCGCGGCCGACGCGCTTCATGAAGTCGTCCATGCCGACGCTGCCACCGCGCGCCGCGATGCGCACGCCGTTCACGCGCAGCACCAGGAAGGGTGACAATTCCTCGTCGCCCGCGATCGGAGTGACTGCGGGCGAATTCTCCGCGCCGTCCGCGAAACTGTAGGCCCAGCCGCGCGGCACTTCGCGGATCGCCTGGTGGCGATGGTCGACGATATGACGGTTGCTGTCGCGCGTCTCGGTGGGATCGATCAGCACGCGCTTCAGCGCGCCGTCATGATCCATCAGCGACAATTCGTAGGTCACCTCGCGCATGCCGAAGCGCACATCCTTGGCATCCGACGTGCCCGCCGACAGGTGGAGCATGTGCAAATCGGGCGCGCCGTAATTGTTCGGCCACCAGAGCTTCGGATTGTGTACCGCCAGCTGCGGGAAGTCGGCCGGCGTCAGCCGTACCAGCGTCTCGCCGGGATTGAGCGTGACCGACTTCTCTACCCGCACGTCATCGAAGGTCGCCGTCAAACTGGTGGTGACCGCATGATCGCTCGCGTTGGTGAGCGGTACTTCGATCGTGATGTTGGCGAGGCTGGTGTCGCTGGCATGCGGCAGGTGCGTGATCACCTGCGCATCCCCGATCGCGATATCGCCGACCGCGCTGAGGTCCACGCCTTGCCACAGGCCGGTGTTGCGGTCGCGCACGGTCGGGATCCAGTCCCACCCCTCGGTCGCCTCGAAGGTCGGCCCGTCGAGCATCATCATCCCGCCATTTTCGCCGACCCCCGAGGTCAACGATTCCTCCGACGTCACGCCGGGGTGGGGCGGGGGGGAGACGCGCACCGCGATCGCATTGCGCTTGCCCGGCATCAGCTTGCCGGTGACATCGAACCTGCCCCGAATGAAGGCGCCCTTCATGTCGCCGACGCGCGCGCCATTGACCCAGATTTCAGCGGCATAATTGGCGCCGTTGAACGTCAAAGCGAGATGCTTGCCCGCCATGTCGCCGGGCACGTCGATCTCGGTCCGATACCAATAATCCTGATGCGCGAGGCTTTCCGGAATGGCGAGATTGTTCAGGCCGTAAGCCGGGTCGGGGTAGATCCCGCGATCGACCAGCGTAGTCAGCGCCGTGCCGGGCACGGTCGCCGCATACCAGAGGCCACTACCGAAACCGGGCTGTGAGATTGCCGCGCCATCAGGGGCACGCAGCTTCGCCCCCTCCGCCATGCGCCAACCCGCGACTGCCCACAAATTGGGCCCTTGCTGCGCCAGCGTCGGCCCCTTGGGCTCGGGCTTCGCGACGGGCTTCTGGTAAGGCGCGCCGCTTTTCGGCAGCGTCCAGGCCGGCTGCGGCGTGACTTGTCCCTGCATCTGGCGCACCTGGACCGGCCAGACCGGGGTCGAGAGCGTGAAGACGGTCGAAGCCGGATCCGGCGCCTTGCTCGCAGCTTTCTGTACTTCGGCACTCGACAGCGCCTGTCCGGAATAACCAAAGTCCGCCACCCGGCCGCCAAAGCCATCGCCGCCGAGCCGGGCCTCCGCCGCCAGCTGCGCCGCGTTCGCTGGGCCGCTCGCAGCCTCCAGGCCGTTGACGTAAAGGTGCGCGGTGCCCTTATCCGCGGTTGCGGCCAGGAAGGTCCATCTGTCGGCGGGAATCCTGTCCTTGGCCTTCACGACGCCGGCGGGGGTGACAAGCGCAGGGGAACCGTCGACCAGCGCCAGGAATAGGCCCGCACCCGGAGCGCCCACTCCAGCGATCGTGGCATTGCCAGACGGAATGAGATGCGGTTCGACCCAGGCTTGCAGCGTCCAGCTCTGCGCCGCGGGCAGGTTGACCCCCGGAACACCGATCTGCGCGACATAGGCTTTGCCGCCTGCTGCAATGTCGGTGTTGAACGGGCCGACAACGGAGGGTTCTGCGGCCAGCAGCGCCGGAATGCAGGCTCCCAGCAGGAATGTTGCCGCGCGCGTGAAGCTCGTCATCCACTCTCTCCCCGTCGGCGCCGGCTTCATGGCCGCGCGATCATGTCGTCTCAAAGCATGCCGCATGGAAAACGCCAAATCATTTTGCTTATCGGCAGGCGGTAGCGTTCGCCTTCGCATCTCGCTATCTCGCTTTCATGCTGTCGCAAAAGGCCCGCTACGCGCTGCGCGCGCTCCTGCACCTGGTAGAGCATGGCGCCGACCGCACGATCCAGGTCGGCGAGATGGCCGAGGTGCAGCGGATTCCCCGCAAATATCTCGAATTCATCATGGTCGATCTCAAGAAAGCCGGTCTCGTGACCAGCCGGCGTGGACCGGGCGGCGGCTATATGCTGGCGCGCGGCGCGCATGAGATCAGCTTTGTCGAAGTGATCCGCGCGATCGATGGGCCGATAGCTTTGGTGCCGTGCGCGAGCGAAAATTTCTACCAGCGCTGTGACGATTGCCACGACGAGGCGACCTGCGCGATCCGCAAGGTGTTGATGCGCGTGCGCTCGAGCGCGGTCGAAATATTGGAGAAAACCACGCTTGCGGATGCGGCCGGGTCCGAATTGGCGGCGGAGGCGTTGTCACCGGCCTGACGCGCGGACTTTGGGGTGGCCAAGAAAAGCTACGCCGACGAAACGTAATAACCCAATTGCCGACTAGGATATAGTATAATAGCGGTCTCTCCACCGAAGAGGGAGGTATTATGCATCGTCGTAGCCTGATGCTTGCCGTCGCCACGTTGGCGATCGGCGTCACACCGATCGCGACCCAGGCGGCTGCGCCGGTCGAGTTGCTCAATGTCAGTTACGACCCGACCCGCGAGCTCTACCGCGACATCGACGCGGCCTTTGCCGCGCAGTGGAAGGCCAAGACGGGTCAGCTGGTCAAGATCAAGCAGAGCCATGGCGGATCGGGCGCGCAGGCGCGCGCGGTGATCGATGGACTTCCCGCGGACGTCGTGACGCTCGCGCTCGCGGCGGACATCGATGCGATCGCCGACCGGGCGAAGGCACTGCCCGCCGATTGGCAGGCGCGCCTCCCGCTCAACTCCACACCTTATTATTCGACGATCGTGTTCCTGGTCCGCAAGGGTAACCCGAAGGGGATCCATGACTGGCCCGATCTGATCAAGTCGGGCGTCAAGGTGATCACGCCGAATCCGAAGACGAGCGGCGGCGCGCGCTGGAATTATCTCGCGGCCTGGGGATACGCGCAGAAAGCGACCGGATCGGTCGCGGGCGCGCGCGATTATATGACCAAGCTGTTCCGCAACGTACCCGTGCTCGACAGCGGTGCACGCGGCGCCACCACCACCTTCGTCCAGCGCGGTCAGGGCGATGTCCTGCTCGCTTGGGAGAATGAGGCCTATCTGGCGACCAATCAGCTCGGCAAGGGCAAGTTCGAGATCGTCTATCCGTCCATCTCGATCCTGGCCGAACCCCCGGTGGCGGTGGTCGACAAGGTGGTTGATCGCAAGAACACGCGGGCCGTGGCGGAGGCCTATCTGAAGTTCCTCTACACGCCCGAGGCGCAGAAGCTCATCGGCAAGAACTATTACCGCCCGCGCGATCCCGGCGCGGCCGCGCAGTTCAAGGACCAGTTCCACAGCCTGCCTCTGCTCAGCATCGACAAGAATTTCGGCGGCTGGAAGCGCGTCCAGGCGGCGCACTTCAATGATGGCGGCGTGTTCGACCAAGTCTTCGAAGACGCCAAGAAATGATCGAGCCGGCGGGCCCGGGGAGGGCCTGCCGCTCCCGACAGAAAGGGGAATGAGATGATCCGCCAGATTTTGCTGGCCAGCGCCTCCGCGCTTGCCTTTGCCACGCCTTTGAGCGCGCAAACCGCCCCCGCGGGTGCGGACCAGGGTTCGGGACTCGACACGACCGTGCCGGCCGATGCCGTATCGGCGCCTGCGCCCGTGGCCAAGACCGGCGACGCCGTGCTCGACCGCCTCAACGAGCTGGAGGCCAAGGTCGCCGTGCTCGAGGCGCGCAACAAGCAACTTGAACAGGAAGCCACCGAGACGCAGACCCGCGTCCAGAAGGTCGAAGTGCGCGCCGCGAAGGAAGTGCAGCCCGGTCCGGCGCCCACCTTCAGCGACGTGACGGACAGCTTCACTTTCCACCCGCGCGGCACATTCCAGATCGATTATGCCGCCTATCACAGCCGCGCCGGCGGTTATGACTACAGCAACGGCACCGATATCCGCCGCGCCCGCTTCGGTTTCGACGGCACTGCCTGGAAGGTGTGGAAATACCGGATCGAGGCGGAATTCGTGAAGGGCAACGTCAACCTGCTCGACGCTTATATCCAATATGCGGGCTTCAAGAATTTGCTGATAACCGTCGGCCAGCAGAAGGCGCCTTATGGTCTCGAAGCCAACGGTACCGATGCGCTCAACACCTTCCTGGAACGCGGCATGGCCAACAACGCCTTCGGCGCGGTCGGCGCCGAGCGCCGTGTCGGTGCGAGCTTCGCGTTCACCCCGACGCCGCAGATCATTGCCACCGTCGGGATTTTCGGCGCGGGTGAGGGGGTGCAGCGCACGGCGGCGACGCCCGATGAAACCTATGGTGTCAACGGCCGCGTGACATTCGAACCGGTGGTCGATGTCGGTCGCCTCGTCCATGTCGGCGCGTCGGGCTACCATGTCAGCCAGATCTCCGGGAAAGCGATCTCGCTCGGCGATCGTCCTGGCACCCGCGTCGACAACGGGCAGATCGAGACCGTGGCGCTCGGCCCGGTCACGACCGGTCCCGTCGCCAGCCAGACGCGCGGCGTGCAGGGCGCGACCTATTGGGGCACCGAAGCCGCGTTCGTCTATGACCGCTTCTCGCTCCAGGGCGAGTATAACCATCTGAATGTCGACCGATACGACACCGTTCCGAGCCTCAACTTCGATGGCTATTACGTCTTCGGGACGGTCTTCCTCACGGGTGAAAGCCGCAACTTCAAGGGTGGCGTTCCGGATCGTGTGAAGCCGTTCAACGACTTCAATCCCGGCGCCGGTCACTGGGGCGCGTTCGAACTGGCCGTGCGCTACGACCGGCTCAACCTGACCAACCACAAATTGTCTCCGCTCGATCGTACGGCGGATAGTTGGACAGGCGGGCTGAACTGGTACCTCAACCCGAACACGCGCTTCATCTTCAACTATATCCGCTTCAAGGGCGCCAACTCGCCCTTGGTGGTGGCACCGGTTGCGGTTAATGGCACAACGGCGAAGGGCGATGCCTTTGCTTCGAGGTTACAGTTCGACTTCTGATGGCGACAGCATCCTTGCCAGTATCGCGTAAGGGCCGGAGAAGGCATTCGCCTCTCCCCGGCCTTGCCTTGACGCTCACGGTCACGATCCTGTGGCTGACTTTGCTGCTGTTGCTGCCGCTGGTGGCGCTGTTCGTAAAGTCGCTGACGCTCGGCCCCGCTCATTTTGTCGAGGCGGCATTCTCGCGCCGTGCCATTGCCTCCTACGAATTGAGCTTCGGCGCGGCCTTGGTCGCTGCGGCCGTCAATGCGGTGTTCGGCCTGCTCGTCGCCTGGGTGCTGGTGCGCTACCGCTTCCCCGGCCGCCGGCTGCTAGGGGCGGTGGTCGATCTGCCTTTCGCACTGCCGACCGCGGTGGCGGGCATCGCGCTCACCGCAGTCTATGCGAACACCGGCTGGGTCGGCAAACCGGCATCGGTGCTCGGGCTCCAGCTTGCATATAATCCGGTCGGCGTGGTGATCGCCTTGATCTTCATCGGGCTGCCGTTCGTGGTGCGCACGGTCGAGCCGGTGCTGGCCGACATGGGGCACGGGCTCGAGGAAGCCGCGGCGACGCTCGGCGCAAAGCGCTGGACGATCTTCCGCCGCGTGATTCTGCCAGAGATTTTCCCGGCGCTCGTCACCGGCTTCGCGCTCGCCTTCGCGCGCGGGGTGGGGGAATATGGCTCGGTGATCTTCATCGCGGGCAACATGCCGTTCAAGTCGGAGATCTCGCCCTTGCTGATCGTCACCAAGCTCGAGGAATATGATTATGCCGGTGCGACCGCGATCGCGACCGTGCTGCTGCTTGCCAGCCTCGTCCTCCTGCTCCTGATCAACGCCTGGCAGGGACGCCAATTGAGGAAGCGTTCGGCGTGAGCGCCAAGAACAAGGCAGTCAGCGAAGGCCTGGCAACCAAGGCGCTCCTGATCCTGGTTGCCGTCGTTTATGTCGCGCTGATCCTGCTGCTGCCGCTCGCATCGGTCTTCAGCGAGGCGTTCCGCCATGGCCTCGGCGCCTTCAAGGCGGCGATCACCGAACCCGACGCTTTGGCCGCGATCAAGCTCACGCTCACCGTTGCCGCCATTTCGGTGCCGATCAACATGGTGTGCGGGGTCGCCGCGGCCTGGGCGATCACCAAGCATGATTTCCGTGGCCGCCAGCTATTGATCAGCCTCATCGACGTGCCTTTCTCGATTTCGCCCGTGGTCGCGGGTCTGATGTACCTGCTGCTGTTCGGCGCGCAGGGCTGGTTCGGCGCCTGGCTGGTTGCGCACGATATCCACATCGCCTTCGCCAAGCCCGGCATCGTGCTCGCGACCCTGATCGTGACCCTGCCTTTCGTGGCGCGAGAATTGATCCCGCTGATGCAGGCGCAGGGCCGCGAGGAGGAGGAGGCCGCGCTCACGCTGGGCGCGCCCGGCTGGCGCATCTTCTTGTGGGTGACGCTCCCCAATATCCGCTGGGGTTTGCTCTATGGCGTGCTGCTCACCAATGCGCGCGCGATGGGCGAATTCGGTGCGGTCTCGGTCATTTCGGGCCATATCCGCGGCGAGACCAACACGATGCCGCTGCAAGTCGAGGTTCTGTACAACGAATATAATTTCGCTGCCGCCTTCGCGGTCGCGTCGCTACTGGCGGGTCTCGCGCTCGTCACCCTGGTGGTGAAGACCTTGCTCGAATGGCGTCATGGCGATCAGCTCGCCGCTGCAGGACATTAGACTCACGGCATGACCATCACCGTTCGCAACATCGTGAAGGGCTTCGGACATTATCCGGCTCTCCGATCCGTCTCGCTCGATATCGAGGACGGGGCGTTCGTGGCTTTGCTCGGCCCGTCCGGCTCGGGCAAGACGACGCTGCTCCGCATCATCGCAGGGCTCGAAAGCGCCGAGAGCGGCCAGATATTATTCGCTGGCGAGGACGTGACCGACCGCGCGCCGCAGGATCGTGGTATCGGCTTCGTCTTCCAGAATTATGCCTTGTTTCGGCACATGACGGTCGAGCACAATATCGCCTTCGGGCTCGAGGTGATGAAGCGCGGTCAGCGCCCGTCCACGGAGGTGATCAGGACGCGGGTCGAGGAGTTGCTCGAACTGGTCCAGCTTCCCGGCTACGGCAAGCGCTACCCGGCGCAATTGTCGGGCGGCCAGCGCCAGCGCGTCGCGCTCGCCCGCGCGTTGGCGCGAGAGCCGTCGATCCTCCTGCTCGACGAGCCCTTCGGCGCACTCGACGCCAAGGTCCGGCGCGAATTGCGCGACGCCCTGCGCGAGATCCACGATCGTGTGGGGCTGACGTCGATCTTCGTCACGCATGATTATGAGGAAGCCTTCGCGCTGGCGGACAAGGTCGCGATTCTGGGGCAGGGGCGGATCGAGCAGTTCGACACGCCTGAAGCAGTCCAGGATCGACCGGCTAGTGATTATGTCCGCGAATTTTTGAGCTAGGTCTCACCCATCTGAAGAGAGCCTGATCCATGCTTCCTCTAAAACCGATCAGGCTCTAGAAGCGCCTCTCAGGGAGAGGCCTATATGATCGAAACCCAGCTCAGGGGGCAGTTTCCGGCCGGTTTCAGGGCGACGGAGCGGATCAACCTTTCGGAGCTCGTGCGCAACGCAACGGGAAGCCCGCCCCAAAACCCCCCGACGCGGATTCGTGATGCCCGTGCCTTGCAGGCGCAGGCGAGGTCGGAGGCGGATTTCCTGGCGGAACATGGCTTCGTCCTGCTCGACGCGCCGACCCGCGTGACCGACTGGGGCAATGCCGAACAGGTCGCGGAATATTACCTCCCCGAGGTTGAGGCGATGATCCGCGACCGCCTCTATCCGGGGCAAAAAGTCCAAATCCAGCAGCCCCCCAACGTGATGCGGCGCGGAGAGGGCACGAATACGCCGCAATATGGTCTCGGCGTTCACTCCGATCACGGCACGACCGCCGACGATTTCCAGCGCAATGTGGAGGCCTTCACCACTCCCGAAATCGGCGCGCAATGGCGCGCCGGGCTCGAGCGCGACGAGGTCGAGGGTTTCATCTCGCTCGATTTCTGGCGCACCACCAATATGGCCGGCCCGCTGAAGCATATGCCGCTTGCGGTCTGCGATCCGACCAGCCTGGAAGCGGCCGACATCATCCCGACCGCGCTCGAAGGCATCGCGCCGGGCGGAGCGCTTACCTGCCATGTCAGTCTGGCGCACAATGAAGGCCAGCGCTGGTATTATTATCCCGACATGAAGCCGAACGAAGTGCTGGTGTTCAAGCTGTTCCAGCTCATGCGCAACGAGCAGGACCAGCCATATCGCGCCTGTTTTCACACGGCGTTCGAAGACCCTACGACGCCTGCCGACGCGCAGCCCCGCCAGAGCTGCGAGCATCGTGTTTCGGTGATACTCCTCCGCAATTGAGGCGAGGGATGGCAGGTTGGGCCGGCACGGTTGGACCGCAAACCGTCGCTAGTGCAGCTGGAGCCTGCGGCGGCGGGTGCGGGCAATACCCCCGATGACGCCGAATCCGACGAAGAATTGCGCCCATGTTATCGGCTCGGGTGCGGCAAGCATCGAGCTCCTGATAAAGTCGGTGTGGAGGTAGGTCGGAACGAACCCGTTGAATTCGCCCCAACTGCTGTTGAGGCTGCCGTCCACATCGCCAAAGTCGGTGCCGAAGGTAAGGCCGTAGGAGGTCACCGACGCGATCAGGCCGTTCACGAATTCGGGCCCGCCGGAATCTCCGCCGGCATCGCCGACCTCCAGTGCGCCTCTGCCGAGGTTGCAATATTTAGGGCTGGGCGCGAGGCCGAACCCGGTGGTTGCCAACTGGCATGACGCGTCATTCATCGGCAGTCCATTGTCGAAATCCGACAGATAGGAATAGTCGATCGCCGTGCCTGCTCCTTCGCCGAAAAATCCGGGCGTGAACAAGCCGCCAAAATCGGAGTCGCCGAGCCGGAAATCATAGCGGTTGTCACCTTGGCGAAGCCGCCCAGGGCCGAGATCCGCGCCGATCGCCCCGCCCACATCTGAACGCGCGCCATAGCCGGCGATATTGAAATCGGTGCCGGTAAGGTCGCCGCCCGAATAAATGCCATAGCTGGTCGCCCAGGCTGGTGCCGCCTGCGATAGCCGCAGGACGGCGATATCGTTCTGGTCGATGACTTCCCCGGTATAATCCGGGTTCACAAAATACTGGCTCACGGAAACCGCGGTGGAGGCGGGGTCAAGATAGGTCACCGAATCCGGATTCGCGCCCGTGCTGAAATAAGCTGTGGTGGAAATAGGGTTAGCCGTACCGGCCCCATGGCTGACGCAATGGCCCGCCGTCAGGATTGATCGGCGGTCGCTCAGCAGTGTGCCCGAGCAAATGAACTTGCCGGCGGCGCCCTCGTCCATAATCAGCGATACAACGCCGTTGTAGGACGGGTTGGCGAAGTAGATCGGATTGCCGCCACCCGCCAGGGTTGCGGTCGAGGTCTGCCCTACGATCGTGCTCGCCGCCGTCCAGGTGAGGCCATGCGACCTTCCCGATATGGTTCCGGCTGCATAAGCGGCGTTCGCCGCGGTCAATTGCGTCGCGGCGAGCAAGACGGCTAGCGTCAGTTTCATGATCGGTCCCCCTGATCGACTGTCGCAGCGCTGCCGCTCTACAAACGCAAATTCGTTCAGCCTGCGGGTGCGCGCAAGTCTCCGGTCAACCCATCGGGACGTCAATATGCTTAATGAGAAATATTCGGACGATTTGGTGATAAACAGCAAAGTCACCAACAATTGATTTCGATCGTGCGAGTTGCCTCACAAGGCATCACGCGCGATGCACTTGCGTGTTCGGGCGTCCGATCAATTGATCAGTCAAAGCACGATTGTGCTGAGGGTGTTTCCCTCTCGCGCTAAGATATTGATTCATTCCTTTTGGTCCGAAATGGCGAGAGTGGTGGCCATTTTGGAACTGCGGTCAGTATTCAGGTCAGCCCATCCAGCACGTCCCTGATCTTGGCGGCAAGATCGGCGAAACTGTAGGGCTTGGTTATCAGTTGGACTCCCGGGTCGAGCCGCCCATTGTGCACGATCGCGTTGCGCGCGTAGCCGGTGGTGAACAATATTTTCAGGCCCGGCTGGATTTCGGCCGCTTCTGTCGCAACCTGTGCGCCGGTCAGGCCGTTGGGCAGGACCACGTCGGTGAAGAGCAGGTCGATATGCGCCTCGCGCCGCAACAGGCGCAATGCGGACGGGCCGTCGGCCGCCTGCAATACACGATAGCCGAGCTCGCCTAGCGCCTCGACCGACTGCGCGCGCACGTCGGCATCGTCCTCCACCACCAGGATCGTCTCGGCGGACGATCCTTCCGGTGCTACCTGGGGGACGGATTCAATGTCTTCCCCTTCGGTACTGTCGAAGCGCGGCAAGTAGATCTTGATCGTCGTTCCGTCGCCGGGCTCGGAATAGATTTTGAGGTGGCCGCCCGATTGTTTCACGAAGCCATAGACCTGGCTGAGCCCCAGGCCGGTCCCCTGGCCGACCGGCTTGGTCGTGAAGAAGGGTTCGAACGCCTGGGCGATGGTCGCCTCGTCCATGCCCATTCCCGTGTCGGAGATGGACAGGACCATATATTGGCCGGGCGTCACCTCGCTATGAGTGCGGATATAGGCTTCGTCCAGATAGGCATTCGCCGTCTCGATCGTGAGACGGCCACCGTCGGGCATCGCGTCGCGCGCATTGACCGCAAGATTGAGGATAGCCGCTTCCAGTCCGGTCGGATCGACCTCGATCCGCCACACACCGGCGCCGCGCACAGTCTCGACCGAAACCGTCTCGCCGAGCGTGCGGTGAAGCAAATCGGACATGCTGCCGACGAGCGCGTTCGGATCGACCGGCCGTGGATTGAGCGGCTGACGCCGCGAGAAAGCGAGCAAGCGTTGCGTGAGCGAAGCTGCACGTTGGGCGCCTGCCATGGCATTATTGGCTGCGCGCTGCAGCCGCGCGGAATCGCTGGGCAAATTGCGCTGCAATGCTTCGAGATTGCCGATGATAACCTGCAGCAAATTGTTGAAATCATGCGCGATGCCGCCCGTCAGCTGGCCGACGGCCTCCATCTTTTGCGATTGGCGGAGCGCCTCTTCATTGCGACGAAGCTCCGCGGTTCGCTCCGCAACCTGGTGTTCCAGCGTCGTGTTGAGGTCGCGCAGCGCTTCTTCCGCGCGCGCGCGTTCCTCGATCTCGCGCTGCATCCCCTGGGTAAGCCGCGTATTGTCGATTGCTACCGCGGCTTCGGACGCAAGGCCGGCCAGCCCGCGTTCGGATCGCTCGTCGAAGACGCCGACTTCCTTGTGGCCGAAGAATATGCCGCCGATCACCTCGCCGCTGCGCCCGACGACGGGCACCGCCAGATAGGAGCGCACCGGCAGATGGCCTTTGGGCATGCCATGATATGGCGGGTTGTGCCCGTAGCGCGGATCCTTGGTGATATCGTCGGACCGCACAATGCCCTCGCCGCTGAAGGTCGGCCCGAACAGGCCGGTATTGCGCGGCATCGGAAATTTTTCGAAATCTTCGATCGACGCTCCCGAGAGCGTGTAGAGCATGTAGCTCTCGCCGTTATCGTCGTGCACATTGTAGAAGAAGGCGCCAAACTCGGCGCCGGTAAGCTCCACGCCCGCATCGGTGACGATCTGCACAAGTTGGGCGAGGTCGGTTTCCGCAGCCAGCGCCGAGCCGGCGCGATTAAGCACCTCCAGCGTCAGCCTTTCTTCGCGGATCAGCTCTTCCGCCTCGCGCTGCGCCGTGCGGTCGCGCAGCACCTTGGTGAAGCCAAGGAGCGCGCCCTGATCGTCGCGGATCGGTGTCATTTCACCGACCGCCCAGATCTGGCTGCCATCCTTGCGGCGACGCCAACCATCCTCCCCGCCGCCGCGGCCGTGGGCGAGCGCGTCGGCCCTTTCCTTCCCTAATCGCGTTCCTGCAGTGGCCTCGTCAGGGAAGAGCCGGTCGAGCGGCTGACCGAGCATATCGGCTTCCGTCCATCCCAGGATCCGACGCGCACCTTCGCTCCAGCTGGTGACGCGGCCTTCGGTGTCCGTGCTGATGATTGCGGTATCGACCGCGCTATCGACGATCTGACGCCAGGCGCGCGTTGGATCGATAGTGGATGGCGATCCGTCAGGCGTGCTCATTCGGTTGCGGTCCCGAAACAATCCGGCATATCGCGGCACTCTCCTTGCCGTCCGAAAAGGCCCCCGCCCTGAAGAGCCTTAGCGTAAACCGGACACCAGCCAAGCTTAAACAGGTCCATCCTGTGGGCAGGGGCACTTTAGACGGCGAGCAATTTCGCGGCGGGCGTATTGATCTGCTCGATCAGCGCGCGATGGGTCGGCAGGTCCGCCGTCGCGCGCTCGCCGAAATTGCGGATCTTCTGGAACAGTTTCTCGGCTGCGCGGACATCCGGAAAGTCCGCGCGGCCGGGCGACAAATCGGTGCGGAATTCCATCCCGTAAAGGATGTACTGGTAATTGAAGAAGGCGAAGCTCTCCAGATCGATGATGAAATCATACCGGCTGGGCGGCCGATGGCGCCATTGATCGAGCATGTCCCTCAAACGGTCCGGGATCGAATCCGGATCCACATTGTCGCGCCAGAAAGGCTCTTCGCGCCGGCTCAGGCAATAATGAAGCTTCAGGAAGTTGACGATATTCTCGTATCGCGCGGTCATCAGCTGGTTAAAGCGCCGGGCGGGCGCGTCGACCGGGCCGGTGTGCGGGAACAGCTCTGCGATCATCGCGATTGCGGCCTCGATCACGACCACGCCGGTCGATTCCAGCGGTTCGAGGAAGCCCCCCGACAGGCCGACCGCGACCGTGTTGCCGATCCATTGCTGCTCGCGATAGCCCGGCTCGAAGGAGAGGATGCGCGTCTCGACCTGGTCGATCCGCTCGCCAGCATAAGAGCGCAGCACCTGCTCCGCTTCGGCGTCGGACATATATTCGCTCGAATAGACCGTGCCGATCCCTCGGGTTTCCGCGAGGCCGATATCCCAGGTCCAGCCGGATTGATGTGCCGCCGCGATGGTGAAGCTTTCGAGCGGCGCGTCAGGCCGGTCATAGGGCAGTTTGCAGGCGATCGCCCGATCGGTGAACAAATATCGCCGGGCCGACGTAAAGCGCGATCCCAGCGCGCGACCTATCAATTCGGCCCGGAAACCCGAGCAATCGATGAACAGGTCAGCCTGGAGGGCGCCATGCTCGCGCGTGATGACGCGCTCGATCGTGCCGTCGAGCCGGAGTATCGTGTCGGCCAGCATGTCGCATATGTGGCGCACGCCCAATTGTATCGCGCGATCGGCCAGTACCTGCCCGAGCTGCCCCGCATCGAAATGATAGGCATAGTTGAGCGGGCCGGTAAATTCGCCTTCGCCCGGCCTTTTTGGGCCGCGCTTGGCCTCTGCGACGCGATGCTGGATTGTCACCGCCTCCGCGAACGGTGGCCGCGTCTTTTCGTCCTGCAACAGCCAATAGGGAACCAGGCTGGTGCCTTCGGTATAGAAAGGCGCCTCGAACGGGTGGAAATAACGATGGTTTTTGCCGTCTTCGGGGGTGGTCAGCCAGTCGTCGAAGCGGATTCCCTGCTTGAACGTCGCCGAAGCGCTGCGGATGAACTGGCTCTCGTCGATGCCCAGGAATTGCAGCGTCGATCGGATCGTCGGGAAGGCGCCTTCACCGACGCCGATCGGCCCGATCTCAGGCGAGTCCAGCAGCGTGATTTCAAGGTTGGGATTGTCCGGGAGGTTGAAATATTTGGCGAGATAGGCCGCCGTCATCCAGCCCGCGGTGCCGCCGCCGACAATCAGGATCGAACGCTTCCCCGCCACCTTAGGCCCTCACGAACAGATTCTTGAGCCAAACCGGCCCGGTGCGCGCCGCCTGGCGCCAATCGCTATCGTCCTCATCCTCGGGCGTATAACCCCACGGATTGAATAGCTTGACCCGGGCGCCCTTGAAAGCGGCGGTTTGGCGCGTGACCAGGGTCAGCCCATGTTCGATCGCGGTAGCCGCGAGCAGGGCGTCGCGCGTATCGGTCAGCGTGAGCTGCGCGCGCCGCCGCGCCACGGCCGCATCGACCGCCAGGATGCGCCCTTCGAATGCGGGCATGACCTGATCCGCAACCCAGGTGCGCAAGGCCGCGCCGGCGCCCTTATCCTGTCGCTCCGCCCGCGCTGCGCCATTCTCCAGTTCGAGCAGGGACAGAGCGGACAGGAACAGGTTCTGCCGCGAAACGCCCGTTGCCCAGGTTGCGAGACCAGCATCGGTGCGTCCCGCTTTGGCCTTGCGCAGTTCGAGCACGACCTGAGTGTCCAGCAGGTACATCAGCCAAGCTCCGGACGGCGTTCCCAGGCGTCCGAACGCTCGGCTTCGACCTCGACCGAATCGGGCATGGCCAGCAGATCGACCACCGTCTCCGTCTGGCCGGTGAGGTGCTTGAAATTCTCAATACTCATAAGAACATGGGTCGGCTTGCCGCGATCTGTTATGAACACGGGCTCGATTCGTGCGGCCCGCTTTGCCTGGCTCACATCCTGGTTGAAATCGCGGCTACTGACGACCTTCATATCCGTTCCAAGGTGTGCCTACATACCTACAAAATAGGCAAATGATCTGTAGGTACATTACTACCTTGTAGCGTCCCTGCAACAGAAATGATCGAACCTGCCATAATCGCTCGCCAGGATCGATTTTGGCGATTGCGCGGCGCGCCGGCTGTGTTCCTTTTTCCGCATAACAAAGGCGGGGAGTGATGCAGTGCAAAGCGTAATAGACAGTTTCTGGTCGACATTGGGCAATGTCCTGTCGGCGCATGGGCCGGCGGTCGCGGGGGCGGCGCATAGCTATGTGCCGGGCGACTTCAGCATTCACTTCTTTCTGCAGCTGGCAGTGATCATCCTCGCCTGTCGCGTGGTCGGCTGGGCCGGCCAGAAGTTTCTCGGCCAGCCGCAGGTGGTGGGCGAGATGATCGCGGGCGTGATTCTCGGGCCGTCGCTGATCGGCCTGTTCTGGCCCGATTTGCAGGCGGCGATCTTCCCGAAGGAAACCAAGAACGTACTCTATGCCGGCTCACAGCTCGGCGTGGCGCTCTACATGTTCATGGTCGGCCTTAAGCTTCGGCTCGACCATTTCCAGTCCAAGGCGCGCAGCGCCGCGGCGGTGTCGGCGGCGGGCGTGATCACGCCGTTCCTGATCGCGGTGGCGATCACGCCTTTCCTGCTCAAGGTGCCGGGCCTGTTCGCTGCTGGCATCAGCCAGGCCAATGCGACCTTGTTCATGGGTGCGTGCATCGCGCTGACGGCGTTCCCGATGCTCGCGCGCATCATCAACGAGCGTGGGCTTTCCGACAGTGCGCTCGGCACGCTGTCGCTGACCGCGGGGGCGTTCGACGATGCGGCGTCCTGGTGCGTGCTTGCGATCGTGCTCGCGACCTTCGGTGCGGGCCCCGGCGTGGCGGTGCTCGCGATCGGCGGAGCGGTACTTTACGCCATCTTCCTGATCCTGTTCGGCCGTAAGCTGCTCGCGCCGCTGGGCCGTATGGTCGAGGAGCAGGGCGAGATGAGCATGACCGTGCTCGCGATCACCCTGATGCTGTTTTGCCTGTCGGCCTTCTTCATGGACGCGATCGGGATCCATGGCATTTTCGGCGGCTTCATCCTGGGTGCGTTCATGCCGCGCGGCCTGTTCGTCGAGGAATTGAAGAAGAAGGTCGAGCCGGTGGCGGTCGTGCTGCTGCTGCCGATGTTCTTCACCTATTCGGGCCTCAACACGCGGATGGACATGCTCACCTCGCCTTCGATGCTGCTGATCGCGGCGGGCGTGCTGGTCGCCTCGGTCGTCGCCAAGTTCGTCGCCTGCTACGGTGCGGCGCGGATCATGGGCGAGGACAATCGTACTGCGCTCGGCATCGGCGCCCTGATGAACTCGCGCGGGCTGATGGAGCTGATCATCATCAATATCGGCCTGCAGAAGGGCGTGATCGGACCGGCGCTCTTCTCGATGCTGGTGCTGATGGCGATCGTCACCACGATGATGGCGAGCCCGCTGTTCGAGATCGTCTACGGCCGCAAGGCGCGCGAGACGGGCGAGCTCGGCGCCGTGCCCGGCCAGCTTGCTGCCCAAGGCGCATAAAGGACCCTCCCTAGGTTCGGTGCTGCAAGCCCCGAACCGGCCCTCGTCCACATCAGCACCGGGGACGAGGGCTCTTTTTTTGGAGCCTCGATAAAATGAAATCGCTGCCTTTGCTGGCGGCGGTGCTGGTGAGCAGCACCGCGTCCGCCCAGGATTTGAAGATCAAGCCGCTGATGGATGCGCGGCTGCGCTACGAGAATGTCGATCAGACCGGTTTGGCCCGCGATGCCGACGCAGCGACGCTCAGGCTGCGGCCAGGCCTGCAACTCTCGGACGGTGCCGGCTGGTCCGCGCTGATCGAGGGCGAGACCACGATCGTGTTCGATACGGATTACAATGACGGCACCAATGGCCGGACCCAGCTGCCGCTGGTCGCCGACCCGCGCAATGTCGAGATCAACCGTGCGCAGATCCGCTACGCTGGCAAGAATTTCGCGATTACCGCAGGCCGCCAGCTGGTCGAGCTGGCCGATCAACGCTTCGTCGGTTCGTCCAATTGGCGTCAAAACCAGCAGACCTTCGACGCGGTCCGCCTGCAATATGGCGAGGCAAAGGGCTTTAGCGCTGACCTGACCTATGCGTGGAGCGACCGCACCGTGAACGGCATCCACGGTACCGGCGCGCGCCAGCAGGCGGTCGGCGGCAGCAACATCTTCGCGCTTCTGAATTACGGGACGAGTGCGGGTACGCTGACCGGCTTCGCTTATCTGGTCGATCAGGACGAGAAAGCGGTGCAGAATTTTGCGCTGTCGAGCCAGACCTACGGCGTCCGCTTTGCGGGAAACCAGCCGATCGGGAAAGGTGTGAAGATCGCTTATGTCGCGAGCTGGGCGCGGCAGAGCGACTATCGCAACAATCCCAACGATTATTCGGCCGATTATTGGCTGGGCGAAGCGACGCTGAGCGCGAATGCACTGACCGCGACCGGCGGCTATGAAGTGCTGGGCGCGGACAAGGGGGTAGCCTTGACCAGCGTGCAGACGCCGCTTGCCTCTTATTTCAAGTTCAATGGCTGGGCGGGCAAGTTCGGCACGACGCCGCCCAACGGCCTGCGCGACCTGTACGGCACGCTGGGTTATGGCTGGAAGAAGGTTGGACTGTCGGACGCGATCGGCCTCTCGGCGAGCTATCACCGCTTCGACAGTGACCGGCTGCGCCAGCATTACGGCAACGAATGGGATCTGCTTGCGACAGCCAAAAGGGGCCGCGCGCTCTTGTCGGCGCGCTATGCCCGCTATCGCGCGGACCGATTGCTGACCGATACGAGCAAGTTCTGGCTGCAGGTCGACTGGGTGCTGTGACCGGTCCTCGGAGGACGGCTGACGCCCCCGGAAACCAGGACAGAAAAGACACTCACCCAACCGTCTCCCGCAATGCGGGGGAGGATTCTCCCAGTCAGTGTCCCTTCCAGTCGAGCGTCTTGTCGAGCGTAGCGACCACCGTCGGGTGATAATTGCCACGGGCACCGGCATAGATGCGTTGGGCGATCGGAAGGCCCCAGTCGCCCTGGGCCTTGAGCGCGCGATAGATGGGGAAGATCAGCAGCCCACGGCCGACGCGGGGCAGATAATCCTCCATCGACGGGATCGCGGCGTCGTAATGGTTCTCGACCGCGAGCACGAGCCAGGCGGAACGCACATAGGCGTTGATCGAGGTGGACAGGCCGAGACTCTTGTCGAGTTCGGCGAGACGCTCGGCTGTCTGCTTGCGGGGAAGGCCATTCAGGAAGCGCAGCCATTCCTGGGTGGACCAACGCTTCGCGTCGATGGAAGCGATTGGGGCACCTTTTTTCATGCGGTCCAGCGTCTCGTCGATCTGCGCGAGCGTCGCCGATTTCACGTGGACGGCATTGTCGGGCAGCAGCGGGTCATAGGCCCAGCGGTCGAGCTCGAGCTTTTTCTCGAGCATCGTGTCCCCCTTGATCAGATTCAGGCGAAGATCCGCAAGGAAAGCCGCAGTGGTTTGCGGCTGGAAGGCGTGGCGGTTGAAGTAAGAGGTCAGATAGGCATCCCAGCGCGGCCGGCCGACCGCATTTTCGATCGTGCGCAGGAAGGTCGACCCCTTGGTGTAATCGAGCTCGCCATAGGTCCCTTCCGGATCGCCATGGAGCCGGGTGGCTTCGGGCTTTTTCTCCTTGAGGGCGCCGTTGAGGTCCCGCTCGAGATTGTCCCACAACAGGTCGGCAAGCGTATCGGCGCGCTCCCCGCCGTAGACTGCCTCATCGATGCGGTTCTCGAAATAGGTGGTGAAGCCTTCGTTGAGCCACACGTCGGACCAGGTCGCATTGGTGACGAGGTTGCCCGACCAACTATGCGCCAGCTCATGCGCGATCACGTCGACGTTGGATTTGTCGCCCGTGATGATCGTCGGCGTGGCGAAAGTGAGGGTGGGGTTCTCCATCCCGCCGAACGGGAAGGAGGGCGGCAAGACGAGGATGTCGTAACGGCCCCAGCGATAGGGGCCGTAAAGCTTCTCGGCGGCACTCACCATCTTCTCGGTATCGGAAAGCTCGCGGGCCGACCGGTCGAGCATCGAGGGTTCGGAATAGACGCCGGTACGAGGCCCGAGCGGACGGAAGGCGAGATCGCCGACCGCCAGCGCGATCAGATAGGGCGGAACGTTATGGTCCATGCGGAAGCGGTAGCTGTGCCGGCCCTTGCCCGCGGGTACCCCTTTCGGCGTCAGCCGCTCGGCGCTCATTACGGCCACCAGATCGGATGGCACGGTGATCCTGGCGGTCCAGCTCTGCCGGATTCCGGGGCTGTCCTGGGTGGGAATCCAGCTGCGGTTGTTGATCGATTCACCCTGGCTGTAGAGATAGGGCTTCTTCTTGCCCGCGGTCAGCGACGGGGCGAGCCAGCCGAGCGCGCTTGCGTTCGGGCTGGAACGGTAGGTGACGATGATCCGCCGGGCGGCGCCGATCTGCACCGTCAAAGGCGCGCCCTTATACTCGTCATTGGCGCCCACCGAATATTTGAGCGGGCGGCCCGCCGCATCGGTGATCTTGCCGATGACGAGGCCGTTGTCGTCCAGCACGATCTCCTTCGCGTCCGGCCTTGCCAGGATGTCGAGCGCAGCGGTGCCGTGCATGACGTGGGCGCCAAAGTCTGCGGTCAGGTCGAGATCGACATGGGTGACGCGCGCGACCTGGGGTTTGGCATAGGACAGGGCGTCATGCGCCTCGGGCGTGGTCAGGATCGGCGCGGGGGCGTCTGGACGAGCAAGAGCGGGCGTGGCGAGCAGGCTGCCGCCGAGAGCTAGAGCGAAAAGGCGCATGCGAGATCAGTCTTTCCGAGTTCGGAGGATGGCGGCCTTGTGGGCCTGGCACGCGCGCGCCGCAAGCGCGGACCCGAAGCGCACGCGGCTCGTTCACGGGCCCGTCTGAGGAGAGAAAAGCTGTCGCTGGGATTTCAACTGCTGATCGCGTTCGTGATGGTGCCGGTGCTGGCGCTCACGCATGGCCTAGGCCTGTTGGGCATGTCGCATATGTTCAACCTGACCGACGATGCCCTGCTTCACAAGAAACTGAGCGCGCGGTCGATCTTTCTCGTAGGATTCGTGGCGATATTGCTGTTCGCGCTGCATGCGTTCGAGATCGGGCTGGTGGGGGCGCTCTATCTGACCGCCGGCGCGATCCAGCAAGTCGAGCAGGCGCTGGTCGTATCGGCGACCTACTATACGTCCACGGGCGCCTCGTCGGATACGTTGCCCGATGGCTGGCGGTTGGTGGGTCATGCGGAATCTTTGCTGGGCCTGCTGATGATCGGCTGGTCGACCGCCTTTCTGGTGCGCAAGATCGACCGGTTGCAGGAACGCGAAAACCACACGCCCGAACGCGAGCGCCATCGTCGGTTGCGGAAAGGCGGCGGCTATGGCGGGCATGAGGCGGAGGTGACGGAGGAGTAGCTCGACCGCCTTCCGCCGGGGTGACGAACAGTATAGCCCGATCGAACAAGACCGCGTGGAGCGGCCGACGGGGAGGATGCGGGCATGCGGCTTGGCGGGTGGATGCTGGCGGGCTCGGTGGCTTTTGCGAGCTGCGTGGCGGTCGCGCGGGACCAGACTGCGCACGACCCGGACTGGCGCATTTATGGCGGGGACGCGGCGCAGGACCATATTTCGCCGCTGACGCAGATCGATCGCACCAATGTCGGGCAACTCAAGGAAGCCTGGCGGTTCGAGATGGGCGAGGGAGAGCTGCAGACCTCGCCGCTGATGATCGGGGACGTGCTCTATGCGGTCGACCCGCAGCAGGGGGTGATCGCGCTGGACGCGGCGAGCGGGCGGCTCAAATGGCGGTACGCGCCGGAGGAAGTGGGCGCGCAGCCGGTGCGGGGCCTGAGCTGGTGGAGCGACGGGCGGACCAGCCGGCTCTTTTCGAGCAACGGCAGCTATCTGATCGCGCTGGACCCCGACACCGGGCAGCTGGCGCGCGCGTTCGGCGATGGCGGGCGGATCGACCTGCGCGAGGGGCTGGGGCGCGATCCAAGTCAGGCGCCGGCCTATCTGACGTCGCCGGGCATGATCTATGGCGACATCATCATCACCGGCTTTCGTACGTCCGAGACACATCCCGCCGCGCCCGGCGCGGTGCGCGCGTTCGACGTGCATACGGGCAAATTGCGTTGGAAGTTCAACATCCTGCCGCAGCCGGGCGAGCCGGGATATGAAACCTGGCCCAAGGAGGCGTGGAAGACGGCGGGCGCCGCGAACAATTGGGCGGGGATGGCGCTCGATCAGGCGCGCGGGATCGTGTTCGTGCCGACGGGATCGGCGGTGGACGATTTCTATGGCGCGGACCGGCTGGGCGCGAACCTCTATGCCGACAGCCTGCTCGCGCTCGATGCACGCACCGGCAGGCTCCTGTGGCATTTTCAGGAGGTGCATCACGACATCTGGGACCGCGACTTCCCCTCGGCACCGGTGCTGCTCACGGTGCGTCGCGGCGGGCGCCGGATCGACGCGGTGGCGCAGACGACCAAGCAGGGTGTGGTCTACCTGTTCGATCGGGTAACGGGCAAGCCGCTCTTCCCGGTGAAGGAGCGGCCGGTTCCGCCGTCCGACGTGCCGGGCGAGAAAGCATGGCCGACGCAGCCGATGCCGCTCAAACCTGCGCCGTTCGCACGCCAGACTCTGACCGAGGCCGACCTGACGACGCGCACGCCCGAGGCGCATGCCGCCGTTCTCAAGGCTTTCAGGACGTACAATAATAAGGGACTGTTCACGCCTTTCCGCGTCGATCAACCGACGATCGTCTTCCCCGGTTATGACGGCGGGGCGGAGTGGGGCGGGCCGGCGGTCGATCGGCGCGGCGTGATCTATATCAACAGCAGCGACATGCCCTGGCTCGGCACGCTCGCGCCGCGTGCGGCCGCAGTGGGCATGAGCCCGGGCGAGACGATCTATAGCAGCCAATGCGCGGGCTGCCACGGGCCCGAGCGCAAGGGGTCGCCACCGACCTTTCCCGACCTGACTCATGTCGGGGAGCGGCGAACGGCTGCCGAGATGGACGCGATTATCAGGGGCGGCAAAGGGCGGATGCCGGGCTTTCCGCAGCTATCGGAGGTCGGCCGCGCGGCGATCATTGCCTTCCTGCGCGGGGTCGCGCCGGCGGGCGCGCCGGACAAGAAGGAGGTCTCCTCCGAGGGCGGCGCGGGTGCGGCCTATCAGTTCACCGGCTATCAGAGATTTCTCGACCCCGACGGCTATCCGGCAGTACGGCCGCCATGGGGGACGCTGAGCGCGATTGACCTGAATAAAGGCGAATATCTGTGGCGGATCCCGTTCGGCGAATATCCCGAGCTGGTCGCCAAGGGGATGAAGGGCACCGGATCCGACAATTATGGCGGGCCAATAGTGACCGCGAGCGGGCTGCTGATCATCGCGGCGACGATGCACGACCAGAAAATACGGATCTTCGACAGCCGCAATGGCAAGCTGCTGTGGGAGACGCGCCTGCCTTATACCGGAATGGCGACGCCGATCACATACAGCGTGAACGGCCGGCAATATATCGTCATCGCCACCAACAACGGGCGCAATCCCGGGGCTCCCCAAGGATCGGCTTATGTGGCGTTTGCGATACCGCGGTGAGAGCGCGGGCAAGAAGGAAACCACAAGGTGCCGTTTCTGGGCAATAACGATCCGGATCGGACCTATTTCGTCGAGACCGAGCGGGGCTATTTTCACGATATCATAGGATTAGCCGGCTGCCCGTCGGCGTGAACGAAGACCGGCGATAGGCGTTTTACAAGAATGAAAACCGTGGCTCCGCAAAGCCTGTCCAAGGATCCGCTTGCGGAGCGGGGAACGGTGATCGAGATCGACGAGGCCGCCCGCCAGCGGGCGGTCGACCGTACCGCCATTACGCGACGACAGGGCGTGCCGAGGCTGCAACATATCGTCGAGGCTGCCGCGCGCGATTATGAAGTTCCGATCGCGCTGGTTTCGATCATCGACCGCCGCCGCGAATATTTCGCGGCGCGAACCGGGCTTGATCTCGCCGAGGTCGCCCGGGAAGATGCGCTGTGCCTGCATGCGATCCGGGCACCCGGCGAACCGACGGTTGCGCCCGATACGCGCGAGGACCGGCGCTTTGCCAATAATCCGTTCGTGACCGGCCCGCCTTATGTGCGCTTCTATGCGGGAGTTCCGTTGCTCGACCGGGCCGGCTATGCTTTGGGCGCCTTGTGCATAATCGACCTGCAGCCAAGACATGCGGCGCCGTCGATGTTCAACCTTATCAAGCTCGGCCGCGAGGCGGAGCGGATCATCGATCGTTGAGCGTGGTGGACAGTGCGTGATCCCGTTGATTTCTGCTCGTCATGCGGGACTGGTTCCGGCATCCACCGAGAGGCAGGTGCCAAGCCGCTGGGTGGACCCCGGAACAGGTCCGGGGTGACGGTGGCAGGGATGTGAGGGCGGTCTTTTCTCTCCCGAGATCCCGGCTTTCGCTGGGATGACGGGTTGGGGAGGACGGAAAGAAGACGACTCGTGCCTCCCCAAGTCATCGAACGTATCATGCGTACAATATTTTCTCATTTGTCAAGCCGGCTTCCGCGCGGCGGAGCTACCCTTGCATTGATTTCGAAGATGAGCCCGTCCGGCCGAAAATCCGTGCGGATAGTCCCTCGGAAATAGGGCCCTAGGGCACGTTCAAGCAGGGTGGTGCCGAAACCGCGGCGGACGGGCTTCTCGACGGCCGGGCCGCCGCTTTCGCGCCAAAGAAAATGGAAGTGTGCGTGGCCGTGCTCGTCTTCCTCACAGCCCCACTCGATATCGACCCTGCCGCGATCGTTCGACAGGGCGCCATATTTGACCGCATTCGTCGCAAGCTCGTGAATCGACAAAGCAAGTGCGAGCGCCGCGTCGCGATGAAGCTTCACCGGGCCGCCATTGCAGACAATCCGGTCGCGGGATACCTGCAGAGGCCCTATCACGGTCGCGATGAGCTGCCCGAGTTCAGGCCGTTGCTCGTCAGCGTTGAGAAGAAGGTCGCTGGCCCGGCCGAGCGTTGACAGCCGCTCGCTTACCGCAGCTTCGGCAGCCTCGAGGCTCGTGCTGCGCCGGATGATCTGGGTCGTCATCGCCTGAGCGACGGTCAGCTGGTTCTTCAGCCTGTGGCCCAGCTCGGCATTGAGCAAAGCGAGGTCGGCCTCGCGTTGCCGGAGCTCCTCGGTCGACCGATCTGCGTCGGCGAGAAGTGCCATGTTGCGGCGGTAGACGGCACGTAGCTCGCCCGCGATCAGGACCATGAACGCCATGACCGCCACGAACAGCAGGCTTGCCGTCCATTGATCGCCGCTGAGCTGGCGGGGATCATGCCCCGGCGCGATCGTGATGGCCGCCAGCACCGAAGCGAGCAGGGTTCCGTAGAAGCCGAACCGCGCGCCCATGAACAGCGACAACAGGGTCACCACGGGAATGAAGGGGAGCCAGGGAAGCAGCGCGGTAATGTACAGCATGCGCACGATTGCGACGGCGAGGAGAATCAGCGTCGAGACCAGGTAGCGCGTGAACCGTCCGAGTTGCTGACGCACCGCCCAAGACAACACGCGATCGGTAAATGCTGTCGTCGTCTTACGCACCATGTACCCCCGATACGGGGTAGCACGACGAACCCTGATGAGTCCATTAATCTGGAGTATAAGTTATTGTAACATAAATGAGAATGAAGTGTGGGCAGGCGGATGGGGAAATCCTTTCTGCCGCTCGACCGCGTCGCTCGAATTGCGCAAGGTCGCGATAGGTATCAGAACCCTGCAGCGTTGGAGATGCAGCATGGAAATGGCGTATCGAGAGCGGTGGCAGTCCGAAATTGCAGCGCTGCGGAAAGTCCTGTCGGAGTTCGACCTAACGGAAGAGCGCAAGTGGGGGAAGCCGTGCTTCACGCTGGAAGGAAATAACGTCGTCATAATTCAAGGCTTCAAGGAATACTGCGCCTTGGGATTCTTCCAGGGCGCGCTGCTGAAGGACCCTGAAAAGCAGCTTGTACAACTTGGGCGGGTTCAGGCGGCGCGGGTGATGAAGTTCACCAGCACCGCTGAGATCAAGGCGAAGGTCGCCATGATCAAGAGTTGTGTGCGCGAGGCCATCGAAGCAGCGCGAGCCGACATCAAAGTCGAGAAGCAACCCGCGAAGATTGCCACGCCTGACGAGTTGAAGGAGGCATTTCGGAAAGACCCCAAGTTCCACCGCGCCTTCGATGCGCTTACGCCGGGCCGCCAGCGAGGATATCTGTTTCACTTTGTTGACGCCAAGCGGCCTGAGACAAGGATCGCGCGTATCGAGAAAGCGATACCTGCGATCTTGGAGGGTCGGGGGCATCTGGAACGTCGGTAGTTGGCAATCGTAATTGGGTTGTTGGGGGCAGCCCTCTGCGCCGAACGAGTCCAGGTTCAAGGTCAATTCAAGCGTCACGCGATGGATCGTTATACACCCAATCAGTCGCCTTTCGCAGGGGCTGCTGCTGAAACCAGTTTCGGCCGTTCAAGGTGTTTTGGCCCAAGTCCCAAAATCAGCCTAGGCCGCGTCGGCCCGATGCGGGAGCTTCCACCCCGGCCGTACGAAATGGCAGGTATAGCCGTTCGGGATCCGCTCCAGATAATCCTGATGCTCGGGTTCGGCTTCCCAGAAATCGCCCGCAGGCGAGACTTCGGTCACCACCTTGCCGGGCCACAGGCCGGAGGCATCGACATCGGCGATCGTGTCTTCGGCGACGGCCTTCTGCTCGGGGCTGATATAGAAGATGGCCGAGCGATAGCTCAGGCCGACATCATTGCCTTGGCGGTTGGCGGTCGAGGGATCGTGGATCTGGAAAAAGAATTCCAGCAGCTGGCGGAAGCTGATCGTCGCGGGATCGAAAAGGATCTCGATCGCCTCGGCATGGGTGCCGTGGTTGCGATAGGTAGCGTTGGGAACGTCGCCGCCGGAATAGCCGACGCGGGTCTCGATCACGCCGGGCAGCTTGCGGACAAGGTCCTGCACGCCCCAGAAACAGCCTCCGGCAAGAACCGCACGTTCGGTGGTCATGAGCAATCCTCCTGATTGAGGAGGGAAGATAAGAGAGCGGCGCGCGCTTTTCCATGGCTGCTCGGGTTGGCGGCGCAGCACGCGGCAGCCGCCGACGCACCGGTCAACCACTATTATGTTGCGAGGAGTCCGCGCCGCGATCGGGGCGGTCGGGATGGCCGAGCTCGAACGTGCCGCCGCCCGACTGGGGATCGAGGTCGAAATCCTCGGGGCCGCCCTTGCCCCCCGCGCCGGCGCCGCTGCCGATCACTTCACCCGATGCGGTGACCGCGGCGCGATGGCCGCGATTGTCGCGCCCGCGCTCGTCGCCGGTGAGCGGGGGCGGAGCGGGCTCGACCGCGGGGATCGGCGGAGCGTCGTCGGGAGCGTAGCCCGTCTGGATTCCAGGTGCCTGGTAGATGTTCGTCCGGGATTTGGGCGCGTCGTCGGCCATGTCGTGCTCCTGTGCTTGCAAGGGATAACGCATGGCGGCGCGAAAAGGCCGGCCTTTGGGAGCGCCTGCCCGGCGGCGCCGCCGCGACGGGTCCGTCGGAACCCGTCGCGGTGCGTCATTCAATCGTGCAGGTCGCGCAGGCGGCCGCCGATCGCGCCGCACACGCCGCCGATGAAGGCGCCGATCACAAGCGAAAGGCCTGTGAAGGCGGCAAAGGTCGCGGTGACCTTGCGCGCGGCGTCCACGGCCTCCTTGGTCGCGTTGACGTCGACCGCGGGTGCGGCGGCGCTGGTCATGGCAACCGCCAGGACCGACACGACCGCCATCACGACGGTGGCCGTGGCCCAGGTCAGGAAGCCATGCGCGGTGTCGCGGAAGAAGACCTCGTCGGTGTGGAGGCCGGTCCAGCGAACGCGCAGCCGGCCCGCGAGATATCCGCCCATCGCCGCGGAAAGCCATTGGGT
>Ga0068854_100000094_pt1 | contig 62790 bp, 68 predicted proteins | sample KBSCornC42_FD_66590 | JGI IMG/M metagenome (GOLD analysis project Ga0068854, IMG submission 66590) | Corn rhizosphere microbial communities from Kellogg Biological Station, Michigan, USA - KBS Corn C4-2 | ecosystem: Host-associated > Plants > Roots > Rhizosphere > Soil ... | reverse complement strand
CGAAGGCGGCACCGACGGCGGTGACTGCCATAAACGCGGCAAGTGCGGCGAATATCGATGCGAACTTGGTTCTCATGCCGAGGTTTCCCCTGCCCGCGCCGGATATCCCTCTCCGGGCAGTAACCGAACGCAGGCTACCCACTAGTTCTTACGTCCACAACGGCTTCTGCCGCTCCCAACAAGGGCTTAATCAACGTTTGCAACATCGTTGTGACGGGAGATTTTCAATCGAGCCGGATGTGCTCGTTAAGCTGCTGTGACTTGACCGTCGAGGACTTCGAGCAGGATGGGCTGCGAGCGCGGGCCGAGCAGGCGCTCGGCGAGCTGGCGCAGGCCCTGATCGACAACCCCACTCTCCACGACGCGGTCACCGCGGCCCTGGGGGCGCGCGAGAAGGCGATCGAGGCGCAGCAAGCAGCGATGAGCGCCCTCAACCTGCCCTCCGCCACTGATGTCGAACGGCTGGAGCGACGCCTGCGCTCGTTTTCTCAGCGCCTCGAGGACGTCGAGGAGGCGATCGACGACCTTAGTCGCGAGTTGGGGGCGATCCGGCGGGAAAACGCGAAGACCGAAGCGAAAAAGACGAAGAAAAAAACGGAACCTAACCCTCAACCTTAAGGTGAGAGTACGGCTACGGCGCCGGCGCCGGCCCGTTTCGCCGCCGCTTCGAGGTCCTCGTCGGAGAGATGGTCCCCCTCGCGGGTCTGGGAGACGATCAGCAGCGCTGCCACCACCACTTCGAACTCGGAGGCGGTGGCAAAGAGCGCGGCCGTCTGCATGTCCGCCACCTCTGAGGCCGGCGGTGCCTCCTGGCCGGGCCGATGCAGGACGTCGAGGCTGACCGCGATCGCCCCGGTCGCGTCTTCGAGAGTCTGAAGGAGCCGGTGGGTGAGTACCGCGTCGGGCTCGACCACCGGCTGTCGCGGTTCCTCGTCGCTGTCAGTTGCCCGCAGGGGACCCCCGGGTTCGGGAAAGGCCTCGGTGACGACGACCAGCTCGCCCAGCTCCAGATCCCCCAATGAGGTGCAGGTGCCAATCCGGATCGCGCGGCGCACGCCCAGCTCGGCCAGGTCGGCAAGCACGACGCTCGCGCTCGGCCCTCCCATCCCCGTCGACTGGATCGTCAGCCGATGGCCCTCCGGGGTCTCGCCGGTGTAGCCCCAGAGCCCTCGCGCGTGGTTGCTCATCTTCGGCTGCTCCAGCAGCTCCTGGGCCAGCATCAACGCGCGACCGGGGTCGCCGACGAGGATCGCGTCGGCAGCGTTCGGGGCGGTGGGTCGCAGGCGGGCGGGCATCGCCGGCCACGACCCTAGCCATCGGCGGGCCGACACCGGGGAGAAACCGCTTCGGGCGAATTTGCTCCAGCCGTCTAAAGACCCGTCCCCGATCCATCCATAGCGTGGTCTCGGCATGAAGAAGGTAGAGGCGTACATCCGCCATGAGGCGTTCGAGCCGATCCGGGCCGAGCTGCTCGACAAGGGCTTCCCTTCCCTGTCGATCATCGAGGCCAAGGGCTCGGGCCGCCAGAAAGGCGTCGTCGAGCACTACCGAGGGTCGGCGCTGACGGCCAACGTCCGTCCGAAGCTCAAGCTCGAGGTCGTGATCGAGGACAAAGACAAAGACGTGGTCGTTGGGACGATCCTCAAGCACGCCCGCACGGGCGAGGTCGGCGACGGCAAGATCTTCGTGCTGCCGGTGGAGGAAGCAATCCGCATCCGCACCGGCGAGGACGGTGAGGCCGTCCTCCAACTGCACGAGGAGTCGGAGATTCCCGCGTAACCCCTCGCGCTCCGACGCATTTCCCCCAGAAAGAGCAGCGGGGCGGCCTCCGGGTCGCCCCGCTCTTTTTGTTGGGGTGTGACCTGTGCGAGGAACAGGACGCCGGGCGCGAGAGGGACACCTACCCCTCCAGCGACAGAACTCAGATAGACGATCAAGGGCCGGCAGCTTTCTTAAAAGAGCTACTTGACCCTGAGCCGTCCTGGAGTGCGTGTCGTGGGGAGTCCGGTCACCCTTCCCGCGGCTTGTACTTTTTCGGCGTCCACACCCCGCGGCAGAAAGCTGCGGCCCCACCGAAAGAAGTTGAGCGGGAAGGGTGACCGGACTCCCCAGCCGCTCCGCCGCGGTTTAGCCTCGGCGTGTGGCTGACCAGCGGATCTCTTTAACTGAGGCGGCGCGGCGGTCGGGGGTGCCGGCCAGCACGCTGAAACGGTGGGCGGAAGAGAAGATCGTGCCGGTGCGGCGGGGGCGCTGGACGGCGACCGCGGCGGCGCAGGCACGGGTGGTGGGGCGGATGCGCGAGCGCGGTTACTCGCTCGAGGATTTGAAGGAAGCGGGCCGCGAGGGTCGGCTCGCCTTCGGCTTCACCGAGGAGCTCTTCACCGGCGACGAGGAAAGGCTGACGGTCGAGGCGGTGGCGGCGGAAACCGGCATGGAGCCGGAACTGGTCGAGCGGATCCTGGTCATCCTCGGCACCCCGGTGGATCGCCGCCGCGAGGTCAGCGAGGAGGACGCGGCGGCGCTCCGTCATTGCGCCCGCGTGCTCGCCGCCGGTTTCCCGCTTGTCGCCTTCCTGCAGCTGGTCCGCGTCTACGCGCAGTCGATGCGGCGGATCGCCGACGCCGAGGTGCGGCTCTTCCACCTCTACGTGCACGAGCCGCTGATTCGCGACGCAGTGCCGGAGCTGGAAATGGCAGAGGAGATGGGGGAGCTCGCCGCTGACATCCTGCCGCTGGCGGCACCGCTGACCGATTACCTGCACCGGCGCTACCTGCGCTTCTTCGTCGAGCAGGACGTGGTCGGCCACATGGAGGCCGGCGTCGCGAGCGTCGACACCGCCGAAATCGAACTCGGCCACGTCCACGTCGCGCTCTGCTTCATCGACCTCACCGGCTTCACCCGCTACACCGAGGAGGAGGGCGACATCGAGGCGCTTGACGTGGTTGAGAACTTCGTCGCCTCGGTCGAAGCGACGCTGCCGCGCGAGGCGACGATCGTGAAGACGATCGGCGACGAGGTGATGGTGGTCTCGCCCGACCCGACCTCGCTGACCGAGTGGGCAGTCGACTTCCTCTCGCGCTTCGCCCAGCGCCCGCAGCCGCGGGTCGGGATTCACTTCGGCGACGCCGTCTACCGCGACGGCGACTACTTCGGCAGCCAGGTCAACCTCGTCCACCGCGTCGTCAACCGGGCCCTGGCCGGCGAGGTGCTGGTCACCGACGCGGTCTGCAACGCCATCGCGGCAAGCGACCGGCTCCAGTTCGAGGGGATCGGTCAGGTCAGCCTCAAGGGCTTCCCGGTGCCGACCGAGCTCTTCGTCGTCCGCGCCGCATGATCGGCGACGAGATGCTGGAGCGGGTCGAGGCCGGCGGGCTGATCGCTGGACCGGAGCCACTGCTGGTGATGCTCTCCGGGGGTCGGGACTCGGTCTGCATGCTTGACCTCGCGGTGCGGGCGCGGGGGACGGAGGCGGTGAGCGGGCTGCACGTCAATTACGCGCTGCGGGAGGAGTCGGACGAGGACGAGCGCTTCTGTGCGCAGCTATGCGAGCGCCTCGGGATGGCGCTGGATCTGGAGCGGCCTCAGCGACCCGAAGGGGGCGGGAACTTGCAGGCCTGGGCGCGCGAGGCCCGCTACGCCGCCGCGGCGCGGCTGGCGGAGTCGCGGAGGGCGACGGTCCTCACGGGTCATACCGCCGACGATCAGGTCGAGACGATCCTCTACCGGCTCGCCTCCTCGCCGAGCCGGCGGGCGCTGCTGGGGATGCGCCCGCGCGACGGGCGCCTGGCGCGGCCGCTGCTCGGCACCACCCGCGAGGAGACGACCGCCTACTGCGAAGAGCGCGGCCTCGCCTGGCGCGACGACGCCAGCAACGACGGTGACACCTACGTGCGCAACCGCATCCGCCAGGGTCTGATCCCGGAGCTGGAGAGGGTCCATCCCGCCGCCAAGGAGAACGTGCTGCGCACGGCGGCGCTGCTGCGCGAGGAGGCGGAGCTGCTCGACTCGCTGGTCGACGCTGAGCTGGTCGGTGGGGAGGGGGTCGAGCCGGGGACGATCGCCCACAAGCGCTTCGCCGAACTGCACCTCGCCCTGCGCCGCCTCGTCCTCCAGCGCCTCGCCGACGATGCCGCCGGCCGCCCGGTCGCCGGCGCCGCCCGCTTCGCCGACCAGGTCGCCTCGTTGCACCGCGGCGGCTCGACCCTCGACCTGGGCAACGGCGTCCGCGCCGTTCTCGAGGCCGGCGTCCTCCGCGCCGAGCGCTGATAGTCGCTCTATATCTAGACTGCGCGCCGTGAGCGACCCGGCGATCGGCGAGACCCTCGTCGCCAGAGACGAGCTGCAGCGCCGCATCGCGGAGCTGGGGGCGGAGATCAGCCGCGACTACGAGGGGAAAGAGCTGATCCTGGTCGGGGTGCTGAAGGGGGCCGTCCTCTTCCTCGCCGACCTGATGCGCCACATCGACGTCCCCTGCGAGATCGATTTCATGGCGGTCTCCAGCTACGGCTCCCAGACCGACTCCTCAGGCGTCGTCCGCATCCTCAAGGATCTCGACGCGCCGATCAAGGATCGCCACGTCCTCATCATCGAGGACATCATCGATTCCGGACTGACGCTGCAGTATCTGATCCGCAACCTCAACGCCCGGGATCCGGCTTCGCTGCAGGCCTGCGCGCTGCTGACCAAGCCGGACCGGCTGCGGGTAGACCTCTCGCCGCACTACGTTGGGTTTGAGATCCCTAACCGGTTCGCGATCGGCTACGGGCTCGATCACGCCCAGAAGTACCGAAACCTCGATTTCGTCGCCGCCCTCGCCGACTAGTCCGGAAATTCCGCCCTGGTACGCTGATTTCCGACCTTGAGGCGTTTTTTCAAAAGCGCGGCGTTCCCGATCCTTCTGGTGGTGATCCTTGCCTTCATCGCCCAGAAAGTGATCAGCAGCGGTGGCAGCGGCGAGACGCACCACTACAACGAACTGATCAACCAGAAGACGGGCCTGGTCGTCGAAGGCGAAGTCAAAGAAGTCGACGTCAACACCAAGGACAACACGCTCGACGTCAAGCTGAAGAACGAAGAAAGCTTCTCGACTGGCTACCCCCCCGACGGGGAACGGCAGCTGGTCAACCTGCTCGACGAAAACAACGTCGAAACCGACGTCCACGGCTCCGGCAGCTCGGGCTTGCTCTCGCTGCTGACGCTGGTCCTGCCCTTCGTCCTCTTCTTCGGCTTCTGGATCTTCCTGATGAACCAGATGCAGGGCGGCGGCAGTCGCGTCATGAACTTCGGCAAATCGAAAGCGAAGCGGATGTCGGTCGACGCGCCGAAAATCACCTTCCGCGACGTCGCCGGGGTTGACGAGGCGGTGCAGGAGCTCGAGGAGATCAAGGAATTCCTCGAGAACCCGAAGAAATTCCAGGCGCTCGGCGCCCGGATCCCCAAGGGCGTCCTCTTATATGGACCGCCCGGGACCGGCAAGACGCTGCTCGCCCGCGCCGTCGCCGGCGAGGCCGGCGTGCCCTTCTTCTCGATCTCCGGCTCGGACTTCGTCGAGATGTTCGTCGGCGTCGGCGCCAGCCGCGTCCGCGACCTCTTCGAGCAGGCGAAGCAGAACTCGCCCTGCATCATCTTCATGGACGAGATCGACGCGGTCGGCCGGCACCGCGGGGCCGGCATGGGCGGCGGTCACGACGAGCGCGAGCAGACGCTGAACCAGCTGCTGGTCGAGATGGACGGCTTCGAGATGAAGGACAACATCATCTTGATCGCCGCCACGAACCGGCCCGACATCCTCGACCCGGCGCTGCTGCGGCCCGGCCGCTTCGACCGGCAGGTCGTCGTCGACCGCCCCGACCGCAAGGGCCGCAAGAAGATCCTCGAGGTTCACACCCGCGGCAAGCCGCTGGGGCGCGAAATCGACCTCGACACGCTCGCCGGTCAGACCCCCGGTTTCACCGGTGCCGACCTCGCCAACCTGATCAACGAGGCGGCGCTGCTGACCGCCCGCTCGGGTAAGCGCGAGATCACGATGCAGGAGCTCGAGGAGGGGATCATGCGCGTGATCGCCGGCCCCGAGAAGAAGACCCGGGTGATGAGCGAGAAGGAGCGGCTCGTCACCGCCTACCACGAGGTCGGCCACGCGATCGTCGGCCAGCTACTCGAGCACACCGACCCCGTCCACAAGATCTCGATCATCAGCCGCGGCCAGGCGCTCGGCTACACGATCAGCCTGCCGACCGAGGACAAGTTCCTCACCACCCGCGCCGAGTTGACCGACACGATGGCCATGACCCTGGGCGGCCGCGCCGCCGAGGAGATCGTCTTCGGCGAGATCACCACCGGCGCCTCCAACGACCTCGAAAAGGTGACCGAGACGGCGAAGCAGATGGTGATGCGGTTTGGGATGTCCGAGCGCCTCGGGCCCCGCGTCTTCGGCCATGACCGCGGCCAGCCGTTCCTCGGCCGCGAGTTCAGCGCCGAGCCCGACTACTCGGACGAGATCGCCCGCGAGATCGACGACGAGATCCGTCGCATCGTCGAGAGCGCCCACCAGACCGCGAAGAACCTGCTGAACGAACGCCGCGACGACCTCGAGAAAGTCTCGAAACTGCTGCTGGAGCGGGAGACGATCGACGCCGAGCAGTTCGTCGCCCTGCTCGCCGGCAAGGCGCCGGAGGAGGTCTTCGCCGACGAGGAGGAGCCCTCGCAGCCCGCACCTCCGGCGCCGACGGCCGAACGGCCCCAGCGCGAGGGCGCCAGGCCGCAGCCGCGGCCTAGGCCCGGCTTCGCCGGCGGCGACGCTTCTTAACGGAGTCGGCATGACCGAACTGATGGGGGTGGTCAACGTGACCCCCGACTCATTCTCCGATGGGGGGCTCTATCTCGACCCCGAGGCGGCGATTGCGCACGGGCGCGAGTTGGCTGAGGCGGGGGCGGAGATCCTCGACGTCGGGGGTGAATCGACGCGGCCGGGGGCCGAGCCGGTCGGCGAAGAGGAGGAGCTGCGGCGAGTTGTCCCCGTTATCCGCGGGCTCTCGAGTGCACAGTCTCGTATCAGCGTCGACACCTCCAAGGCCGCGGTCGCCGCAGCCGCCCTCGACGCCGGAGCGGAGATCGTCAACGACGTCACTGCCCTGCTCGGCGATCCCGACATGGCCTCCCTTTGCGCCGAGCGCGGCGCCACCGTCGTCCTCATGCACATGCTCGGCGAGCCGCGGACGATGCAGAAGGACCCGCGCTACGAGGACGTCGTCTCCGACGTCAAGGCATTTCTCGCGGAGCGGCTAGAGGCGGCGGTCGCCGCCGGCGTCGCCGAGGAGCAGGTCTGGCTCGATCCTGGCATCGGCTTCGGCAAGACCGGCGCCCACAACATGGAGCTACTGCGCCGCCTCGGCGAGTTGCGCGAGCTCGGTCGGCCGCTGGTCATCGGCACCTCGCGCAAGAGCTTCATCGGCAAGGTCGACGGCTCGCCCGCCGACCAGCGCCTCGGCGGCACGATCGCCTCCTCGGTCCTCGCCGCCGCCGAGGGCGCCGAGGTCCTCCGCGTCCACGACGTCGCCGAGATGCGCCAGGCGCTTGCGGTGGCGACGGCGATACTCGGGTAGCGTCCCCACCTATGGAGTCCCACGGCAACGGCATCGAGTCGAGCGCGGAAATCGAGCTGCGCGGGCTCTCGATCTACACCCACCACGGCGTCTCCGAAGCCGAGCAGGAGGTGGGGCAGCGGCTCGAGTTCGACATCTCCTTCGACGTCCCCGACTGCGACGCGGTGCTGACCGACCGGCTCGAGGACACCGTCGACTACGCCCAGGTCTGCGACATCGTCGCCCTCGCGGCGACCGGGCGCAGCTACAAAACGCTGGAGCGCCTAGCGCAGGTGGTGGGGGAGCGGCTGATGGAGCGCTACGGCTGCGAATCGGTCCGCGTCCGCGCCGCCAAGCCGGAGCCGCCGCTGCCGCTGGCGATCCAGGAGGTGGCGGTCGAGGTCACCCAGGAACGCACGGCCGAAGAAGACGACGAACCCGAGGAGTAGGCATGGCCGCGAAGCGGACCGGCTACCTCGGCCTCGGCTCCAACGTCGGCGACTCCGCCGGCCACCTCCGTGCCGCGATCGAGCTGCTCGAAGCGGAGGGGATCGAGGTCGACGCCGTCTCCTCTGCCTACGTCACCGAGCCGGTCGGCGAGATCCTCGACCAGCCCGACTTCCTCAACTCCGCGGTCCGCATCTGCACCGACCTCGAGCCCGAAGACCTCCTCGACGCCTGCAAGCGGGTCGAGGCCGAGCGCGGCCGCCAGTTCGACCTCCCCCGCCACAGCCCCCGCCCCCTCGACGTCGACCTGCTCCTGCTCGGCGACCTCGAACTAAGCACCGACCGCCTTACCCTGCCGCACCCCGAGGTGACGACCCGTCGCTTCGTCCTCGTCCCGCTGCTGGAGCTCGATTCGGAGCTAGTCCTGCCCGACGGCACCGTCCTCACCGACGCCCTTGCTGCCTTTCCTCCCGGCCAGCGGGTGGAGAGGGTTGTCTAGGAAATCGGATCTTTCCAGCGGAGGCCTTTAAAGCGAGCGAAGTCGGTGTCGCTGGAGAACAGCTCTGCGCCGTGTTCAATCGCCAGGGCTGCGAGGTGCGCGTCGCTGGTCAGGTTGCCCGCAACGCCAAGTGGTTGCAGGAGCTTCCGCATCAAGGCGATGTGCCCAGGGCCTGGGCTAAGGGTCGAGGTCACGGGTCGCGCCAGCCACTCCTCGGCGTATGCGAAGGCTTGAGCGCCGTCCAAGGGGTCTTCGAAGACCGCCGGGTTGGTCGAGATGCGGACGAAGCCCAAGAGGACAGCCCAGGCAAAGCCGACCTCCTCGGTTCCAGAGAGCGCCTCCTCCAACCACCCACGGGCCTGAGCGTGGCGAGGTGCCGCCTCGTCGATCGCGTAGAGCAGCAGGTTGACGTCCGGAAGGATCACTTACGGAGCGAAAGCTTGCGCAGGATCTCCGCGTCCTCGAGCTCGCCGGCCAAGGCGAGCGCGCGATCGATATCCACACCCGGCCGCGCCCGCATCGACCGGGAACTGATCCGGTAGGGCTCGGCCGACTCAGGGGCCCCTGCCCGCAGGCCCCGCCTAACGCTGTTGTTGAGCACCTCCTTGAAGGAGGTCTTATTGCGCCGCGCCTCCTCCTTCAGCTTGGCGGCGACGTCGTCATCAAGCGTTACCGTCGTCCTCATTGCTGGAGCATCATAGCATCAAGCAATGTGCTGTCATGATGCCTAAACAGCTGATTTCAATGGTGCCAGCCACTCAGCCGGTAATACCGCCGGCATCCGGCCGGGGTAGTTCGGGACGATTCGTCTCGCAAGTGCCCCGGCCGGGCGGTTCTCGATCGCCGGGCGGAGGTCGTCGAGGGTCATCGCCAGGCCGATCGAAGGGGCGATCTGGAAGTCAGCGGCGTTGAGCTTCTCGCCATTGAGGACGCCGTTTTCGACGTAGGCGTCGACGCGGTCGAGGAGGCTCGGCAGCTGCTCCAAAGCCTTGCGGGCGTTCTCGTCGCTGGCTTCGTTGAAGCGGGCCGAGAGGGCGACGATCGGCGCCGCAGTTTTCATCGCCATCCCGATCGGCATCCCGATCCGAGCGCCCTCGGAGTAGCTGCGCAGCGGCTCCTTGTCGCGCTTGATCCCCCACCAGAGAATCTGGCGGATCGGGTGCTGCAGCTCCTCGTCGCCGAAGCGCTCGGCCTCCTCCACCGCCGCCCGTTTCTCGGGGTCGGAAGGGAAGAGCGGGGGGTCGGGGCGCAGGCGCTCCAGCTCGCGGGTGATTTGTCGTGACCCCTGCACCTTGTCGCCATCAATCTTCAGCGCCGGCACCGTGACGCCGGGGAAGCCGACCGCGCGCAGGGCGACCTTCGAGATCACCGGCAGCAGGTCGGTGCGCTTGTAGTCGATGCCCTTGTGTTGGAGCATCAGCTCGACGGCGATGCTCGGGTGGGAGGCCGGAATTACGTAGAGACGGTTGCTCATCGCGGCCGATCCTATGCAGAAAGGCGCCCATTTGGCTACCCAGCCAGTCTCGCCTCGGGATAATCCCCCCCGTGCTCCTCGCGGTCGACGTCGGCAACACGCAGACCCACCTGGGCGCCTTCGACGGCGACCAGCTGGTCGAGCACTGGCGCTTCCAGACCCGGTCGGGAGCGACCGGCGACGAGCTGGCGGAGCGGATCGCCGGCCTCTTCTCGCTCTGCGGGAGGTCCTTCAGCGAGATCGACGCGGTCTGCGTCTCCTCTGTCGTCCCGCCGCTCGGCAGCCAATTCGAGGAGCTGGCGCAGCGCTACCTCGACGCCGACTGCCTGACGATCGGCCCCGGGGTCAAAACCGGGATGCCGATCCGGATCGAGAACCCGCTCGAGGTCGGCGCCGACCGCCTGGTCAACGCGATCGCCGCCTACGACCGTTTCGGCGAGGCCTGCGTCTCCGTCGATTTCGGGACTGGGATCAACATCGACGCCGTCTCCGCCGAGGGTGAGTACCTCGGTGGCGCGATCGGCCCCGGCCTCGCACCCTCGCTCAGCGCCCTGATCGAACGCGCAGCCCGGATCACCCGGATGGACCTCGAAGAGCCGAAGGAAGCGATCGGCCGCTCCACCCGCGCGGCGATCAACTCCGGCTTCATCTTCGGCTTCGCCGGCTTGATCGACGGCATCGTCCGCCGGATCGAAGATGAACTTCCCAACCCGCACCTGCTTGCCACCGGTGGCTACGCCGCCGCTGTCGTCCCCTTCACCGAGACGATCGACGAGGTCGACGATCTGCTGACCTTGAAGGGACTGCGACTGATCCATGAGCGCAACCGATGACAACGCAAGGCCCCGCCCGGCGCTGACCGAGCCCTTCGAGATCGGCGGGGTGCGGCTCGCCAACCGCGTCCTGCTGGCGCCGCTGGCGGGGATCGGCAACTGGTTCGTCCGCCTGCAGGCGAAACGGCACGGCGCCGGCCTCGCCGTCTCCGAGATGGTCTCCAGCTTTGCCCTCCACTACCGCAACGAGCGCACGCTGCGGGAGCTGCTGCGGATCCACCCCGACGAGCACCCGGTCTCGATCCAGCTCTTCGGCCACGACCCCGAGGTGATGCGCTCGGGCGCCGAGATCGCCGCCAGGGCCGGCGCCGACCTGATCGACATCAACATGGGCTGCCCGGTGCCGAAGGTACGCAAGACCGGCGCCGGCGCCCAGCTCCTCCGCGACCCCGAGCTCGCCCTGGCCCTCGCCCGCGGCGCCGCCGAGGGCAGCGGCCTGCCGGTGACGGTGAAGCTGCGCTCGGGCATCGAGGCCGGCGACCGCTCCGGCTTCGAGCTCGCGATCCGCCTCGCCGAGGAGGCCGGGGTGGCGGCGATCGGCTTCCACCCGCGCGCCGCGACCAAAGGCCATAAGGGCAAGCCCGACTACGCCCTCACCCGCGAATTGGTCGATCGGATCGAGGTCCCCGTGATCGTCTCCGGCGGCCTCTCCAGCGCCGAGGCTGCCCGCCGCGCTTACGAGGAGTCCGGCGCCGATGCGGTGATGATCGCCCGTGGCTCCTTCGGCAACCCCTGGCTCTTCGAGGAATTGACCGGGCGCCGGACCGAGCCGCCGCGCCGCGAGGAGATGGTCGCCGAGTGGCTTTGGGTGGTCGACCGGGCTGAGGAGCACCTGGGAGGCGAGCGCGCCAGTCGCTACCTGCGCAAATTCCACCCCTGGTACGTGGAGCGCCTGGAGGCGCCGAAGGAGGTCGTCGACGAGCTGCAGCGCAGCGCCGATCTCGCCCGCGCCCGGGAGCTGATCGGCGGTCTTGTCACCTCCGCCGGCGTCAGCTGAAAACGCGCAAATGCCGCCCGAGAGCCGTCTCCTCGGACCCTCTTTGGCCAGCCAGCCACCCCCGCTATAATCCCGCGACTCCGTGCCGGGTGTGCCTGCCTCAGGTAGCCGCATCGGCGCGTTTTTTTAGGTCTGGGAGACCGGCCAGGCTCCCCTTACCAATCCAAAGCGAGGTCGTTCAAGTGCGTCAGGCCGTCATCACCCCTGAGGGGCTGGAAAAACTGAAAGAGGAGATCGAGTTCCTCTCGACGACCAAACGCCGAGAGGTCGCGGCCCGCATCAAGGAAGCGCGCGAATTCGGCGACATCTCCGAGAACGCCGAATACGACGACGCCAAGAACGAACAGGCCCTGCTCGAGGCGCGGATCGCCCAGCTGGAGGAGAAACTGCGCCGCGCCCAGGTGATCGACGAGAAGGCGATCGGCACCGACGAGGTCAGCTTTGGCTCGATTGTCCACGTCAAAGACCAGAAATCCGGCGACTCGCAGAAATTCCAGATCGTCGGCTCGACCGAGGCGAACCCGGTGGAGCACAAGCTCTCCAACGAGTCTCCGATCGGCAAAGCCCTGATCGGCAGGAAGCGCAACGACATCGTCGAGGTCGAGGTCCCGCGCGGGCCTAAGAAAAAACTAAAAATCACCAAGATCGAGAAAGCCTGAGGGACGGTAGGCTCGCTGCCCCGATGAGCGAGCCCCCCCAGGAGCAAGAGCAGCAGCAGGAGCTTTCCCAGGTCCTCGAGGACCGCCGCGAGAAGCTCGAGCGGATTCGCGAGGCGGGGATCGAGCCGTTTCCGCACGAGTTCTCCGGGCGTGAGGAGATCGGTGAGGTGCGCGCTGCCCACGAGGGGCTGGCGGCGGGGGCCGAGACCGATTCGCGCCACCGGGTCGCCGGGCGGATCGTCGCCCGCCGCGGCCACGGCAAGGCCTGCTTCCTCGACGTCCGCGACGGCAGCGGCCAGATCCAGTTGCACGCCCGCCAGGACCAGCTCGGCGAGGAGGCCTACGCGCTGCTGGTCGACCTCGACCTCGGCGACATCATCGGTGTGGAGGGGACGGCGATGGCGACCCGCCGCGGCGGCGAGCTCTCGCTGGCGATCGACCACTGGCGGCTGCTGGCCAAGAGCCTGCGCCCACCGCCCGACAAGTTCCACGGCCTCGGGGACACCGAGACCCGCTTCCGCCGCCGCGAGCTCGACCTGATCGCCAACGAGGAGAGCCGCCAGGCCTTCCACACCCGTGCCCGCACGATCTCCGAGATCCGCCGCTGGTTCGACGAGCACGGCTTCGTCGAGGTCGAGACGCCGGTCCTGCAGCCGCTCTACGGCGGGGCGTTGGCGCGGCCCTTCGTCACCCACCACAACGCCCTCGACCGGGATTTCTACCTGCGGATCGCGACCGAGCTCTACCTCAAGCGCCTCGTGGTCGGCGGCATCGACCGCGTCTATGAGCTCGGCAAGGACTTCCGCAACGAGGGCGTCTCCCACAAGCACAACCCCGAGTTCACGATGCTGGAGTGGTATGAGGCCTACGCCGACTACGAGAAGACCGCGCACGACCTGGAGATGCTGGTCGCCGAGGTCGCCGAGCGAGTGCTGGGGACGACTAAGGTCAAACGCGGTGAGGTTGAGATCGACTTCAAGCCCCCTTGGCGGCGGATCACCCTGCGCGAGGCGATCCGCGAGCGCTCCGGCATCGACATCGCCGAGCATCCGAGCCGCGAGGCTCTGGCCAAGGCGATGGGGACCGAGCCCGACCCGAAGGAGGGCTGGGGCAAGCTGGTCGACGGGCTGCTCTCGCGCGAGGTGGAGCCGGGGCTGATCCAGCCGACCTTCATCCTCGACTACCCGGTCGAGCTCTCGCCCTTCGCCAAGCGCCACCGCTCCGAGGAGGGGCTGGTCGAGCGCTGGGAGGCTTTCGTCGGCGGCGTCGAGATCGCCAACTCCTTCACCGAGCTCAACGATCCCGACGAGCAGCGACGCCGCTTCGAGGAACAGGTCGCCGAGGGCAAACGCGGCGACGAAGAGGCCCAGCCCTACGACGAGGCCTTCGTCGAGGCGCTCGAACAGGGGATGCCGCCGACCGGCGGCGTCGGCCTCGGCATCGACCGCCTGGTGATGATGTTCACCGGCGCCAAGACGCTGCGGGAAGTCCTGCTCTTCCCGGCGATGCGGAGTTAACCAAGCCGTTTTTTATTGCACCTCGCTTTGCGAACATGCGGTTGTGCCTCAGGATTTCAAGGAGCAATTTGAGCAGCAGGTGGGCTTTCTTGAAAGCTCAGCCAGGGCATACGACGAAGGACACGAGGCGGAGGCGAAGCGCCTTGCCGTCAGTTTGCGAGTTCTACTGCATGACACGCGGCACTCGGTCTCCTTGCTGAATCACCTTCAAATCAAGGATCGGCTGGCGTTCAAAGACACGGCTGCCGGTGATCCACCGCCTGGGGCGATTGTTCTCTTTTCTGGTGGTCTCTGCACCGTCAAATGCACGACGGGTCCGGATGGCTCCACCGAGTTCGACCCCGTTCTCGATACCGATCCCGAGAGGAATGCACAGCCGCGGCAGTGCTTTGGGGACTGGTGGGAAACGCCAGTTCTGCATGACCAAGAGGGCAACTCATTCACACGGAAGAACTTTGTGCTTGCTGTTGCCGATCAGGATGGAGGGGCACATGTGGATGCGCAGCTCGAGGCGGCCTATGAGGCCTTGACGCGAGGGAATTCGATGCGGCTTACGCAAGACAAAGGGAAAACGGACGATGGCTGGGAGGTGGTTCTAGGTGCCTCCTTTGGCGGTCCTCCCAGCGAGGATTCCGAGCCGATCTCGAACAGCATCGCTCTGGCTTCTATTCGTCAGATCACCTTCGAGGTTTTAGAGAGCGTCAAAGCAATCGAATGGGATGAAGCCGGAGACGCCACAGTGGCGCACCCCATTTGCCAGCTCCCTTTTCTAGAGAATGATGCAGCTCAATTGCGATCGCAGGTCGGAAGGAACGACCTTTGTCCCTGTGATAGCGGCCGTAAGTTCAAGCGGTGCTTTCTCTTAAAGGAACCACGGCATCCACAAGGTTTCCTCGGGCCGACGAAATAGCTTCCCTCGCCTCGCCGGCGAGCTGTTCGAGGAAGGTGTCGAGGTCCTTGGTCGAGAGGCCGGGGGCTTCGGCCTCGAGGCCCGCTTCGGCGACGGGGCCTTTGGGGCCGATCACGACCGCGATCCGGTCTTCGCGCTTGCTGCCGTCGCCGCAGAGGACGAGCGAGCCTTCGCCGCCGCCCGGCAGCGGGCCGCTCATCACCCGGTCGGGTTTGAACGGCAGCTTCGCTTCGGCGTGGGTCGCCGCGAAATGGAGCGGTTCTTCCAGCCTCAGCCCGCGCGCCTCGGCGTAGGAGCGAAAGAAGTCCTCTTCGGCGTACTTGCGGCTGTCGCTCTTGACCTTGCCGCGGAACATGAAGAAGAAGATGATCGTGACCAGCAGCCCCTCGATCACGGCTAGCACGACGTAGGCGCCCTGGACGATCGTCACGATCGGGATCGCCGCGCCGGGAATGTTGAGGAGCAGGGTCAGGAGCACCGCCTTCTTCAGCGCCGAGAAGAAGGTGTCGCCTGCGCGCCGGGCGTAGCCACGGTAGGCCGGCAGGGCCGCGGTGAGGTAGGCAGGCGGCTCGGTCTTCACCTTCGCCAACGCCTTCTCCATCTGCGGATCGGACGCGTCGGGGTCCTTGGCCGCGTCCATTTCAGCGCTGCCGGTGCCTACCTCCTCGACCGACTCCTCGCGGATCGCCCCGGCCAGGTGGGCGGCGTCTTCGCAAAGGCGCGTCAGCTCGGCCTCCTCCGTCACGTACTTGCTGCGCCCGGCGCAGAGGACGCCGTTGGCGAGTTCGAAGCCCCAGTCCTCCTCGCTGCGCGCCAGCCAGTCGACCAAGGCGGGGGAGAGGAGCTGGGCCAGCCAGCTCTCGCTGGTACCGGCGTAGGCGAAGGCGTTTGCGCCCTTGAAGCCCTCGTTCTCGCCGAGCTCGATCTTCTTCATCTTGTCGCCGCCGGCGTTGGGTGCGAAGTGGCTGCCGGAACCGGAGAAGCCCATGTAGGGGAGGAAGCCGATGCTCTCGGGCACCTGGGCGACGACGAAGGTGAAGTAGCGGTGCTCGGTGTGGGTGTGGTCGTCGGAGTCGGTCCAGGTATAGGTGTAGGTGAAGTTGGCGAGGGTGCCCTCGATCCCGCCCGGCAGGTTCCCCAGCGCCGCTCCTTCGACCTTGCCGTCGGACCGCGCCAGGGTGCTCCCCTGCTGGGGCAGATCGACCCGCTCGGCGAAGGCCAGACCCTGGCTTTCGGCGAACTTTTTCAGTGCATTTCCGCTGCTTGCGGCGGCCACGGAGCGATCCTACCCGCGCCACGATCCCTGCAATGTGCCGGGAACGTGACGAGTCTCGCGCGAAAAGTCGCTCTTAGCGCGCTAAGTGCACCCGAAGCCGGACATCCAAGGCCGGTAGAGTTAAGGGACAGATGGGCGCTCCCCGATAAAGGGATCAGGGCGTCCGGCGGTACGAACCCGGATATCTCGGGTTTGTTCAACCAGGAAGAGGTCTTCATTTGTTCGAGCGATTCACTGAGAGGGCTCGCCAGGTCGTCGTCCTAGCGCAGGAGGAGGCCCGGACGCTCAAGCACAACTACATCGGGACCGAGCACATCCTTCTCGGGCTGCTCCGCGAGGAGGAGGGGCTGGCTGCCCGTGTCCTCGAGTCCCTCGACATCACCGTCGAACGAGTGCGCTCTCAGGTCGTCCGCATCGTCGGATCGGGCGAGGAGGTCACCTCCGGCCAGATCCCGTTCACCCCGCGCGCCAAGAAGGTCTTGGAGCTGGCGCTGCGCGAGGCCCTGTCCCTCGGCCACAACTACATCGGCACCGAGCACATCCTGCTCGGCCTGGTGCGTGAGAACGAGGGCGTCGCCGCCCGCATCCTGCTCGACTTCGACGCCGACTCCGACAAGATCCGCAACGAGGTGATCCGGATGCTGTCCGGCCCCGGCGGGCGTCGCCAGGGCGGCGGCGGAGGCAGCGGTTCGGGCGAGGGCAAAAAGTCTTCGAAACTGCTCGACCAGTTCGGGCGCAACCTCACCCGCCTCGCGGAGGAGGGCAAGCTCGACCCGGTGATCGGTCGCGAGACCGAGATCGAGCGGATCATGCAGATCCTTTCCCGCCGGACCAAGAACAACCCGGTGCTGCTGGGCGAGCCCGGCGTCGGCAAGACCGCCGTCGTCGAGGGCCTGGCCGCGCGGATCAACAAAGGCGAGGTGCCGGAGCTGCTGAAGAACAAGCAGATCTACACCCTCGACCTGGCCGCGCTGGTCGCCGGCTCCAAGTACCGCGGCGAGTTCGAGGAGCGCCTGAAGAAGGTGATGAAAGAGATCACCCAGCGCGGCGACATCATCCTTTTCATCGACGAGCTCCACAACCTGGTTGGCGCCGGCGCCGCCGAGGGAGCGATCGACGCCGCCTCGATTCTGAAGCCGGCCCTGGCCCGCGGCGAGCTGCAGACGATCGGCGCCACCACCCTCGACGAGTACCGCAAGTACCTCGAGCGCGACTCGGCTCTGGAGCGACGCTTCGCCCAGATCAAGGTCGACCAGCCCTCGCCCGAGGACACGGTGAAGATCCTCGAGGGGCTGCGCGAGCGCTACGAACAGCACCACCGGGTGACGATCCGCGACGACGCCCTCGAAGCAGCCGCCGAGCTCGCCGACCGCTACATCTCCGACCGCTTCCTGCCGGACAAGGCGATCGACCTGATCGATGAGGCCGGCTCGCGGATGCGGATCAAGTCGATGAGCACTCCGCCCGTGTACCGCGACCTCGAGGAGGAAATCGAGAAGACGCGGCGCGAAAAGGAGACCGCGATCGAGGCCCAGGAGTTCGAAAAGGCCGCCAACCTGCGCGACACCGAGCGTCAGCTGACCACCCGCAAGCGCCAGCTCGAAGACGAGTGGGCTGAGGGCGAGAATGGCGAACGGCCCGAGGTGGGCGAGGAGGAGATCGCCGACATCGTCTCGATGTGGACCGGCATCCCCGTCTTCAAGCTGACCGAGGCCGAGACCAAAAAGCTGATCCGGATGGAGGAGGAACTCCACAAGCGCGTGATTGGCCAGGAGGTCGCGATCACCGCCGTCTCGAAAGCGATCCGCCGCTCCCGCGCCGGGATCAAGGACCCGAAGCGGCCCGCCGGCTCATTCATCTTCCTCGGCCCCTCTGGGGTCGGCAAGACCGAGCTCGCCCGCACCCTCGCCGAGTTCCTCTTCGGCGACGAGGAGGCGATGGTCCGGATCGACATGTCCGAGTACATGGAGAAGCACGCGGTCAGCCGCTTGGTTGGCTCGCCCCCGGGCTACATCGGCTACGACGAGGGCGGCCAGCTGACCGAGGCCGTGCGCCGCAAGCCGTACTCGGTGCTGCTGCTCGACGAGATCGAGAAGGCGCACCCGGACGTCTTCAACATCCTCCTGCAGATCCTCGAGGACGGGCGCCTCACCGACGCCCAGGGTCGCACCGTGGACTTCCGCAACGCGATCGTGATCATGACCTCGAACATCGGCGCCGGTGAGATCGCCAAGAACACCTCGATCGGGTTCACCGTCTCCGACGAGACCGGCATGTCCTACGACGACATGAAGAACCGGATCATGTCCGACCTGAAAAAAGTCTTCCGGCCGGAGTTCCTCAACCGGATCGACGAGGTCATCGTCTTCCACAAGCTGGCGAAGGAAGAGGTCAAGGAGATCATCGACCTGATGATCAACCGGGTCCGCGTCCAGGTCGCCGAGCACGAACTGCAGCTGGAGCTGACCGACGAGGCCAAGAACCTGCTGGTCGACAAAGGCTGGGACCCGTCGATGGGCGCTCGTCCGCTGCGTCGGGCGATCCAGCGCTACATCGAGGACCCGCTTGCCGACGAAGTCCTGCGCCAGGGCGAAATGACCCCCGGCTCGACGGTGATGGTCGACCGCGACGCCGCCGGCGACGAGGAGGACAAACCGCTCAGCCTGAAGATCATCGCCCCGAAGAAGCCGAAAGCCAAAGCGGTGGAGAAGCCCGAGCGCGAGAAGGTCGGTGTCGGAGCGAAGAAGGACGATGGCGAGGACGGGCCCGAGCACGTCGACCCCGACGGCGCCGGCGACGAGTCCTAAGCGGAGCGCGGTGTGAAGGAGCCGGGCCGGGCCGCGATCGGCACCTGGAGCGGAGGGCGTTTCCTCCACTTCGGGGAGGCGATCACCGAGGACCGCTTGGCGGAGCTGCTGCGGCCGGGCGATGGCATCGACACGGTCCTGACCGCCGACGCCTACGGGCAGGGCGAGGCCGACCGGGTACTGGGGCGGGCGCTGGAGGGCGTCCCGCGCGACGACTACTGCCTGATTGGCGCGGTCGGCCACGACTTCTACGAGGGCGAGCGCGACGGGCCGAAAGGGTTCCCGCGCTTCACCGACCCGCGGCTGCGCAGTCCCGACGAGTACGGCGACTACCTGCGGATGGCGACCGAGGAAAGCCTCAGCCGGATCGGTGCCTACTCCTTCGACCTGCTGTTGCTCCACAACCCCAACCGCATCGGCTACTCCAGCGAGGTGGTCTGGGACGCGATGGCGACGCTGCGCGAGGAGGGGCTGGCGAGTCGAATCGGCGTCGCCCCGGGGCCGGCCAACGGCTTCACCCTCGATCTCATCTCTTGCCTGGAGCGCTTCGGCGAGCAGATCGACTGGGCGATGATCATCCTCAACCCGCTCGAGCCCTGGCCCGGCGAGCTCTGCCTCGACGCGGCGGCCAAGCACGAGGTCAAGGTGCTGACCCGGGTGGTCGACTACGGCGGCCTCTTCTGGGGTGACCTGGGCGCCGACACCCAGTTGGCCAAGCACGACCACCGCTCCTTCCGTCCCGCCGGCTGGATCGAGGCCGGCCTGGCGAAGCTCGACCAGCTGCTGCCGATCGCAGAACGGGCGAAGTTGACCCCGATCCAGCTCGCCTGCCAGTGGAACCTCGCCCACCCCGCCGTCGAGTCCGTCGCGCCGACCCTGATCCAGGAGATCGGCGCCGACGCCTGCCCGATCGAGGCCAAGCGAGTCGAACTCGCCCACCTGCCCGCCGACCAGCGCCTCAGCGAGGACGACGTCGCCGAGATCCGCGCGATCGGCGACAACACCGGCTGCATGGCCCTCAAGGGCGCAAGTCCCGAGCACGAAGGCGAAGAGCGCCCCGACCGCTGGCCACTCAGCCCTGAGCTGGCCGAGGTAGGCAACCGCTGGGGCATCGACCCCAATCGCGACCTCGTCGCGACTCACTGACGGCTTCAATTTCAGACGAGGTAGGGGTCCGGTCACCCTTCCCGCTCAACTTCTTTCGGTGGGGCCGCAGCTGACTGCCGCGGGCGTGGACGCCGAAAAAGTACAAGCCGCGGGAAGGGTGACCGGACCCCTCCACGAGCGTCTGCCGGAGTTCTGTGGTTGGAGGGGTGGGTGTCCCTCTCGCGCCCGGCGTCCTGTTCCTCGCACAGATCACTCAGCGAGAGAAGTTCAGTTAGAGGCGAGGAACCCAGGAAGCGAGAGGGACACCCACCCCTCCGCCGCGACCACATATAGCGTCGCCCAGCGATGAGAATCGGGGACGCGAACCGGAAGTGGTGGACGTTGGCGGGGGCTTGTGGAGGGTTGTTTCTGCTGATGCTCGATTCGACCGTGGTGGCGTTGGCGCTGCCGGCGATTCGGCATGACGTGGATGCGAGCTCGGAGGGGTTGCAGTGGGTGATGAACGGCTACCTGCTGACGATCGCGGTGCTGGTCGTGACCGCAGGGCGGCTGGGGGACATGTTCGGGCGCAAGCGGGTCTTCCTCGCCGGGATGGTGCTGTTCGCGGTCGGCTCGGTCGTCTCCGGTGCCTCGACCGACCAAGACCTCCTCATCCTCGGCCGCGTCCTGCAGGGGGCGGGGGCGGCGCCGATGCTCTCGCTCTCGCTGGCCCTGGTCTGCAACGTCTTCCCGTCCGAGGAACAGCCGCGGGCGCTTGGCATCTGGGCCGCGGTCTCGGCGGTTGCCTTGGCAATCGGGCCGCTCGCAGGCGGCGTGCTGATCGAAATCGACTGGCGGGTGATCTTCTGGATGAACCTGCCGATCTCGGCGCTCGGGATCGCGATCACGATCGCGGCGGCGCCGGAGTCGACCGATCCGGGCGCCGGCGACCGCATCGACTGGCCCGGACTCGCCTTCCTCAGTGTTGGCCTCACGGCGGTCATCCTGGCGCTGGTCCAGTCACGTGCCTGGGGCGCGGGAGCGACCGCCGCGTTTGCCGTCGTCGGCATCCTCGCCCTGCTCGCCTTCTGGGTGATCGAGCACCGCGCCCGTGCGCCGATCGTCGAATTCGACCTCTTCCGCAACGGTCCCTACTTCGGCGCCAGCGCCGCCGCCTTCGCCCTCGTCGGCGCCTACTGGGCGGTGATGTTCTTCCAGCCGCAGTACCTGCAGGACGTACGCGGCCACTCGCCGATCCTCAGCGGCCTGATGATCCTGCCGGTGACGGTGCCGATGATCTTCATCTCGCCCTTCTCCGGCCGCCTGATCTCCCGCTTCGGCGCCCGCCGGCTGATGACCGCGGGAATGCTCTGCGGCCTCGTTGGCCTCCTCGTCCTCACTCGGATCGAGACCGACAGCCCCTACGGCCTCCTCCTCGCCGGCTACCTCCTCTTCGGGATTGCCCTCGGCCTCGTCTACGCACCGATGTCGACCGCGGCAATGGCGGCGATGCCCGGCGACAAGGTCGGCATCGCCTCCGGCGTCCTGGCGATGGACCGCGTCCTCGCCGGCGCCGTCGCCCTCGCGGCCACCGGTGCCGTCTTCCACGCCCTGCTCGGCGACGGCCACTCCTTCGCCTCGGCAGTAGCCGGCTCGACCTGGGTCGTCGTCGCTCTCTGTGCGGTCGGCGCCGCCCTAACCTGGGCCTTCGTCCGCGACCCGGAGAGGCCATTGGAGGGCGAGCCGCACCACCACATGCACCACAAGCGGTTCCATCTTTAACTCCGCTTGACAAACGCCATTCCGACCTGTCCACTCGGAATGAGGCAAGCCGCATTCCAGAGCCGTTTCTGCCATCCTCTTAGGCGATGCCTTCGTTGTCCGGGGATGAGCTTCAAGAGCTTTCAGAACGCCAAGATCCCCGCCTACTACGAGCCCTTGACGTGGTCGCCCCCGGGGGCGCGCTACGAGAGGGAATAGACAACATCGTCCACTCGCGGACCGGCGGTCTGCTCGTGGTCGGCGACCTCGACGACATCTCCCACCTGCTCTCGGGGGGCATCAAGCTCGACGTCGACTACACGCCGGCGATGCTCTACCAAGTGGCGAAGATGGACGGCGCCATCGTTCTCAACGGCGAGGCGACGAAGATCGCCTGGGCCAACGTCCAGCTGATGCCGGACCCGACGATTCTCAGTTCGGAGACCGGCACCCGCCACCGCACCGCCGAGCGCGTCTCCAAACAGACCACGGCCCTGGTGGTCGCGATCTCGCAGCGGCGCGACGTCGTCTCCCTCTACGTCGAGGGGACGAAGTACATCCTCCAGGACATCCCGGCCGTGCTGGCGAAGGCCAACCAGGGCCTCGCCACGCTCGAGAAGTACCGCCAGCGCCTCGACCAGGTCTCGGCGCGGCTGACGCAGCTCGAGTACGACGGCCGCGTCGTCCTCCACGACGCGCTCTCGGTCCTGCAGCGGGCCGAGCTGGTGACGCGGATGGCGGTCGAGGTCGAGCGCTACATCGTTGAGCTAGGCACCGAGGGCCGGCTGATCGAGATGCAGCTGGAGGAGACGATGGTCGGGGTCGCCGCCGACAAGACCGCGCTGATCCGCGACTACAGCGTCGAAGATTCCGAGGGGAACTTGACCGCGGTGCTGCAGGCGCTGGGTCGGATGCCCCACCAGGACGTGCTCGACTTCGGTCGCCTCGCCGAGCTGCTCGGCTACGACCGCAAGGTCAACACCCTGGACTTTCCAGTTGCACCGCGCGGATACCGGATCTTGGGTCGGGTCCCGCGCATCCCCAAGCTTGTCGTCCAAAAGATCACCCAGGAGCTGGGCGGGCTGGAGGAGGTCCTCGAGGCCTCCGACGAAGAGCTCGCCGCCGTCGACGGAGTCGGGGCGCAGCGTGCCAAAGACATCCGCGAGGGCTTGAGACGGCTCCAGGAGGTCGATCTGGTTGACCGGTACTTGCAGAGCTGACGGCACTGGGCCGTCGCAAAACGAAAGGAGTCAGCGATTTCCGAGCTAGACGAGGCCACTGTGGAGGCAGTCTTCGAGGAGGACATCGAATACGTCTGCGACTTCGAGGAAGGCGACAAGGTCGTCTACCCGCATCACGGCGCGGGTCTGGTGATGGCCAAAGAGACCCGCGAGCTGATGGGGGAGAAGCGTGAGTACCTCACGATCAAAATCCTCCACAACGAACTCACGGTGATGGTTCCCTGCGAAAACGCCGGCAAGGCGGGCTTGCGGCGAGTCATCGACGAGGAAGAAATCAAGAAGGTCACAAACGTCCTCACCGACGACGTGTCGGAGATGCCGAAGAACTGGAACCGGCGCTTCAAGTACAACCGCGAGAAGATCAAGACCGGCGACGTCTTCGAGCTGGCCGAGGTCGTCCGCAACCTCGCGATCCGCGAGATGGAAAAGGGCCTGTCCACGGGCGAGAAGCAGATGTACACCCGGGCGAAGAAGATCCTCGCCTCGGAGTTCATGTACGCGCTCGACAAGGACGAGGAGGGCGCGGAGGAATACCTCGACGGCCTCCTCGAGGAGCGGTTCGCCGCAACTGCGACCGCCTAGAAGTCCAGTCGTAACCGCGGTCATCGCGGCCGCCGGCTCCGGAGATCGCCTCGGAGCCGGCGGCCCGAAGGCCTTCGTCCCCGTCGCTGGGCGGCCGATGATCGAGTGGTCGATCGACGCCTTTCGGGCGTGCGAGTCGGTGCACTCGATCGTCGTCGCGGCGCCGCCTGGCCACATCGGCGACTTTGGCGGGCACGACCTCGGCGTCGTCCCCGGCGGGGCGACGCGAGCGCAATCGGTCGCCAACGCCCTCGAGGCGGTCGGGACCGGCTACGTCGCGATCCACGACGCGGCGCGGCCGCTACTGACGCCGGAGCTGGTCGAAGCCCTGGTCGCCGACCTCGACGCGGACGAGGACGCGGCTGGCGTGATCACCGCCGCTCCCGTCAACGACACGATCAAGCGCGCAGTTACCTGTTCCTTATTGTCGGATAGCGACCAAAAGGAACAGCTGAAGGTGGTGGCGACCGAGGATCGCTCGCGCTTGTGGCGGGCCCAGACGCCTCAGCTCTTCCGGACGGGCCGGCTCCGCGAGGCGCTTGCGGCAGCCGAGCGGCCCGAGGATGCCACCGACGAGGCGATGCTGGTCGAGGCCATCGGCGGCACCGTCCTCATCCACCCGGTCGCCGAGCAGAACCTGAAGGTGACGACCCCGCTCGACCTGCAGGTGGCCGAGCTGCTGCTTCAGTCCCGCATCAGCACGTAGACGAGCGTCGCCGCGAAGCAGACCTGGCCGACGCCCAGGGCGGTGCCGAGGTTTTTCGCCCCGAGCAGCAAGGCGATCGCGGTGCCGCCGGCGAAGCCGAGCAGGAGGAGCAGGAGCTGACGGCTCATTCGGCGCGAAGTTTATGCTCGCCCCATGCTGACCGACTACCACCTTCACCTCCGTCCCGACGAGGGCGGGACGACATTCGAGCGCTACTTCACGGCCGAGAACGTCGAGCGCTACCTGGACGCCGCCAGGGCGGCCGGGATCGAGGAGCTCGGCGTCTCCGAGCACGTCTACCGCTTCCGGGCGGCCCTCGACCTCTGGCAGCACCCGCTCTGGGTCGAAAACGCGGTCGACGACCTCGACGCCTACTGCGAGTTCGTCCGCGGCACGCCGCTGCGCCTCGGCGTCGAGTGCGACTTCATCCCCGGCGCCGAAGACCGGACCGCGGCGCTGCTGGACGCCCGCGACTTCGACTACGTCGTCGGCTCAGTCCACTTCATCGGCGAAGGCGATGCCGCCGTCGACCACGAGGGCTTCGACGTCTGGGAGGGCGACGGCGACGCCGACGAGATCTGGCGCCGGTACTTCGAGCAGGTTGCCGCCGCTGCCCGCTCGGGCCTCTTCGACATCCTCGCCCACCCCGATCTCGTCAAGGTCTGGGGCCGGGCACGGCCGCTCCCCGACCGCGACCTGCGCGCCTTCTACGAGCCGGCGGTGGAGGCGATCGCCGAGAGCGGGATCGCGGTCGAGGTCTCGACCGCCGGCCTCCGCAAGCCGGTCGGCGAGCTCTACCCCTCGCGCCAGTTCGCCGAGATGTGCGTCGAGGCCGGCGCCTCCTTCGCCCTCTCCTCCGACGCCCACCTGCCCGAGCAGGTCGGCTTCGAATACGAGCGCGCGGTTGGGTTCCTCGACGAACTGGGGATAAGCGAGATATGCGTCTTCGAGCAGCGCCAGCGGAGCCTCGCTCCGCTCGGCGCCCGCGTCCGCTGATCATGGTCGGCCTCGGCTACGACAGCCACCGCTTCGCCCCGGGGCGCCGCCTCGTCCTCGGCGGGGTCGAGATCGAGCACGACCAGGGCCTCGAGGGCCACTCCGACGCCGACGTCCTCACCCATGCGGTGATTGACGCCCTGCTCGGCGCCACCGGTGGCGGCGACATCGGCGAGATGTTCCCCGACAACGACCCGGCCTTCAAAGACGCCGACTCGATCGACCTCCTGCGCACCGTGGTCGGCACGATCGCCGGCCCGATCGTCAACATCGACGCCACCCTGATCTGCGAGCAGCCCCGTCTCGGCCCCTACAAGGCGGAGATGGAACGGACACTCGCCGAGGCCACTTCCGCCCGGGTCAGCGTCAAGGCGACCAGCAACGAGGGCATGGGTTTCATCGGTCGCGGCGAGGGAATCGCCTGCATAGCAGTGGCAAGCGTCGAATCCGAATAATCTTCCGCTGGGTATGGCGCTTTCGCTCAGTCCGGCAAGCCTGCGTGGCTCGATCTCCGACTCGATCTTCGAGGTCAAGGTGCTGCGCGAAGCCGGCATCCTCGAGCCGATGCGCCCGGACAAGGCGCTGAAGATCGGCGGCACCTTCCTGCGCTGGGGTGCCTCGCCGGCGACCGGCGTCACCACCGCCGCGCTCCACCACCCGCACGAGCTGGCGATCGTCGACGAGCGCGGCGCCCTCAGCTGGGAGCGCCTGCACCGCCGCACCAACGCGCTCGCCCACTCACTGGCGGCGATGGGGATCGGCCACGGCGACGGGGTCGGGATTATGTGCCGCAACCACCGCGGCTTCGTCGAGGCGACCCTCGCCGCGGCCAAGCTCGGCGCCAGCGCGCTCTACCTGAACACGATGTTCGCCGGCCCGCAGCTGGTGGAGGTGACCAAGCGCGAGGGCCCGAAGGCGCTCGTCTACGACGAGGAGTTCACCGACCTGCTCAGCGGCGTCGACCCGTCGATCCAGCGGATCGTCGGCTGGTGTGACGGCGAGGTCTCCGAGCCGACCCTGGAGAGCCTGATCGAGGGCGGCGACGAATCCGACCACAAGCCGCCGCCCGACAAGCCCAAATTCGTGATCCTCACCTCCGGCACCACCGGCACCCCGAAGGGGGCGCAGCGCTCCAGCCCCGACGGGTTGATGGCGGTCGCCTCGCTGATCGACAAGATCCCCTTCCGCAGCCGGATGACGATGATGATCGCGGCGCCGCTCTTCCACTCCTGGGGCTTCTTCCACTTCGTGATGAGCCTGCCGACCTGCTCGACGATGGTGCTGCGGCGCAAGTTCGACCCGGAGGAGACGCTGAAGGCGGCCGAGCAGAGCCGCGCCGACGTCCTGGCGGCGGTGCCGGTGATGATCCAGCGCATCCTCACCCTGCCCGACGAGGTGCTCGACCGCTACAGCCTGCCTTCGCTGAGGATCACCTCGCTCTCGGGCTCGGCGCTGCCGGGCGAGTTGGCGATCGAGTGGATGGACCGCTTCGGTGACAACGTCTACAACCTTTACGGCTCGACCGAGGTCGCCTACGCGACCGTCGCCACCCCCGAGGACCTGCGAGCCGCGCCCGGTACCGCCGGCAAGCCGCCGCGCGGGACCCAGATCCGCCTCTACGACGAGAACGGGGCGGAGGTGCCGCAGGGCGAGTTCGGCCGCATCTTCGTCGGCAACGAAATGGCCTTCGAGGGCTACACCGGCGGCGGTGGCAAGGAGATCATCGATGGTCTCTACTCGAGCGGCGATGTCGGCCACTTCGACGAGGCCGGGCGCCTCTTCATCGACGGCCGCGACGACGAGATGATCGTCTCCGGCGGCGAGAACGTCTTCCCGCGCGAGGTCGAGGATTTGCTTGCCGACCACGACGCGGTCGAGGAGGTCGCCGTGATTGGGGTCGAGGACGCCGAGTTCGGCCAGCGGCTGAAGGCGTTCGTCGTCGTCCGCACGGGAGTCGAGGTCTCCCAAGGAGACTTGACTGCCCACGTAAAGGCTCACCTCGCCTCCTACAAGGCTCCCCGCGAAGTCGAGTTCCTCGAAGAGCTGCCGCGCAACGCTACGGGGAAGGTCCTCAAGCGCGATCTTCATGCCAACGAGGATCGGAAATTGCGGTCTTAGCGCTGTCTCTTAGCCGTAGTCCCCTCCGGCCTCGATAGTAGGTTGCTGGGAGTGAGCGAGCCGGCTAGGCAACTGCAGCAGGTGGGTGAGGCGACGCGGGCGATGCGCGGCGTCGCCGACCAGGCGCTGGAGTGGGTGCGGGTCAGCGAGGGTCGCGTCGCCGCGGCCGAAAAGCGGGCCGACGCGGTCAGGGACGAGGTCAAACAACGGGCGATGCTGACGCTGCGCAAGGTCTCGGCCGAGGCGCGCGAGCGGATCGCCGCCGAGCGCAAGGCACGGACCGAGGCCGACTCGCGCGCCACCGCTGCGGAGGCGGCGCGGGACCGGGCCGAGAAGTCCTTCGAGGAGCTGCAGAAGCGCGCGCAGTCCGAGCGCGAAGAGATCGTCGCCAAGGCAAGCCGGACGCGCAGCGAGGCTGAAGCGGCGGTGACCAAGGCGAGGGCCGAGGCCGAGAGCGCTGTCGCCGCGGCGCGGCTCGAAGTCGAGAATGCGACTTCCGCGGCCGAGCAGGCCGCAAACGAGGAGGTCGAGCGCCGGACGGAGGAGGCCCGCCAGCAGATCCAGGCCGAGGCAGATCGCCGGATCGCCACTGCCGAGCAGCGCGCCGCCGACGCCGAAGCCAAGGCCGAGGAGTCACATGAGGCCGCGGTGCGGCTGGAGACCGAGATCGAGCGACGGGTGATGGAGGGGACCGAGGACGTGCGCCGTGAGGCCGAGGAAAGCGTCCGCCACCTGCTTGAGAAAGTCGAGCGCGAGGCCGAGGAGGCCGCCCGCAAGCGCGCCGAGGACCAAATTCGAGTCGAGTCCGACCGGATCCGCGTGCAAGCGCAGAAGCGCGAGGAGCGGGTGCGCGAGGCGACCGAGGACGAGATCAAGGCCAGCGTCAGCAAGGCGCGCCGCGAGGCCGAAGCGGCCGCCGAGGAGACCGCGCCCTCCTGGCTGCGCGGCGAGTCGAAAGCATCGACGGCCGGTTACCGCACTTTTTGATCTAACCTCGCCTGCGCAATGCGGGAGGTGAGGATTAGAGACACCCTGACGGGGGAGCTGCGCAGCCTGGACTCGGAGGAGGTCGGGATCTATGCGTGCGGGCCGACCGTCTATAGCCGCATCCACATCGGCAACGCACGGCCGTTCGTCGTCTTCTCGCTTTTCGCTCGCTTCCTACGCTCGGAGGGCTACCGGCCGAAGCTGGTCATCAACGTCACCGACATCAACGACAAGATCTACGTCGCGGCGCGCGGCGCGGGCAAGCCCTCGGGCGAGTTCGCAGAGGAGATGACGCGGGCCTACTTCGAGGACACCGGCCGGCTCGGGCTCGGGCGGCCGGATTCCGAGCCGCTGGCGAGCGAGACGGTGGCGGGGATCGTCTCGCTGATCGCGGAGCTCGTCGACTCCGGCCATGCCTACGAGTCCGGGGGCGACGTCTACTTCCGCGTCCGCAGCTTCGAGCCCTACGGGAAGCTCTCCAACCGCCGCCCCGAGGACATGGACCAGGGCGAGGACGCCGGCTCGGCCTCGCTGAAGGAGGACCGGCTCGACTTTGCCCTCTGGAAGGCGCACAAGTCCGACGAGGACACCAAGTGGGACTCTCCCTGGGGTCCCGGCCGCCCCGCCTGGCACATCGAGTGCTCGGTGATGGCCGAGCAGGAGTTGGGCGCGAGCTTCGCCATCCACGGCGGCGGCTCCGACCTCGTCTTCCCCCACCACGAGAACGAGATCGCCCAGTCAGAGGCCGCCGGCCGCCCCTTCGCCCGGGTCTGGATGCACAACGGGATGATTGAGACGGATGCGGAGAAGATGTCGAAATCTGAGGGAAACATCTTTCAGCTTTCGGAGGCACTCGATCGTTATGGGCGCGAGGCGGTCGTTGCTTACCTGATCTCGGGGCATTACCGGCAGCCGCTTGCCTTTGGGGAGGAGCAGATGGACGAAGCGGTTGCTCGGGTTGAGCGGCTGCGGAACTTCTTTCGGGACAAATCGCCGGGGGCGCTGGGGGAGGGGTCCCCAGACAACAGCGGGGGAGCGTCTGGGGACCCCTCCCCCGGCGCCCATACCGGAGTGGCCGTCCGAGGTGAGGCGTTTCGGGCGGCTCTGGCCGATGACTTCAATACGCCTCGGGCTCTGGCCGAGGTGTTCGAGCTGGTCGGTGAAGCTAATCGGGGCGAGGTAGATGGAGGGGAGGCAGCTGGGGCGCTTGCGGAGATGCTCGACGTAGTCGGCCTCGGCACCCTTACTCAGCCAGATGAGGGTGTCGAGGCCGACGGCGAGGCGGCGCAGCTGATGCAGGAGCGCGAGGAAGCTCGGGCGGCTAAGGACTTCGTGAAGGCGGACGAGCTGCGGGATCGATTGGCTGAGATGGGCTGGGAGGTTCGTGATTCAGCCGAGGGCCCCAGCCTCGTGCCGAAAGCCTGATGGCTAAACAGGTCATCTATGGACGTCGTCCCGTTGCTGAGGCGGAGCGGGGGAGGCGGCGGGTGCATCGGGTTTGGCGGGCGCCGGAGACTTCGGGGGAGGAGCTGGAGCGGCTTTGTGGGTCGCCGGACCATCAGGGGGTGGTGGCGGAGGTCGATCCCTATCCTTACGGCGACGCGCGGGGGATGTTGCGGGAGGGGGCGCTGCTGGTCGCGCTGGACCAGGTGCAGGATCCGCGCAACCTCGGTGCCGTCTGCCGCTCGGCCGAGTTCGCCGGTGCTGCCGGCGTTGTGGTCCCGGAGCGGCGCTCGGCGGCGATCACGCCGGCCACCTGCAAGGCCTCCGCCGGCGCCGTCGAGCACATCGAAGTCGCCCACGTCCGCAACCTTGCCGACTGGCTGGCCGAAGCAAAGGAGGCCGGCTTCTGGATCTGGGGCGCCGACGCCGACGCCGAGCAGCCCCCCTGGTCGGTCGACCTGACCGGCTCCACCGTGATCGTCCTCGGCGGCGAGGGCAAAGGCCTCCGCCCCCGCGTAGCCTCCAGCTGCGACGGCCTAGCAGCGCTTCCCCAGCTGGGCAAAGTCGAGTCCCTGAACGTCTCGGCAGCAGCAACCGCCCTCCTCTTCGAGGCCCTGCGCCAACGCACCTAAAGCGCCTTCGGCAACTCCTGCAAATGCAACGCCATTTGCATTTTCGCAAATTGGGGGTTGACAGAACATCGCAGGACGGTAAGAATGCGCCGCAACATAAGGGTGAACCTTAAGTTGAGGCTCACTTGTAGAAGGCGCCTGCCAGGGGAGGTAAGCGGCGCCACGACCCTTCAGTCAAGGAGAAGGATCTGTGGCTCTATCTACGCCTACGCAGGAATTGCCAGTACCGGCGGCTGCCGCGCGCGTCCCCAGCACTAACCCTCAAGCTGAGCTTGATGATCATTACCTCGTCGCCCTCGCCAAGGAGGGACGACCAGACGCCTACGACACGATCGTCCGCCGCTATCGCGGCTTCGTCCGCCTCAAGGCTTCGTCTTACTTCCTCCTCGGGGGAGAGTCCGACGACCTGATCCAGGAGGGGCTGCTCGGCCTCTACAAGGCGATCCGCGACTACCGCACCGACCGTGAGTCGAGCTTCCGCAACTTCGCCGAGCTCTGCATCACCCGCCAGATCATCACCGCGGTCAAGACCGCGACCCGCAACAAGCACACTCCCCTCAACCAGTACGTCTCCTTTAGCCAGACCCCGGCTGCGGCGGGCGACTCGGAAACGACGCTGGACGAGATCCTGCCCGGGCCGAGCGTCCACGACCCGGTCAACCAGGTGATCGCGACCGAAGAGCTGGAGAGCCTCGTCTCCTGCCTCTCGGGCGTCTCCGGAGTGCTCTCGGACCTCGAGAGCCGGGTGCTCTCGCTCTACCTCGACGGCCACTCCTACGAGCTGATCGCCGAGCGCCTCGAGTGCGACACCAAGACCGTTGACAACGCCCTGCAGCGGGTTAAGCGCAAGGTTGGCACCCACCTCGCATCGCGCGAGGTCCCGCTCTAGGCCGGTCGCGCCGCCTGCGGCAGATCCGAGAGGACGTACTCGAGCAGCTCGCGCCCGTGGTCCGAAGCGACGGCAACGTCGTCGGCCTTGACTCGGACCCGGTGCAGCGACTGCATGCGGAGCACGTCGCCGTCGGTGCGGTGGTTGGGGAAGATCCCCGAGTAGGAGACGCCGAGGCGCTCAAGGTGGTCGGCGACGAGGGCGGTCGCCGGCCGCTCCAGCGGCAGGTCGATGTAGACGGCATCGAGGTTCTCGTGGTGGAAGAGGTGGTGGCGCTCGGCTCCGATCGCCTGCTCGAGGTCAGCACCTGGAGTGTGGACCGTGATCAGGGCCAGGTTGTGGCCGCGGTCGATCTCGCAATGGAGCTCTGAGCGCTCCTCCAGCTCGCACTCCGGCGGCGGATAGGCCAGCTCCCCGCGCAGCTCGCAGAGATCGATCGTCTGGGCGACGATCTCGCGGTGGCGCTCCGGCGCGTAGACCGGACGCTCGTGGCCGTCGTTCAGCTTCGTGTAGAAAAGCGCCGCCGACTGGCGACCGCGGCGGCCCTCGGCGGCGTCGTTGCTGACCGTCGCCGGGATCCAGCCGAGCAGGAAGCCGGTCTCGTGCGCGCCGAGCTCGATGTTCGCCTTCTGGCTGTAGGGGTGGGCGGCGGTCGCCTCGCTGTACATGCCGGCCAATCCGTGCTCCCGCGCCCAGTCCATCAGCCAGCGCTTGGTGCGGGTGAAAAGGTGCTGCCCGCGGGCCGAAGGTAACGTCACCGCCTGGCCCGAATGTGCGACCGCATCGCCCGCAGCCGCTAAGCTCATACCCATGTGGCAAAGCAGCTCACCTGCAGCGCTTTCGGCAATGCAAGAGACATAGGTGCCAGCGGCGATCCGGCGTCCGACCTCGTCCGGGTCGTACACCCACCGCAGGTCATAACTTTGACCATAAGCGGCCTCGATCGCACGCGTCAGCACGGTACCCTCGTCAGCCTCTAAGAATCTGAACGTCACGTCCATTAAGGACATCATCGCCACCACGCCCGCCTAGCTCAACCTGGGAGAGCACCTCATTTGTAATGAGGAGGTTGCCGGTTCGATCCCGGCGGCGGGCTTTCTTCGATCGGTGAGAGTTTTGTCACCAACTTGTTCATTATTCGCCGCAACTTTCTCTTTACTCGCCGTTTAGCCCAGCGAAAGGCGCTTGGCGCTGATGGCAAGGGAACCTGACAGAAAGGGAAAGAAGATGCGGCAACAGCAGGGGAGTGAAGTTTCAGAGCGGAGGTCGGTGGGTCGACTGGCAATGGTGATGGCGGTCGTGGCCGCAGTTTGTGCGCTTTTCGCGAGCGCGGCGCAGGCGTCCGTGATCAGGATTGGCAGCGTGCTGCCGGAAAAATTCGAAGCGACCGAATTCAAACGTGTGCAGACGCTCTTCAACACGGCGCTGCCGGAGCCGGGAGCAGTGCTCTCCTCGCCGGTGAACGGAGCGATCGTGAGCTGGCGGGTGCAGGGTGCGAGCGGCGGTCCCTTCTACCTGCGAGTACTTCACCCCAACGGCAAAGGCGGCTACGAAGCGGCGGGTACCAGCCAGGGAGCATCGCCCAAAGGCGAAGGCCTCGAAGGCTTTACCACCAATCTCAAGATCAAGGCTGGTGACCTGGTCGGGATCGACCCGACGAATTCGACCGACAAAATCGGTGTCGCTGAAGCTTCCGGTGCCAGCTATGCCTCCATTTTTCCCACGCCCCTCGAAGGTTCGGTCGCCCCATCCAGTGCATCGGTGAGCGGCAGCGAGGTCGAGCTTTCCGCCGAAATCCAGCCGGAGCCGGAAATCACGGCAGTCACTCCGCCATTTGGCTCTATCACTGGCGGCACCGTGGTGACGATCAGCGGCACCAACTTCACCAAAGCGAGCGAAGTGAAGTTCGGCAGCACCCCCGCTGGATTCACCATTGACTCCGACACGGAAATCACCGCCACGGTTCCGAGCAGCACCCGTCCTGGCAGCGTCGACATTGCGGTAACGACGTTCGCGGGCACCAACCCCAACACCCGGTTCGACGACTACCTGTACACGGCCTGCGTGGTGCCGAAGATCAAGAACCGCACGCTGAAGGTGGCGAAGTCGCTGCTGAGGCGTCGTGGCTGCAAGCTCGGCCATGTGAAGAAAATGGACGCTGCAAAAGCCAAAGAAGTCGGCAAGGTCCTCAAGCAGCAGCCGCAGGCGGGCAAGATCCTGCCGCCTGGTGCCCGGGTCCGTATTCAGCTGGGCGTCAAGCCCAAGGCCTAGGAGGAGCTTGAATCGCCGCCGAGGAGCCGGGTCTTCTCGGCGGCGAACTCCTCTTCGGTGAGGATTCCCTTGTCGCGCAGCTCGCCGATCTTTTCCAGGCGCTGCAGGCGGGCATCCTCCTCGCTCACCTGCATCGTCGTGGTGGGGGCCTCGCTCCCTTCCGCGTCGCCTTCGGGTCGCCGCCTCTCCGGCAGTCGCAGCTTCGAGGCCTGCTCCCCGACCCGCTCGGGGATGTTCGCCTCCTTGACCGCGCTGACGACTTTGTCGCGGGTGTGGCCGAAGGCGCCGTCGTAGCTCGCGTCGGGGAATTCCTCCGCGGTCTGTTTGCGTAGCTCGTGGATGCCGAAGGCGGCCATGCCGGCGACGATCAGCGTCGTCAGGAAGGCGCGAAGGCCCTGGGTCGGGCCGCTGAGGAAGTAGATGCCGACCAGGATCACCAGGCCGGTGTAGACGTAGGCGACGTGGAGGCGCAGGGTCGGTGCCATGTAGCGGCGCGCGGTGCGGGCGGCGCCGGTTGGCGAGGCGAGCCAGCCGGCGGCGGCGAAAAGGACGCCGACGACGATCACCGTGGTCGCGATGCTGACCATCAGCGAGGTGCCAATCGACCAGGCGGCTTCGCCCGCCGGCTGGATGCTGTCGTTTTTCACCAGCTGGTCGACGACGATGCCGCCGGCGATATGGCGGAAGACGACTGCCGCGAACCCTGCCGCGATCAGGCCGATGCCGCTGTAGAGAACGGTGACCCAACGCCCGCCGCGGGAGAGGTAGATCGCCGCGCCGAAGGCGGCAAAGGTGAGAATCGAGAGCAGCAGCGCCAGTCCCTTGACCGCGACCGCGATGTTCTGCGCGGTCTTCAGTTGGTCGGACTTGAGGATCGTGATCTGGCCCGCGTCGGGCGGCAGCTTTTCCGCCAGGCTTTCGCCGATCCCGACCTGCTGGGCGAGGTTGGTGAGGAGGCTGCCGAGGTTGAGGGTGACTTCCCCGTTTTCGGTTTCGACGGCTTCTTTCTTGTTTTCCAGCACCGCCAGAAGCTGTTCGTGGGTGGCCCGGTTCGCGTCTTCCCACAATTCCTGCGCGGTCGTCGTTTCCAGCACCTTTTCGGCACCGTCGCCGGCGACCTGGCGCAGCCCGCCGGCCGCGGGGCCGGCAAGTTCGCTCGCTTCGCCGGGAAGGATGTCTTCCAGTTCTTTCTTGACGTCGACGTTTTCGTAGAGCTGGTCGACGAGGTAATTACCCACCGCTTCGCGGATCTTCTGGTTGTGGATGAGCCGGCCGCTGGTCGAGACCCAGTCGTCGGTATTGAGCGCCTGGCGCTCGATCCAGATCGCGAAGACGCTGAGGAAGGCGAGGACCGAACCGACGACGATCAGGGCCCTGACAGCGCGTCGTCGTCCGCGGCTCATTGGCGGATGGTATACGTGAGCAATGAAGCTAGAGGGGATTCACCACATCACCGCGATCACCGAGAACGCCCAGCGCAACGTCGACTTCTACGCCGGCGTCCTGGGATTGAGGCTGGTCAAGAAAACCGTCAACCAGGACAACCCGACCGTCTACCACCTCTTTTTCGCCGACGAGGATGGGGACCCGGGCTCCGATCTGACCTTCTTCGAGTACCCCGGCGCCGCCCAGGGTCGGCCCGGGGCGGGGATGGTGCACCGGATCGTCTGGCGGGTCGCCTCGGCCGACGCGTTCGACTTCTGGGAGGAGCGGCTGCGGGCCAGCGAGACCGAGCCGCGGCGCGAGGGCGAGGGGCTCGTCTTCTCCGACCCCGAGGGGCTCGACCACGAGCTGGCGGTAGTCGAGGTGCCCGACACGCCGCTGATCGCCGACCATCCCGAGATTCCCTCCGCGATGGCCTTGCAGGGCTTCCACGCGGTGCGTGCCTACGCGGCCTCGCCGCAGGCGAGCGCAGGTCTGCTGGAGGCGCTCGATTTTGAGCAGGTCGACGGTGGTTGGGAAGCGCGCGGCGAGAACCGCGGCGGCCTCTACGTCTACGACGAGGCACCGGGCGAGCGTGGGATCCAGGGTGCGGGGAGCGTCCATCACGTTGCCTGGGCCTCGACCCCCGACGAGCTGCTGGACTGGCGCGAGAAGGCCGTTTCGGGCGGGGCTCAGCCGACGCCGGAAATCGACCGCTTCTACTTCCGCTCGATCTACTTCCGCGAGCCGAGCGGGGTGCTGTTCGAGATCGCGACGATCGGCCCCGGCTTCACCGTCGACGAGCCGCTCGAGCACCTCGGCGAGAAGCTCTCGCTGCCGCCCGACTTCGAGCACCTGCGCGACGAGGTCGAACCGCGCCTGCGCCCGGTCGAGAACCCGCGGGTGCAAGCGCAGGGTTGAACGGCGAGTTCACCTGGCGCGACGCTGGCCGCACCGTCGTCTTCCAGCGGGGCGGGGTTGGCGAGGCGGTTGAGGTTCTGCGCGAGCAGGGAGTCGAGGAGTTCGAGCTGCTGAGTACCGAGCGGGCGCTGGCCGATGCTTCGACCTTGACCGAGACAGCCGATGGCGTGCACACGGTCGCGCCGGGGTCAGTCCCGGCCGCCGCCGCGGCGTTGGTGGGCGCACTCGCACCCCCTCCTTTGCATAGCGAGGGGGTGCGAGCGCGCCCGCTCGTGGCGCTGGGCGGCGGCCGGGTGATCGACGTGGCGAAGGCGATAGGCGCGGTTTCGGGGGCGGAGGTGATTGCGATCCCGACGACGATGTCCGGGGCGGAGATGACCGGGTTCCATCGTCTGCCGGAAGGAGCCGAGGAACGGGCGAAGGGGATGGTTCGGCCGGCGCTGGTGATCGCCGACCCCGATGCGATGACGAGCCAACCCGAGGCTGAGCTTCGCGCGAGCTCGATGAACGCGCTCGCGCACGGGGTGGACACGCTTTACCTGCCGCTCTCCAATCCGGTCTCGGAGATGACCGCGCTGCGCGGCGCGGTGCTGATCAGCCGAGCGCTTGACGAAGAGCGGGAGGGACGGGACAACGACGCGCTCGCGCTGGGCTCGCTGCTCTGCGGTTACGCGATCGACTCCGCCGGGATGGGCCTGCACCACCTCGTCTGCCAGACGCTGGTGCGCCTCTGCGGCACCCCACATGCCGAGACCAACGCCGCGATCCTGCCTCACTCGGTCGCGCTCCTGTCTGAGCAAGCGCCGGATGCGTACACGCAGTTGGCCGAGGCTCTTGACACCGATCTTTTCGGTCTCCCCGAACGCATCGAGGAACTAGGTCGCCCTCCCCGTCTCGGCGATGTCGGCGGTGACGCTACGAAGTTAGGCGAGGCGATCGAGGCGATGCTCCAGCGCCCGGAGCTGGAGCGCGTCCCGCGGCCGCCTTCGCGTGAAGAACTGACCGAGTTGGTCGCCCAGGCGTGGTAGCCGGCTCTCGGGCGGTTGATCCGCGAGTCCGTAAAAAGTGGCGTAGAGCACTACTTTTCACGGACTCGATGCGCCGTAACTCAGCACCCCCATCCGTGTAGCGCTACGCGTGACCCCAGAGAGGCTCGCCTCCTACCACGCCTACACGCGCAGGCACAGCGTCAACTGGCCGATGTACTGCGTCGCGCGGGCGTTCCTGCTGCCGTTCTTCCTCGTCTACTTCCGGCTGGCGCGGTTGGGGCGGGATTACGGGAAGGCGAAGGGCGGAGTGATCGTTGCCGCCAACCACCGCAGCTTCCTCGACCCCTTCGTGGTCGGTGCTTGCCTGCCCTGGCGACGGCCGATGAATTACATGGCCAAGGTCGAGCTCTTCGAGCGGCCGCTGCAGGGCTGGTTCCTCTCGCGCCTCGGCGCCTTCCCCGTCCGCCGCGGCGAGTCGGACGAGGAATCGATGCTGACCGCGCGGATGATCGCCGAACGCGGCGGCGCCGTCTGCGTCTTCCCCGAGGGCACCCGCATCCGCCGCGGCACTCTCTCCAACCCCAAGCGCGGGGTCGGCCGCCTCGCCCTCCAGACCGGCGCGGTGGTGATCCCGACCGCCGTCCTTGGCACCGAACACGTGCGCCGCGGCTGGCGCATCCGGCCGAAAAAGGTGAAGGTGCGGCTGGGGCCGCCGATGACCTTCCCGCGGGCCGAGGAGCCTTCGCCGGCGCTGGCAGAAACGGTAACCGCGCGGATTTGGCCCAACGTGCTGCTGCAGTGGGAAGACCTTGGCGGCCTGCCGCCGATGCGCCGTGCCGCGGTGATCGGCGCCGGCAGCTGGGGGACGGCGGTCGCGGTGCTGCTCGCCCGCGGCGGGCTCGAGGTCCAGCTCGGGGCGCGGACGCCGGAGCGAGCCGAGGAGCTGATCTCTGACGGCGAGAACCGTCGCTACCTGCCCGGCGTACCGCTGCCCGAGTCGATCGACGTGCGACCCGCCTCGGCGATCGAGCTCGCCGGCCTCGATCTGATCTGCCTCGCGATCCCCTCGGCGCAGCTGCCGCAGGCGGTGGGGGCGATCGCCGACCGGGTCAGCTCGCGCAGCGCGGTGCTGATCCTGACCAAGGGGCTGATCGCGCCCGGCGGCCAACTGCCCTCCGAATACGTCGACGAACGGGTGCGGGCGCGCGGGATCGCCTGCCTCGGCGGGCCGGCTCACGCGCGCGAGGCGGTCTCCGGCTCGGCCGCGCTGGTGCTCGGCTCGGCTGACGAGGAGCTGCGGGCCCAGGTCGGCGAGGTCTTCGACAAGGCGGGCCTGGTCTGCGAGCGCTCCCGTGACGTCACCGGGGTGGAGATGGCCGGGGCGGCGAAGAACGCAGCCGCCCTCGCCGCTGCCGCCGCGGAGCCGCAAGGATTGAACGCCGCCGGGATCGCAGTGGCGGCGATCTGGCGCGAGTGCATCGACCACGCCGTCGCCCGCGGCGCCGAGCCCGAGACCTTCGCTGGCCTCGCCGGCGTCGGCGACCTGACCGCGACGATGATGGCGCCGACCGGCCGCAACCGCCGGGCCGGGGAGCTGCTCGGCACCGGCACCCCGGCGAAGGAGATCCCCGGCAAGATCGGCCAAGCCTCCGAGGGGCTCGACACGGTGCCGCTGCTGGCGGAGACGGTCGCCGCTTCCGGCGCCAAGGCCGCCGCCCTCTCCGGTCTCGCCGCCCTGATCAGCGGCGAGTTTGAGGTCAAGGAGTGGATCGCGACCCTGCGCCAGGTGGAGCGCGAGAGGCGGGCCGCCTGATGGTGGCGGGGGCGCGAGTAGGCTTGGCCAGTGAGCGACCCCGCGAAGAACGTCGAGCCGGCGGAGCTGGCTCCGGCGGCCAAGGCGGAGCTCGACCGCGCCTTCGAGGACTTCTACCGCTCGCACCTGCGCGACGTCTATTCCTACGCCTACTACCGGGTGGGAAACCACCACGACGCCGAGGACCTGACCGAGCAGGCCTTCCTTCAGGCCTACCGGCACTTCGACCGGGCGCGCCGCGAGTCCGACGGGCGGCCGCTGCGGCCCTGGGTGATCCGGATCGCCCACAACCTCGCCAGCAACTACTACCGCGACCGCTCGCGGCGGCCGCAGACGCCGCTGGAAAACGCCGACCCGATCGCCGCCCGCCACGACACCGAGGCGATCGCCGAGGGGCGCGAGGAGCTGCGCCAGGTGATGGCGCACCTGGAGCACCTGCCCGACGACCGTCGCGACGCCCTGATCATGCGCTTCGCCCTCGGCATGGACAATCGGGAGATCGCGCGGGCGCTGGGCCGCTCGGACGGCGCGACCAAGGTGCTGATCCACCGCGCGATCAAACAGCTGCAGGAGGAAATGGAAGATGAGAGACCCGAGTGAGACCCTGAGCGGCTCGACCTGGGACGTCGAGCAGCTGCTGAACGACGCCCTGCGGCCGATCGAGCCGCCGGAGCGGCTCTCGGCCCGCTTCGAGGACACGATGGCGGCGATCACCCAAGCCGCCGCCGAGGAGCTCTCCGACTGGGCCGAGGAGCTCTCCGAGAGCGAGCTGCGGGCGCTGCGCGATCCGCGCAACTGGGTGCGGCCGGTGGTCGCGGTTGGCGCCGGCGGGGTGGCGACGGGAGCGCTGGTGCTGCTGGAGCTGCGCCGCCGCAGCCGCCAGAAAAGCCAGAGCGGCCTACGCTCGATCGCTGGCGGGCTTCGCTCGCGCCTTTGAGTTCCCGGCCACCGCGGCGAGGCCGAGCAGGCCGATCGCCAGGTGCAGGCCCTGGGTCCCGAGGCCGAAGATCCCCAGCGCCGTGAAGAGGACGCCCATCGCGAGGGCATAAGAGCGCGAGCTGGCGCCGGCGACCAGCACCCCGACGGCGCCGGTGATGACGTAGAGCAGGTTGAACCAGGCGTTCACCTCGAGCACGCCGAGCGCGGGCTCGGTGTCGTGCAGACCGGTGAACGACGCGTCGTAGAAGAAGCCGACGATGCCGAGGACGACAAGGAAGGCTCCGGCGACGGTGGCGTAGAGGCGGGCGGGGCTCGGGGGCTCCATCGGCCGCGATTGTAGGCTCCGCTGTCCGTGTCCGAGACCGAGACGCAGACCTGTTACCGGCACCCCGACCGCGAGACCCGCGTCTCCTGCTCCTCCTGCGGGCGGCCGATCTGCCCCGAGTGCATGACCCCGACCCCGGTCGGAATGCGCTGCCCCGAGTGCGCCAGCCAGCGCACGCGGGTGGTGCGGAACCCGACCGGAACCCCCAGCGGATTCGAGGCTTTCCCCGCCACCTACGTCCTAATCGCGATCAACATGATCGTGTTTTTGGTGGAGATCGCGAAGGGCTCGGGTGGGTTCTACGAAGTCGGGCTGAGCCGGTTCATCGTCGACTTCGCGCTGTTCGGCCCTTCCGTCGCCGAAGGCGAGTGGTATCGGCTGGTGACCAGCGGTTTCCTCCACGCCGGGATCATCCACATTGGCTTCAACATGTTTCTGCTGTTCGTCCTCGGCCGGTTGCTGGAGCCCGCGCTCGGGACGCCCCGCTTCCTCATCCTCTATTTCGCGTCTCTGTTGGCCGGCTCGTTTGGCGCCCTGGTGCTCGATCCAAACGCTCTGACCTACGGCGCTTCGGGGGCAGTATTCGGGCTGGCCGGTGCCGTGTTCATCATCGCCCGAGGTCGCGGCATGGATGCCCTTGCCGGTGAGATCGGTTTCCTCATCCTCTTCAACCTGGTCTTCAGCTTCGTCTCGCCGCGGATCAGCGTCGGCGGTCACATCGGCGGCCTGATCGGCGGCATCATCTGTGCCCTGGCGATCGTTGCCGGCGAGAAAGGGATGCTCGGCCGCAACCATCGGGCGATGGAGATCGCGGCGATGGTCGCCGTCGCCGTCGTCGCGGTGGTCGGCTCGCTCGCCGTCGCCTAGGTAGGTGCTGCTCAGGCGTCGCGCGCTGGCCGCGTCACCGGCGCCCGCAGCGCCGTGAAGGCGACGTTGCCGGGAGGGTCGACGAGGTCGGGGTGGAGGATGTGGCCGAGCAGCTCGACTCCATCGACCAGCCGCGGCCCGGGGTCGCAGAAGAGCGTGCCGTCGACCGCGTAGTGGCGGACCGCGCCGAGCGCGGCAATCCGCTCCCAGTGCTCCATCGCCTGCGCCTGCGCCGCCTCCAGCGGAACTTCCGGGATTACCACGACGACGTCGGGACGCAGGCTTTCCAGCTCCCCCAGGGTGACCTTGGGCGGGTTCAGCCCAGGGTCTCCGGCGACGTCCTCGCCGCCCGCGATCGAGATCATCTCCGGGACCCAGAAGCCGCCAACCCGGACCGGATCGAGCCGTTGCAGGGCGATCACCCGCGGCGACCCGGTTCCCGCCACCGCCGCGCGCACCGTTGCCAACCGCCCCTCGAGCTCGCCGCGCATCTCGTGGGCGTGTGCTTCCATGCCCGTCGCCTCGCCCAATCTAACGACCTCTTCGAGCATCTCACTGAGCGTGGCAATTCGCATTGTTCAGCAATATCCCACCTAGAGGGCCCGAGTTGCGCAAACGTGCCTGCCCGGCCAGCTATATTCACGTGGCCTATATGGCCGAGGACGTCCCAGCCCGAAGTACCGGGCCGCATAGCCGATGAGCGTCCTACTGCTCGTCCTCCTGATGCTGTTGATCGCGATCAACGGCTTCTTCGTCGCGGCCGAGTTCGCCCTGGTCCGCAGCCGCCGCGGCAAACTCGAACAGGCCGCCGAGGAGGGGGAAGCTGGGGCCGAGGCCGTGGTCGAGCAGCTCGACCGCATCGACGAATCCCTCTCCGCCTGCCAGATCGGGATCACCGCCGCCTCGATCGGGATCGGTTTCCTCGGCGAGCCCTCGTTGGCGAAACTGCTGGAGCCGGCCTTCGGCGGCCTCTCGCACGGGGCCGCCGCCGCGCTCTCGCTCGTGCTCGCCTTTGCCTTCGTCACCGCGATCCACATCTCGATCGGCGAGCAGGTGCCGAAGATGCTGGCGATCGCCAACGCCGAGAAGACCGCCCGCCGCGTCTCGCGGCCGCTCGGCTGGTTCGCCGTCGCCACCACGCCGGTGACCAAGGGGCTGAGCTGGTTCTCCAACTGGGTCGTCCGCCTCTTCGGCGTCAACCCCAAAGACCTCGAAGAGCACCACACCTCCGAGGACCTGAAGCAGATCATCGACAGTTCGCGGATGGGGGGGACGCTCGACCCCGGCGAGGCCGGCATGCTCGGTGGCGTCTTCCACCTGCACGAGCAGGAGGCGCGCGAGGTGATGACGCCGATCCCGGCGGTGATCACCGTCGACGCCTCTGAGACCGTCGAGGCGGCGCTGCGACGCTGCGTCACCTCCGGCCACACCCGGCTGGTCGTAATCGAGGACGACAACCGCGACCGGGTGAAGGGGATCGTCCACAACAACAGCCTCGCCCGCCTCTACATGAGCGAGGGGCCCGACGCGCTGCTCGATACGGTCGTCCGCGACGCCCTGATCGTTCCCGAGACGCGCCCGCTCGACGACCTCCTGCACGACCTGCAGGTGCAGCGCACCTCGCTCTCGGTCGTCGTTGACGAGTACGGGCGCACGGTCGGGATCGTCACCGTCGAGGACATCCTCGAGGAGGTGGTGGGGGAGATCGAGGACGAGACCGACCCCCGCGCCGCCGCCCTGCGCAAACTCACCAACGGCGACTGGTTCGTGCGCGGCCACGTCTCGCTCGGCGACCTCGAGGACGCCGGGATCGAGCTGCCGGTCGACAGCGACACCTACAACTCGATTGGCGGCTTCGTCTTCGGCGAGCTCGGGCGGCTGCCGAAGCGCGGCGACTCGGTAGCCGTCGACGGCTACACGATCCGGGTCGAGGCAGTGCGCGAGAACCGGATCGAGGCGGTGCGGATCAGCCGCCGTTCCGTCCGCCCCGCGGCTTAGCTTCTCCGGGCAACCCGCGATTCGCTCACCGTTGGAGGTACGCCATGTGGGTTGTACGCCTGACCGACAAGCAGCTTGAGGTTCTGAGGGCGTTACTGCGCTCTGAGGAGCACCTTGGCCCAGCCCTGCGTGGCGCGATCGAGGCTCTCGACCTCGCCCGTTGGGACGATCTACCCGAGGCGGAGTTGCCCTGGGAAGAGATCGAGATCGTCGCCCGCCGTCAGGGGATCAGCGAGGCCGACGTGATCTGGGACCTCGCCGCCAAGGGAGGCCCCGCGAAGACCGATTAGCTTAGTCGTACGAGTAGAAGCCCGCGCCGCTCTTCCTCCCGAGCTTTCCTTCCTCGACCATCTTCACGACCAGCGGTGGCGGGTCGTGGGTGGGCTCGTTCGATTCGGCGTAGAGGGCGTCGCCGATCGCTTTCGAGACGTCCATCCCGACGAAGTCGAGCAGCGCCAGCGGGCCCATCGGGTGGCCGGCGCCGAGCTTCATGCAGGTGTCGACCGCGCCCGGCTCCATGCCGGTCCGTTCGACCATCCGGGCGGCGTCGAAGAGGTAGGGAAAGAGGAGGCGGTTGACGACGAAGCCGGCTTCGTCGGGGACCTCGACCGCGGTCTTGCCGAGCGCCGCGCACCACGCCAGCGCCTTCTCGCGCGCCGCCGCGGCGCCGTCGGGGATGCAGATCTCGACCAGGGCCATCCGCGGCACCGGGTTGAAGACGTGGAAGCCGAAGAGCTTCTCGGTGCCGGCCGCCTTGGCGATCTCGGCGATGCTGAGCGAGGAGGTCGTGGTCGCGAGGTCGGCGTTCGGGCAGGCCGCGGCGATGCGGCTGAGCAGCTCTCCCTTTGGCGCCACCTCCTCGACGATCGCCTCGACGATGATGTCGCAATCGGCGAGGTCGGCGGGGTCGGTCGTGACCCGCAGCCGCGAGGGCTCGGCGCCCTCGAGCTTGGCGCAGGCGGCAACCACTTTCTCCTCCGCGCGCCAGGCCGAAGCCTCGCTGCGGGCGAGCAGAATCGTGTCTGCGGTCGTGGTCGAGACCGCGGCAAGGCCGGTGGCTATCGCCCCGCTGCCCGCGATCCCCGGACTCGTGTACCCCTGATTAGCGCTCATTGGCCGGGGCTTGTATCACGCCGCGAGGGGGCGGTGAGGTGCGAGCGACTACGGCCCTGGCTCCGCGGTTGCCGGGAGCCGGACTTCCTCTCGATCTAAAAACGCACCGTTCTGTACGGCTCTAGGTTCTTCCTCCTCAAAAGTGAGTATCAAACCGAAGTAATCGCGGGCAATTCTTGAGAAGTCTTCACATTTCTCCTTAGCCCCCTTGGACTTCTTTGACTTTTCCAGATTGCCTCTCATACGTTTTCTTCAAATACTCAACTAATTCGGAGGATTGAGGAGTGAAAGTTCAGGGAGGAATAGCGATGCTCTCGCTTGTCCTGCTGCTGGCAGGTTGCGGGGGAGGAGAGGACACGACCGCTCAGCTGAGCAAGACCCAGTTCATCAAGCAGGGCGACAAGATCTGTGCGGCTGCCTCAGAACAGGCCACCGAGGCTCTCAAAGCTGCAGCCAAGGATCTGAAGCCGGGAGAGACCTTTACTCCTCAGGAAGCAGAAAAGATCGTTCGAACCCAGACCTTGCCGGCGATGGAGAGCGCGGCACAGCAGCTCACCCAGCTTGCGACGCGGACGGGGGAAAAGAAGGCCGAAGAAGTCGCCGTCACCTTAGAAGACGGTGTCAAGGCGGCGATGAAAAATCCTCGCCAGGTCCTCGTGCCGGTAGAAAGTCATGGAGCGCTGGCGGATGCAGTTCGTAGGGGAAGGGAAATGGCAGATGCCTACGGATTCGAACACTGCACCGAAATCTAGATTCCGAAGGCTGACTCCACTAGCGGGGCTCGAATCGAGCCCCGCTTTCTGTTCCCCGCGACAGACTGAGCCTTGGCTGACTGACCAGTCAATCGGCTACCCTGAAAGGGAGATCTTCAACGACGGAGGGCTGCGATGGGCAACGGCAACGGCAAGTTCGGAGGGCAGGAAGTAGTCATCGTCGAGGCGGCGCGGACGCCGATCGGTCGCGGCCATCCGGAGAAGGGCTATTACAAGGACCTTCATCCCTCGAACCTCCTCGCCCGCACCTACAAAGAGGTGATCGACCGCGCCGGGATCGACCCGAACGAGGTCGGCGACGTCGTTGCCGGCTGCGTGCAGCAGTTCGGCGAGCAGGGGCTCAACATCGGCCGCAACGCCTGGCTTGAGGCCGGCCTGCCGCAGGAGGTCCCCGGCACCACCGTCGACCGCCAGTGCGGCTCCGCCCAGCAGGCCGTCAACTTCGCCGCCGCGCTGGTCGCCTCCGGCGTCCACGACGTCGCGATCGGCGGCGGGGTCGAGCACATGGGCCACATCTCCTTCGCCGACTCCTACAAAGTGATGGAGGAGCACGGCCTCGCCTTCTCGCCGGAGCTGATGGAGAAATACAACCTGATTCCGCAGGGCCTCTCGGCCGAGATGATCGCCGACAAATGGGAGATCAGCCGCTCCGAGCTCGACGAAATCGGGGTCCGCTCCCAGCAGCTCGCCCAGCAGGCGACCGAGGAGGGGCGCTTCGAGCGGGAGATGATCCCGATGCAGGTCAACGGCGACACCTACGTCACCGACCAGGGTCTGCGCGAGACCACCCTCGAGGGCCTCGCCCAGCTGAAGCCGGCCTTCAAGGAGGACGGCAAGATCACCGCCGGCAACTCCTCCCAAGTCTCCGACGGCGCTGCCGCGGTGCTGCTGACGACCCGGGAGAAGGCGGACGAGCTGGGGCTGAAGCCGCGGGCGCGGATCTTCGACCAGACCACGGTCGGCGTCGACCCGGTGATCATGCTGACCGGCCCGATCCCGGCGACGCAGAAGCTGCTCGAGCGCAACGGGATGACGATGGACGACATCGACCTGGTCGAGATCAACGAGGCCTTCGCCTCCGTCCTCGGCGCCTGGCGGCGCGAGCTCGAACCCGACATGGACCGGGTCAACGTCAACGGCGGCGCGATCGCCCTCGGCCACCCGCTCGGCTCGACCGGCGCCCGCCTGATCACCACCCTGCTGCACGAGATGGAGCGCACCGACAAGGAGATGGGCCTGGTGACGATGTGCTGCGGCGGCGGCCTCGGCACCGGGACGCTGATTCAGCGGGTCTAGCCGCCGCGGTTCAGCGGGACTAAGGGCACGCAGAACTGCGCGCCCTTTTTATTGGGCAGAATGTCACCCGTCGGGTATCGTCCCGATTACTCAAATGGTTTGGAAGAGGCGGGGATACGTTGCGGGATGCGCGCTGGCTTTGTCGCTGGCCCTCGGTGCCTGCGGGAGCAGCGACGAAGGGGGTGCAGATCCCGTCAAGACGATTCCTAAGGCGCAACTGATCAAGAAGGGTACGGCGATCTGCGAACAGGGGAACAAAACGATCAACGCTGAATTCAGCGTATGGGGAACGAAGAACGCCGAAGAAGGCAAGATCGCCACGGAAGCGGAACTGGACGCGGAGACCGCGAAGGTCGTCCTGCCGATAAGGAAGGTGGAGGTGCAGCGCCTTCGGGCCCTTGGCATGCCGGACCAGGACCAGCAGCAGTTCAAGAAACTGCTGACGGCGATGGAAGAAGGGATCGAAAAGGGCGAACAAGACCGCTCGTCACTGCGAGATTTCGGCGGCCGCTATGCCTTTGCTAGGGCATTTGACCTGGGCGTCGCCTTTGGTCTCAAAAGTTGCTGGCTAGAAGAATGAGGTTTGGGGGTGAGGGCCTTCTGCTTGTCCGCGACGGCCCTGATCCTGTTGATTGCGATCTCAGGATGCGGCAGCGACAGCAGCGGGGAAGCTGCCGCAGAACGAGCGCCTCGGTTGAGCAAGGCAGAGCTCCTGAAAAAGGGCTCCGCGATCTGCGATCACGGGAACAGCGTGATCGGCACCCAGTTCAACCACCTCTCGAGGGTGGATGCCGCGGCCGGCAGGGTGGCAACCCATCACGAGCTCAACGAGAGGGCAGCGCGGGTTGTGTTGCCCGTCAGGAAGGCGGAGCTTCGGCGCCTGCGCGCGCTGGGGATGCCGGCCGAAGGGACGCGTCAGTTCCAGACAATGCTCGCCGCGTCCGAAGTGGGCATCCGCTTTGGACTCGTCAGCTGCTGGCTGCAATGAGCCGATGAACGCCTGGCATTTGAGATACCCCCTTGTCCTAGGGGCCTTGGCGACCTTCTTGCTGTTGCTCAACGGATGCGGCGGCGGCAGCGAGAGGGCGGCGGAACAGGTGCCTCGTATGACCAAGGCTCAGCTCACCAAGCAGCTCGCCGAAATCTGCTCGGAACACACTTACGAACAGGTGGATGCGGTCGAAAAGTTCGACAAGCAACACGGCTGGCCCTATGGGTCGGCCCACGAAAACGTCAGTGAGAATCAGTTGGAAAAAGAGCTGACGGTGGTGATCGTGCCGATCGTCCGCGAAACCATCCAGGACATCGAAGAAAAACTGCGTCCGCCCCACGGCGAGGAAGCGAAGCTCGAAGCGTTCATCGGAGCGCTCGAACACGGGATCCAGGTCAGCGAAGAAGATCCGAGCTGGGTGACGGGAACAACCAGCGAAGAACCGTTCCGCAGGGCCCGTCTTCTGTCCGTGGCTTTGGGCACTCCCTTGTGTGGTCAGGCCTGAGGGTGATCTCGTTGCGGTGGACCAGGCAAACGGGGGGCGTCCTTCTTCTCCTCGGATTGCTATGGGTCGCTGGCTGTGGCGGCGGGGGCTCGGAATCCGTTTCGACGACGATCACGAAAAAGCAATGGGTCAAGAAGGCGTACGACATCTGCAGCCAGCTGAGCGCCGAACAGCAGGATCAGCACTACGCGTTCGAGCGGGCCCACGACATGAAGGTCGGCGAACTGGACCAGCCAGAACAGGAACAACTCAACACCGTTTTCGTCATGCCCTTCGTCGAACGGAAGATCGACGCACTGCGGGCACTGCCCCTTCCCGAAGGTGAGCAGGCAAATGTGGAACGGATCCTGAAGTCGATGGAAGAAGGCATCCGTGTCAGCAAGGCTCACCCCGACTGGCTGGCGCGGCCGACGCAGGCGCATCCGATCCCGTTCGGCGACACGATCGAACTGACCGCTGCCTACGGCATCTGGATCTGCGGGCAGGCATGAACCTTGCCTGGCCAGCTGGCCAGCCGACCCCTATATGCTCCGCGCGATGGACTTGACGCTGTCGCCATCGGAGGAGGAGTTCCGCGACGAGGTTCGCACCTGGCTGCAGGAGAACCACCCGGGGCCTGAGCCCGAGGCGGGGCTCGACGAGATCATGGTCTTCCGCCGCGAGTGGCAGCTGAAGCTGCACGAGGCGGGATGGGCCGGGATCTCCTGGCCGAAGGAGTACGGCGGTCGCGGCGCGACGATGATCGAGCAGGCGATCTTCGCCGCCGAGGCGACCCGCCAGGAAGCACCGGCGCCGGCCAACGTGCTGGGTCTGGCCATGGGCGGGCCTGTGGTGATCGCCCACGGCACCGACGAGCAGAAGGCCCGCTATCTGGAGCCGATCCTTACCGGCGAGGAGATCTGGTGCCAGGGCTTCTCCGAGCCCGAGTCCGGGTCCGACCTGGCGTCGCTGAAGACCCGTGCGGTCAAGGACGGCGACGAATGGGTCGTCACCGGGCAGAAGGTCTGGACCACCTTCGCCCAGTACGCGAAATGGTGCATGCTGGTCGCCCGCACCGACCCCGACGCGCCCAAGCACCAGGGCCTCACCTACTTCCTGATGGACATGGAGCAGGAGGGCGTGCAGACGCGGCCGCTGGTCCAAATCACCGGCGAGGGCGAGTTCAACGAGGTCTTCTTCGAGGAGGCGCGGGTGCCCGACGAGAACGTTGTCGGCGGCGTCGGCAACGGTTGGGCGGTAGCGATCACGACGCTGATGAACGAGCGCGCTGGGCTCGCATTCGGGGCGATTTCTCAGATCCAGAACAGCCTCGGCCGGCTCGGCAAGCTGGTCCGGGAAACGCCGGCCAACGGCGGCACCGCGGCCGATGACTCCTACTTCCGTCAGCGGATCGCCCAGCTCCACATCGAGGTCGAGACGATGCGGCTGAACGCCTACCGCGGCCTGACCAAGACGATGCAGTCCGGTATCCCCGGGCCGGAGGGTTCGCTCGGCAAGTGGCAGTGGGCCGACATCAACCAGGACTTGACCGAGCTGGCGCTGGAGATCGAGGGCGCTTACTCGCTGCTGGCGCGCGGCTCCGAGCACGCGGTCGCCGGCGGCGCCTGGCAGTACGGCTTCCTCCGCTCCCGCGCCAACTCGATCGAGGGCGGGACCACCGACATCCTTAAAAACATCATCGCCGAGCGGGTCCTGGGCCTGCCGCGGCTGCGATAGCGACCATGTACTTCGACCTCACCGATGAGCAGCAGGCGATCAGGTCGACCGCCCACGACTTTCTCGCCTCGCGCTTCAAATCGGAGCGGCTGCGGGAGATCGCGGCGAGCGAGGACGGCTTCGACGAGAGCGGCTGGAAGGAGATGGCCGAGCTCGGCTGGGCCGGGCTGGCGCTGCCCGAGGAGTGGGGCGGCCAGGGGCTCGGGATCGTCGACCTCGCCGTCCTCTTCGAGGAGATGGGCTACGTCTGCGCGCCCTCGCCGCTGCTCTCGAACACGATCGCCGGCCTGGCGCTCGCCTTCGCCGGCTCCGAGGAGCAGAAGGAGCGTTGGCTCCGGCCGCTGGCCGCCGGCGAGTTGCGCGGAGCGCCGGCTCTGTTCGACGCAGGCGCGCCCGCCGAGCCGAACAAGTTTGCGTTGGCGGCGGAGGGTGACGGTGACGGCGTCGTCTTGAACGGCGAAAAGACGCTGGTGATGGACGCGGCGAGCGCCGACTTCTTCCTCGTCGCCACCGCCGACGGCCACCGCCACGTCGTCGAGAAGGCGGCCGAGGGCGTGACCGTGACCTCGGAGCAGTCGATTGACCTCACCCGTCGGGTGTCCTCGGTCCGCCTCGACGGGGTGCGGGTCGCGCCCGAGAACACGCTGCCCGGCAGCACCCAGGACTACTGGCCGGTCTTTCAGCGCGCCTGCGTGGCGATCGCCGCTGAGTCGACCGGGGTGGCGCAGCGGGCGCTCGACATGTCGGTCGCCTACGCCAAAGACCGCCAGCAGTTCGGGCGGCCGATCGGCGCCTACCAGGCCGTCTCCCACCGTTGCGCGCAGATGCTGCTCGAGACCGAGAACTCGCGCTCGGCCGTTTACGGTGCCGCCTGGGCCGCCGACTCCGAGCCGGAGTCGCTGCCGCTCGCCGCCTCGACGGCCAAGGCTTACTCCTCCGACGCCGGCTGGCGCGTTCCCGACGCGGCGATCCAGGTTCACGGCGGCATCGGCTTCACCTGGGAGCACGACCTCCACTTCTTCCTCAAGCGTGGCCGCGCCAACGCCGCCAGCTTCGGCGACGCGAAGTGGCACCGCGAACGTGTCGCCGACGCGGTGCTCGCCGGCGACTCCGTCCCCGCCGCCTCCTGACCTGGCCGGCGTGAGCGCCCTCGACCGCATCTCCGTTGCCGCGATCGGCACCTCGGTCGCCGACCTCGAGGCGGAGACGCTGCGGGCCGAGGCCGCCGGTGTCGAGTGCGTCTGGGCGCCGGAGCTGTTTCGCAGCGCCGTCACCCAAGCCGCCTATCTGGCGGCGAAGACCGAGCGGATCGGGGTCGCGACCGGGATCGTCTGGGCCTTCACCCGCAGTCCCTTCATCCACGCGGTCAGCGCGCTCGACGTCGACGAGATGTCGGGCGGGCGTTTCCGCCTCGGGATGGGCGCCGGGGTCAAACGGCTGAACGAGACCTGGCACAACGCCGACTACGGCCGCCCGGCGCCGCACCTGCGCGAGGCGATCAAGGCGACGCGGCTGATCATGCGCCAGGCCAGCGCGGGCGAGCCGATCCGCTACGAGGGCGAGTACTACGACATCGACATCAAGGGTTGGGTGCGCCCGCATCCGGCCCCGCGCGAGGGGGTGCCGATCTACACCGCGGCCGTGCAGGCGGGGATGGCGCGGATGGCCGGCGACGTCGCCGATGGGCTGATCGGTCACCCGATTCAGTCGCTGCAGTGGATCGACGAGGTGGTGGTCCCGGCCTTCGAGGAGGGGCTGCGCCGGTCGGGCCGCGAGCGGAGCGATTTCGACTACCTGCCGACCGTTTGCTGCGCGATCGACGAGGACGAGGGGCGGGCGATCGAGATGGCCCGCCGCACGATCTCCTTCTACGCGACGGTGAAGACCTACATGCCGCTCTGGGAGATGCACGGCTTCGCCGACAACGCCGTCGCCGCAGGCGATGCTTTCCGCCGCGGCGACCTCGCCGCCGTCCCCGCCGCGATCAGCGACGAGATGGTCGAGGCCTACTGCGCTGCCGGCCCGCTCGACAAGGTCCGCGCCCGCGTCGAGGCCACCGCCGAGCGCGCCGACGGCCTCTTCCTCACCCCGCCGACTTACTTCATCTCCCCCGAGGAGCTGAGCGAGTTCCAGAACCGCATCATCGACGCCTTCGGCCCGGGGGCGTGAGCCGCGAGTCTGTGAAAAGTGGCGTAGTACACGCCTTTTCACAGACTCGCGAGTTCGAGGTGCTGGAGCGGGTGCGCTCCATTCCCGAGGGTTTCGTCAGGACCTATGGGGACGTGTCGCCGGGGGCGCCACGGTTCGCCGGCACCGTCCTCTTCCACGACGACGATCCCGACCTGCCTTGGTGGCGGGTCGTCCGCGCCGACGGCTCCCTCGCCAAGGGCGACCGGCAGCGGGCGCTGCTCAGAGCTGAGGGTGTTCCGTTCCGTGGGAATAGGGTGGATATGCGGCAGGCGCGAGTACCTGCCGAGACCGAAACCGTCTGAGTGCACCTATACGGGGCACTGAGACAGCCTCGCAACTCAGCCCTTTTCCATCTCCCGCTGGACGTCGGCCTCGGTGATCTGGTTGCTGGGGCCGTAGGCCTTCCAGCCCTGGACGACGAGGGCGATGGCGACGCCGAGGATGACCCAGATCGGCCAGTAGTAGCCGCCTTCGCCGAGGGCCCAGATGATCGTGGTGACGACGATCGCAAGGGCCCCGCCGCCGGCGAGGCCCTTGAAGTCCTGCTTCATCTTCAGCCGCTGGATCGCCAACCCCCGAGCGTGCTCGGGTTTGTAGACGCCTTCCTCGACCGTGTGCCGTTCGACCATGGCGACGATCCTATGCCTACGGGCAGACCACGATCAAATGGAAGTCGGCGTCCTCGTTGGAGCCGTCTTTGTCGCGGGTGTGGACTTCGATCGCGTTCGGGTTCGAGGGCGAGCTGTTGGTCTGCGCGTAGCCCGACTGCGGGTTCGAGGTGCCGGCGTTGTTGCGGCCGGCGACGTCGGCGCAGACGCTGACGTTGAAGGGGAAGGTGATGGTCACCGCGCCGCCTCCCTCGCTGGCAGTGATGTTGGGGCCGCTCGAACGGGCGAGCGCTGCGTTGCCCTGGCCGCCGGGGTTGTGGACGACCGCCCAGAAGGTGTGGGTCGAGACCTTCGCGAACGGCACCGTGCCGAGCTTGTTGGTGTTGATCTGGAACCCGGTGAGGGTCTTCTGCTTCAGCTTGCCGCCGCCGATCGACTGCTTGATGATCGCGCCGCCGTTGATCTGTTGCGCCGCGTAGGCGGTTCCCGCGAGGGCGGCGATCAGGGCGATCACCGCGACGACCATCGCCGGCGACGGGCGCTTGCTCCAAGGCTTGCTCATCTGACTCCTCCTGTCATGGCCGAATACCCGAAACCAAGTAACCCGCGGCGGGGCGGGCCGATGCGGTCGGCTACCCAGGCAGGGAGGAAACGAAGCGCTCGAAGGCGCCCATGTCGGCCACGGCGGGGCCGTGGCCGGGGAGGATCAGCGAGGGGTTGAGCTCGGCGAGCTTGCGGATCGAGCGCCGGTTCTCGGGCGGGTCATAGGTGAAGATGTCGGGCGGCTCCTTAATCCCCGGCAGCCCGGTCGCGTAGCTCATGTTGCGGATCACGTCGCCGCAGATCGCCACCCGGTCGCTCTCGCGGAAGAAGATCACCTCGCCGCGCGAATGCCCCGGCGCGTGGACGACGCGGAAGCCCGCGACCTCGTCGCCCTCCTGCAGCACCCGCTCGACTTTGTAGGGCGGGCCCTCCCAGAGCGCTCGGACGATGCGGTTGACGGGATTGCTGGTCGCCGCCTCCTGGATCGGTCGCTTCCCTTCCATCGCCTCGACGTCGTCGGCATGGCAGGCGAGGGGGACGTCGCGCGCCTCGCAGACGTCCTTGGCGGCGCCCTGGTGGTCAGGGTGGACGTGGGTGAGGGCGAGCATCGAGACATCCCGTCCCTCCAGCTCCTTGAAGATGCGGCGCTTGTCCCAGCTGCGGCCGGCGTCGATGAGGACGTCCTCGGCGAGGTAGACGTTGATCGTCGGCGCCGGGACCTCCTTCAGCCGCCAGACCCCCGGAGCCAGGTACTTCAATGCGTCATCCCGAGCCCGTCGCGCGGCTCACCGCTGTGCTGGGAGAGCTCTTCGAGCCGGGCGATCTGGCGTTCGCCTTCCACTCGCGCCGGGTGCCCGGCCGGCAGCGGCTCGATCAGGCGGCGAATGCGGTTGCGGATCTGCAGCGAGAAGTGAGGGGTGACGGGCCCGGCGAGGGCACGGATGTCCTCCGGGGTCAGCTCCCGCGCCTGCCCCAACAGCTCCGGATTCTCGGACTCGCTCATGGTTCGTTGCCGATTTTGGCGAGTTCCGCCAGTTCGTTGACTTCCGCCTGCTGGTTCAGGTCGATCGCCTCTTGGTCGCCGATCAGCCAGACGCGGTTGTAGAAGGCGCGGGTGGGGTCGTTGGTGTAGCCGGGCTTCACGTCGAGGAAGTAGTCATGGACGGCGCTCGGCAGCGTACCGGCGTCTTCGGTGAGGAGCAGCGGGCCCCAGGTCCCGGAAGCCGAGAGCGGCGCGGCGGCGGCCGCGGCGGCGGGGGAGTCGCTGCGGGCGAGGACGAAGCCGTGGCCGGGGTCGTTGACGTTCCAGCCGAAGCTGCCGGCGTGGAAGCGGGCGAGGGCGAGCGCGTTGGCGGCGGGGTCCTTGCCGGCGACGCGGGTGACGCTCTTGGCGAGCTTGTCGATTTCCGCGAAGACGTCCTTGGAGATCGCGGCGGTCGGGCCGAGGACGAAGACGGGCGTCTTCGGGTGTTCCTTCAGCACCTGCGCGGTAGCTGCCGGCAGCTTCTTCGTGTCGGCGTATAGGACCGGGTCGCCGGAGCGGGCGGACCAGGCGGCGGCGGGCATCGCGAAGTCGGGGCTGGAGCTGGAGGCGACGAGGATGTGGGCGGGCGGCTTGTCGAAGAGCCGGTCGCGCAGGGTGGCGATCTGGGCCGCGGTGGAGGCAGGGTCGCCGGAGTCGACCCGGGTCGCTTCGCTGGCGCCACCGGACAGCGTGACCGAGCCGATCGCGAAGAGGGAGGCGCCGCCGGTCGCCTTGTCGCCCTGCGGGTCAAGCGCCGCCAGCGCTTGCTCGCTCGTTTCCGGGAGTTCGTCCGGCTGCGAGAAGAGAAGGGGGGCACGGACCGGTTCCGCCATCAGGACCGAGGCAGCGATCGCGCCCGCCCAATCTTCTTCGTTGACGAGGGTGACGGCGCTTGGTTGCTGCGAGGGGGTGGTGGAGGGAAAGACCGCGAGGGCGACCGCCGCCGCGTTCGCCGCCGGGTCGGAGCCCCCGATGCGGGTCGTGTTGTTGGTCGCGAAGCTGGGATAGCCGAGCGCTTCGGAGGTTTGGGAGGCCGGTTCCCCGCCGTCGTTTTTGGTGGCGGCAGGCGCCGGGGCGGGGGTGCCTTCGCTCGTGCCCTCGTCCTTGCCGCCACTGCTGCCGACGATCGCGACGACGATGAAGACGACGGCGAGCACGACGAGTGCCGCCAGCAGCTTCGGGGCCTGTGATTTGGCCTCCGTTTTCTTCTCTGGTTCGGGAGGAGACTCGGGATTGGGGACATCCCGGTTGATCGGGCGCTTGGGGATCACCGCAGGAAACGTATCCGAGCGGTTGCCGCGCGAAGGAGTACAGTTCCGGAAACTGGCTGACTGACCAGTCAATCAGTCATCGGCAGAGAGGAACCCAGAGGAGACGAGATGGACTTCGCACTGAACGACGAGCAGAAAGAGTTCAAAGCGCGCTGTCGCAAGTTCGCGCGCGAGGTGATCCGGCCGGCGGCACGCAAGCACGACGAAGAGGAGAGCATTCCCTGGGAGGTGATCAAAGAGGCGCGGAAACAGGGCTTCGGCACGCTCGAGTCGATCCAGCGCTCTGCCGCCGACTCCGAGGGCCAGTTTCAGGTGATCTCTGCCGAAGAGTTCCACTGGGGCTGCGCCGGCACCGCCCTGGCGATCTCTGGCTCCGGCCTCGCCGCGGCGGGTATCGCGTCTTCCGGTACCCCCGAGCAGATCATGAGGTGGGTCCCCGAGTGCTTTGGAACTGAGGACGAGATCAAACTCGGCGCTTACGCGGTGACCGAGCCGCAGGCCGGCTCCGACGTCAAGAGCCTGAAGACGACCGCCAAGCGCGACGGCGATGAGTGGGTCCTCAACGGCACCAAGGTCTTCATCACCAATGGCGGCATCGCCGACGTCCACGTCGTCGTCGCCACCGTTGATCCAGCGCTCGGCACCCGCGGCCAGGCCTCGTTCATCGTCCCCAAGGACACCCCAGGCCTCTCCCAGGGCAAAAAGGAGACCAAGCTTGGGATCCGCGCCTCGCATACGGCCGAGGTGGTGCTCGAGGACTGCCGCATCCCCGGCGACTGCCTGCTCGGCGGCGAAGAGAAGCTGGAGAAGAAGCTGCAGCGTGGCCGCGAAGGGAAGAAATCGCGTGGCGCCGACGCGCTGGCGACGTTCGAGGTGACTCGGCCGCTGGTCGGCGCCTCGGCGCTGGGCATCGCCCAGGCCGCCTACGAGTGGACGCTCGAGTACCTCGACGGCCAGGAAGAAGGCGGGGTGCCGATGCTGAAAGCGCAGCGGATCCAGCAGACGCTGGCCGACGTCGCGACCGAGATCGAATCGGCCCGCCTGCTGGTCCAGCGCGCCGCCTGGATGGGCCGCAACGGGGTGCCGATGACCGGCGGCCAGGGCTCGATGTCGAAGCTGAAGGCCGGCGACGTGACGATGTGGGCGACGACGACGCTGATGGACCTCGTCGGCCCCTACTCGCAGAGCACCGATTGCCCGCTGGAGAAGTGGTTCCGCGACGCCAAGATCTACCAGCTGTTCGAGGGCACGGCCGAGATCCAGCGCATGGTCATCTCCCGCATGCAGGCGCGCGAGTATGCCGAGCGCCTCGGCTACGCCGCCGAAGTCGCCGATGAGGCGATGAAGAAGGAGCCGGTCGCGGCGTAGGCAGGTTCTAAGCTCGGTCCGTGCACGGGCCGCACGGGCATACGCATTCGCTGGACGCGCGCCGGGAGGACAGCCGGCGGCGAATGCTGGTGGCGCTGGCGATCAACGTCGGTCTCTTCGCAGCCGAGGCGATCGGCGGTTTCCTCACCGGTTCGCTGGCGGTGCTCGCCGACGCCGGCCACCTGCTCTCCGACATCGGCTCGATCGTCCTGGCGCTGATCGCGGCGCGCCTGGCGGCGCTGCCGGCCGCCGGGCAGCGGACCTTCGGCTACCAGCGCTCGGAGGTGCTGGCGGCGCTGGTCAACGGGCTGCTGCTGGTCGCGGTCAGCATCGCGATCGCGATCGCCGCGCTCGGCCGCTTCTCCGACCCGCCCGGGATCGACGGCTGGGGCGTGCTCGCGCTCGGCGCCCTCGGCCTCGCCGGCAACCTCGCCGCCACGCTCGTCCTCGCCCGTGGCCAGCGCCAAGACATCAACCTCGAGGGAGTGCTGCGCCACTCCGCCGCCGACGCCCTCGGCTCCCTCGGCGTCCTCATCGCCGGCGCCTGGGTCCTCCTTGGCGGCTCGCCGATCGTCGACCCGATCGTCGGCCTCCTCATCGCCGCCCTAGTCCTCGCCTCCTCCTGGCGCCTGATCAAGGAGCCCTTCGACGTCCTCATGGAGTCGGCTCCTTCCGACATCGACGTAGAAGGCGTAGGCCGCACGATCTGCCAAGAGCAAGGAGTCCGCTCCGTCCACGACCTCCACGTCTGGACCGTGACCTCCGGCTTCGGAGCCATAGCTGCCCACGTAGTCGTGGCAGAAGGCGCCGATCGAGACCTCATCCGCCGACGCCTAGAGCTGACTCTTAGAGAGAGCTTCGGCATAGAGCACACCACCCTCCAAATGGAGGAGGAGGCCAGCCAGGACCTCCTTCGTGTGGAGAACGCTCAAGGCGGTTAGGGAGTCGGCCGCGGCAAAGGAGCTGGGGGCGGGGCCCGGTGCCCCCAGCCCCCAGCCCCCGGCTCCTTATTTCTCCTTTGTGGCGCCCCTGGCTGCCACATCGCGGAGCCCCCTCCGCTGACCGAATGCGACAGTACCCTGCGCCGCTCACGGGAGCATCTAGCTCCGGGCAGCACTACGCAACCGCTCAGGCGAAAGGGTTTCTATCTCGCTGACCTCGGCGGCGATCACCTCGACCGCCGCTGCCCCTCCGAGCGCCGGGGCAAGCGCGATGTAGGAAAGCACCGGCGCCGCGATCGGCAGCTGCGTTCCGCGTCCGGTGGCGACGAAGTGGTGGATCACTCCCCACATCGCCCCGATCGATGCTTCTGCCGCGAACACGGTCGGCTGTTGCGCCGGCGGGGCTCCCCGCCGCAGCATCGCCGCCAACTTGGCGATCATCTCGCTGCGCCATCGGATCGCCTCGGGCCCCGGCGAGAAGACCTCAAGGAAGGCGAGGCCGGCAAAGGCGGGGTCGCCCGCGAGGTGCTGACAGAGCCTGGCGATCATGCGGTGGATGCCGCTCGCCCAGTCGTCGGCCATGAGGTAGAAGGGCTCCGCTGTGGCGAGAGTGCGGTCGCTCAGCATCTCGAGCGTCGCCAGGAAACAGTCCGCCACCCCGTCGAAGTGGGTGTCGAAGCTGCGCCTGGAGACACCAGCGGCGGCGCGTACTCGCGGCACCGTGAGCGTCGCGTAGCCCTCCTTGCTCGCCAACCTCGCCGTCGCCGCCAGGATCAGCGCGCGCTCGTCGCCAAGCGGCAGCTCGGCAGCGATTGCGGGCAGCGGCAGCGCCTCGGCGACGCCGAGGCCGCGCAGGCGGACGACGTCCTCGTCGCAGAAGGAGAGCGCCCACTCCATCAACTCGCCTCCGTCGAGCGTCAGCCGGCGGGGGTCTCCCGAGAGCAGCCGCGCCCGCGCCACCCGGCCGCAACCGGCGACGATGCCTTTCACCACCAGCCGCGGCAGCCGGGGGGACCCGTCGGCAAGGGCGAGGTTCTTCGCCACCAGGGTCTCGAAGAGTCGGTTCGTATGCTGCATCCGCTCGACTGCGGCGGCGCCGGCGGCGAAAACCTCGACGAGGGCCAGCCGCGCCGTCGCGGGGCTGCCGGCGATCTGGCCGGCGAAGGCGAGAAGCCCGAGCCGAAGCCGCTCGCACCACTCCTCCTCGCCCTCGGTGGCGGTGAGGATCCCGCGCACCGAGTGGCTGACGATGGAGTCGTAGGCGGCGAGGAAACACTCCTCCTTGCCGGCAAGCTGTTTGTAGAAATCTCGCTTCGAGACGCCGGCGTGCTTGGTCAACGTCGCCACGGCGACGCCGTTGTAGCCGTGCTCAGCGACGAGCTCGACCATCGCCCTCTGCAGCCGGCCGCGCTGGTGCGCGGCTACGTCCTCCGCCGAACGTCCCGGCCCCGGCCTCAGCTTCGGGTAGCGCGAGCTCCGCGAGCGCGCGCCCCGCGATGGGTTGGATCTGCCGGCTCGTTCCTTGATGACGATCAGTCAGTACCAACAACTGAGAGTGCGCCTAAGTTGCTACGCCAAATAGGAAAAATCTAGGCGCAGAATCTGCCTAAACGGAACGCGGTGGTCATCGGCCGGCTGGAGGCTGGTGGGGGTGCTTGCGCTGGTTCGGCGAACCCCTCCCCGGCTTCCTCGCAGACCGCGCGCAATACCAATTGCAGGCCTTTTTGGGTGGCTGAGCTGAAAAACAGCCTTGGCTAGCCTCGTTTCGATGGTCCTCAACCGTTCCGTTGTGACGGCGCTTTGCGCTGCCGCCGCAGCACTCCTGACCTTGCTCGTGGCTGCCCCCGCAGCCCCTGCTGCCGATCTCCAGTCCGAACTGGAAAGCAAGCAGTCGCAGTTGGACAAGGTCGAAGAACGCAAGGGCGTGCTGACGACGACGATCGCCGGCTTCAAGGACAAGATCGATCGCTTGACGGCGGAGGTTGCCGAAATCCGCACCCGCGAGTCGGCGGTGCGGGAACGGCTGGCGGCCAAGCAGGCCGAGCTCGACGAAGCGGAGGCCGAGCTCGATGCCGCCCAGGCGCGGCTGGACAAGGTCCGCTCGCACCTGAAACGAGCGCTGAGCGCGCTGCGCGAACGGCTCGTGGCGATGTACGAGACGGGCAGCCCGGACGTGCTCAGCGTCATCGTCGGCTCCAGCAACCTCAACGACCTCGCCGCCCGAACCGAATACCTCAACCGCCTGCACGGGATGGACGAGGCGGTGGTGGGGCGGGTACGCGACCTGCGCGATCAGGTGAAGGAGCTGGTGACGCGCCTGCGCGACAGCAAGAATCGGATCGAAGACGCGCGCGACGCGATCGCCTCCGAAAAGGAAGCGCTGACGGACGCCCGGGCGGCGCTGCAGAGCCACCAGGCCGAACTGGTGGCGGCCCGCCACGACCGCGAAGCGGCGCTGGCGAAGGTCAGCCAGCACGAGGAAGAGCTCGACGGCGACCTCAGCGAAATCCAAGGCAAGATCGCCGCCCAGCTGGCCGAAACCGGCTCGGCGCCGCTGCCGGCGGGGCCGATCAAAGGCGGCAGCGGCAGCATGATCTGGCCGGTCGACGGGCCGGTCGTCTCCGGCTTCGGCTCGCGGACGATCAACGGCAGCTACGAGTACCACCCCGGAATCGACATCGCGGTGCCGGAAGGGACGCCGATCCGCGCCGCCCTCACCGGCACCGTCAGCCTGCAGCAGTCAGAGGCCGAAAGCGGCGGCTACGGCAACTACACCTGCCTCGACCACGGCGGCGGGCTCTCCACTTGCTACGCCCACCAGAGCTCTTTCGGGGTTTCCCTTGGCCAATCGGTTAGTCAAGGTGATGTAATCGGGTACACGGGCTGCACCGGATACTGCCTCGGGCCACATCTCCACTTTGAGGTTCGTATAAACGGCTCCGTGACCGACCCGATGGGCTACCTATAGGTAACAATCACTGAATGATTCGCCAGGCGCGCAACTACTTAGTGGGGGCGATGTCGGGGGCGAGCCTGATCGCCGTCGCCATTGCCGTTTTCGTCCTGCTCGTTTCGACCCAGGTCTTCGGCGACTGGCCGGTCGCCGGGCTGCTCGGCGGCGGCGATCGACCATCGGTCGCCAACGCGCAAGAGGCGGCCGCGGCAGCAGGCGGTGCCGGGGGCGCCGGGGCGACGAAAGGCGCGGCTGAAGGCGCGGCCGCGACCGGCAAAGGCGGCGCCGCGGGCAAAGGCGGTGGCGGTTCCGGCGGCGGTTCGACCGACGTGGCGGGCCAAGGTGGCGGCGCGCAGCCGGGCAGCGGCGCTGGCGAAGGCGGTTCCACGGGCGAAGGTGGAGCGGGCGGCGGCGAAAGCGGCTCCGCTCCATCCGGCGGCTCAGGCGGTTCGAGTGACTCCAGCAGCGGCACCGAACTCTCCGGCGGTAGTGGCGGCGGCGGAGGCGGCAGCACTGGTTCCGGCGGTGGCGAAACGACGACTTCCTCCCCCTCCTCCAAAGTGACCAGCACCGTCAACGAAACCGTCAACCAGGTCGACGAAACCGTCACCGGCGGCGCCCTCGAAGAAACGGGCGTCACCGAAGCGACCGAAGAAGTCGTCGAAAACGTGGCGGGGCCCGAATCAACCGTCGGCCAGGTCGTCGACGAAACGACCAAGACGGTCGAAGGCATCGTCGGCAAATAGTCCCGCAGCCTGCTTCGCAGGCTTTCCGCCTGCATAGACCCTGATCGGCCACAATGCCGGTCCGATGGGTGAGAGCGGACAGGCGGCAGTGAGCGGCGATCCGATCGTGGGATCGGCTGTCTTCCCGCGGGGAAGCCGGGTGAACGAGGAGGGTCATCTGGAGGTCGCCGGTTGCGACCTGGTCGAGCTCGCCGAAGAGCACGGCACCCCCGCCTACGTCTACGCCGAGGACGACATCCGCTCCCGCGCCCGCGAATACCGCGAGGCGTTTGAGAGCCGCGGCGCCGACTACGAGGTTCTCTTCGCCAGCAAGTCGCTGCCCTGCACCGCCGCCTACAGCCTCTTCGCCGAGGAGGGGCTGTCGGTCGACGTCGCCTCCGGCGGCGAGCTGCACATGGCGCTGAAGGCCGGCTTCGACCCCGACCGCATCCACATGCACGGCAACAACAAGTCCGACGAGGAGATCCTCTTCGCCGCCCGCACCGGGATCCGCCACCTGATCCTCGACTCCTTCGACGAGATCGAGCGCTGCGAGCGGCTCCTCGACGAACCGCAGCGGGTGCTGATCCGGGTCACGCCGGGGATCAATCCCTCGACCCACGACTACATCACCACCGGCCAGCTCGACTCGAAGTTCGGCTTCGGGCTCGAGGACGGTCTGGCGGCGCGGGCGATCGAGCGGGTGCTTGCTTCCGAGAAGCTGGAGCTGGTCGGGCTACACGCCCACATCGGCTCCCAGATCTTCGAGCTCGAGCCCTACACGCTGGCGATCCAGGCCCTCGGCGAGCTGGCCGGCGACTGGTGCCGGGTCGTCAACGTCGGCGGCGGCCTTGGGGTCGCCTATACGGCCGAGGACGAGCCGCCCTCGATCGACGCCTACGTCGACGTCAAGGTGCGCGGGGTGGCCGAGGTCTTCGGCGAGGGGGTGCGGATCCTGGTCGAGCCCGGGCGCTCGCTGGTCGCCAACGCCGGTGTCACCGCCTATCGCGTCGGCACCGTCAAGGAGATCCCGGGGGTGCGGACCTATGTCGCGGTCGATGGCGGCATGTCGGACAACCTGCGGCCGATGCTCTACGGCTCCCGCTACGAAGCGCTTGTCGCCGACCGCGCCGCGGCGCCGGCGGAGACGCTGGTGACGATCGCCGGCATGCACTGCGAGTCCGGCGACGTGATCGTCCGCGACGCGATGCTGGCCGAGCCGGCTGTCGGCGACGTCCTCGTCACCCCGGCGACCGGCGCCTACGGCTACGCGATGGCGAACAACTACAACGGCGTCCCCCGTCCCCCGGTCGTCTTCTGCCGCGACGGCGCCTCGCGCGTGGTCGTCCGCCGCGAGACCTACGAGGATCTGACCGCGAGGGATCTGTAGGCGATGACTTCGGAGGGCTCCAAACCGGTTCGAATCGGGCTGCTTGGCCGCGGCACCGTTGGCGCTGCCTTCGCCGAGCTGCTGCCGGAGCGGGCCGACGCGGTTGAGGCGGCGACGGGGCGGCGGCCGGAGATCGCCGGGGTGCTGACCCGCGAGGAGGGCGACTTCGAGTCGATCCTCGCGGGCTCGGACCTGGTCGTCGAGCTGATCGGCGGGACCGAGCCGGCGCGGGACTATGTGGCTCAGGCACTACGCGCCGGCAAACCTGTCGTCACCGCCAATAAGCAGCTGCTCGCCCAGCACGGCGACGAGCTTTTCGCGGTTGCGCGCGAGGCGGGGGTGCAGCTTCGCTTCGAGGCGGCGGTGGCGGCGGTGATCCCGATCGTCCGCACGATCCA